>JACCDU010076620.1_pt1 | contig 17612 bp, 36 predicted proteins | sample 7446081 | NCBI WGS metagenome assembly JACCDU01 (sample SAMN15323447, study PRJNA562643) | freshwater metagenome | isolation source: river surface water | place: USA:Blue River Watershed | collected 2017-08-17
TATCTTCAATAACCCAAGATCTTAATTCCATTGACCATTGAGTAGTATTAAGTAACTTCTTTTCAACTTCTTGATAAGCATCTTGATATTGAGTTGGTAAAACAAATTCTAATTCATCAATCTGCCAGAACTTCCACCAAGAATGACGAACAATATTATAATCTCTATATCTTTTCTTAACTCCCATAATTAAATATTCTTTAGTGGAACGGATTAATCTGTTCATACTCTTCACACACTTCACCTGTATCTTGATAACACCAATCACCTACCGAATCATTATAATAAACATCACGTCCATCATAAGCACGATATGATAACTCACCTTCTTCATGATCAATGTGGACTCCATTATCATCACGATAAGTCGAAAACTTACCACAATCATTGCTGCCTTCTAAATCATAAACAAGTTCTAAATTTAATTGCGGATACTTTAGTTGTAACTTTTCTAAAAACAAACCAGGTGGTGACCAAGCCGTATCAAACCAAACATTAAAGTGTTCGTCTTCTATATCAAACTCAGTAGCCGAAACATCCCACTTAGTACCATATGCTTTGATATTCCAATCATACCAATTATCTACGCCAAACTCTGACATCAATAAACGACACTTTTCCTCAGTATTGTTTTCTACTGGAATAAGAACAACATCAGACTCTTCACCTAAAATACTAGATATACTACTATCTCTAATATCACTCTTATTAACATTCATCCATTGTTGACCACGAGCAGATGAACTCGGTGAAATAGTATTCTTTATCTTTTCCGGCATAGAAAAAAGATTTGAAAATCTGAACTCAGGTTCACCTTTATCATTATTCTTGATTGCTTCTGAATAAAATTCTTTCATAACTTTGGCATCGCCAGATACCTGTAAGTTATTATACGACCAATTTGGCATAATTTATATTTTTAATTGTTTAAGTTTATTATGACGATATTCTTGCAAAGATATAAAATATTTTGCTACTTCCCATTCACAAGGAAGAAATCTTGTTTTAGTGTTAAATACTTTTTATTATCTCTGGCTAATTGCCAATATACTTTGAATACTTCAGCTGATTGTGCTTTTTGACTGGTATTCCAATCTTCTTCTTGTTTTAAGATTGACCACTCACCATCTTTATTTTGATATTTCTTTCCTGATTTATGATTAGCATATCTACGGCTACGAGTAAAACCCATATGTAAATACTTTTTAGCCAAATCCGCACCAACAAAGTCACCACTATCTAAATAAGATAAAAATAAAGAATAAATCTTTTCAGCCGATACTTTTGCTATCTCAGGTGTTTTAAACTTCCAATGCGGACATATCTCGGATTTATAAGGTTGACAAATAAGAACACCTTGCTGACCTTTACCGATTTTGTATAAATGAGGATTTTGGCGGTAATCAATATCTGACTTCCACTGATACTTACTTTCGTCAAAATCTAAATATGTCGGTTTCATATGCCTAATTGTTTAAGCTTGTTATCTCGATGAATATTTTTGGTGATATCAACCATAAAACCTTTACTAATAAGAGAAGCAATAGATAATCTAGCACTATTTACTTTATCAAAATCTAATGTAAACTCGGCATCATATTCATATTTACCAAAAACAACCTTTGGTCCTTTATCAGAATACATATGAATTTTAATAACATCATTTAAATCAAAGTTATGATAATATCGAACATCTGTATCTAAACAAATACTTATATTATCTTTTAAAACTTGTAAATAATACTCGGTCATTTTTTAACAATTTGACAAGTAACAGACTTTACATTAATAGTTATTTGTTTAGCATCAAACCATAACCTTAATCTTAAATAACAAGTCTTATCATTACCACGAGTATAAACACGATCAACCTGACAAGCCTTATCTCGACATCTCCAGTCTTGACAAGTAACTATATCACCTACCTTAAACTTATATGGGAATAAATATGATATTAACTTTTTAATCATTATACAAATATACTCTTTTTATTTTACTTAGTCAAATTTGTTTTTATTATTTAGACTAATTCTGACGTTAGTCGTTTAAAAATTTTTGCCTTCAGCTTTTAAAAAAATTTTTACCCCAGGCGTCAGCCGTTAAATTTTTTCCGTCAGGAATTTTCACCCACCACACCATCTAACTTCTTTTGATACCTATCTAATAACCTCTGACAAGCAGCAATCTTAAAATAAATATTATAACAAACATCAGATAAATAAGAATCAACATCACCACGACCAGCATAGTAAATATCATTCTTTAAATAAGCATCATACCTTATATTTATTAACATAGTCTCCATAGACCTAATCTTACTGGATAATCGACATATCTTTAATCGTATTAAAAACCTAACTAACATAAAACTATATATTATTCTAAACATATAATTTTTATGATTAATCACAAACAATTATCAGATATAAACATGAACTCTGAAGAAGGACAATTATTAATGGCAGCAGTAGCCATACTTACTTCTATAGAAAAAAAACATATCGATTCTAATAAATGGGGTAGTAACCTACATCCTGATAAAGCAGTTAAACAAATCTCTGACTTAGCTAACAAAATCTACTACGAAGAAGAATGGTTAGCAGAAGAAATAAAATTAAATAGAGATAATAAAATTAATAACATATTAAATAATAATGAGTATAAGAGACTAGAAAATAAATAAAATACTATGACCTATCCATTAAATAATATCAAACAACTAGAAATTAATAGTAATAATGTCAAAGTAACCTATAATGACGGAACTACACTAACTATTAATATACCAAACTGGCATGTAACAAGAAAAGACCAAATAACAGGTGAAGTAACACACCAACACCATAACTCAATTATATTCGAAACAGATTATAAGAATCCAAATAACCAACCTATCACAGATCATTGTATATAATAACAAATGAATGATATTAGACTTAAAAAGATAGGCTGGGAAAAAGCTTCACTATTTAATAAACACTTCGATAAAATATATGACTTCTGGAAACAAAAAGCAATAGAAGAATATAATTACCACGATGAACTAAAACTCATCAAAGAACATAATAAAGTTTATATCTATATCATACTACCTAATATAGATAAATACTCTGAACGAGAAGACTGGGATAACCCACCATTTGACGATGATAAATACTATGATGAATAATAATGATGATGACCAATACGATCCAAACTGGTGCTACTACTCCGGCATGCCTTCACCTATGGCTTATATGACAGATAATAATAACAATATAACAAATATGAAAGGACCACAAGAACACAAAACATTCAAAGATAATAGAGGTTCATACACACCTATTCAAACAAATGAATTAGGTATCAAGTGGGACCAATGCTCAATCTCTATCAATACTAATAAAGGAACTTTCAGAGGTCTTCACTATCAAACTAATCCACCACAAACTAAATACGTCAAAGTAATACAAGGCAGTATCTTAGACTTTCTTTATAACTTAGATACCGGTGAAGTAGATTATTATGCCGTTGGTGATAATCAAGCCATACTAATACCAGATAACATGGCTCACGGCTTCTTAACACTCGAAGATAATACTATCGTTACTTATATGGTCAAAGGTGAATATAATCCCGATTCAGAACACTCTATAGTATGGACCGAAATAGATTCTGTCCGAGACGTGATAGAAACTATGCTAAACGGCTTAGACGTTGAACTCACTATTTCAGATAAAGATAGATTAGGCAAATAATATGATATCTATACCTTGTCAATGCTGTGATAGAATAATAGACATAGATACTACAAAGGAACCAATTAAAGTGCCTTGTTATTTACTATTATGTAATGATTGTCAAATTGAAGCAAAGAACAATCAAAGAGAAGCAAAATTAAAGAAACTTCTGAAAAAGAGTATTTGGTCAAAATTCAAAGATTTTGTCGGAGTATGAAAAACATACAAAAATCCGCTACGTTTTTTTGTATAATTTTGTGTTAATCCTATTCACGCTTATAAGCATCTCACGAAACCTTCACTTGTGTACTGATCCGTATATACATCATCGTCTGAAAGTCGCACCCCGTCTACGTTTCAAGAGGGTCATTTTTGTGGGTGGTTTTTTACCCTATCTGTCAGGCTTTTGACACTTTGACAAAAGCAAAATCTTATACATATTATATGAGATTTATTTTCAGCTTACTGATTATTCTGATGGTTGCCTTCGGCAGGTGCCAGACGGCCACTTATCATATAGACTCATTAGATACGATTACAATAGGTGATATGGCTTATGTTAAGTGCCATAACATTATATTAGAGAGATTGCACTATATGTCAGGTAAGATAGATGTGGTTGTGCTTTATATCTATCGTGAAGGTGTGTTAGTGCGTAGGGAATGGTGGAGAGCTGGTAAGATGCTATCTTGTACTCTTGAGTAATACAAAAATCTGCTGCGGATTTCTGTAATGAAACTCATATATTAATTTTAGATATAATAGATATGTATTATGTTTATATTTTGGCTTGTGGTGATAAGAAGCATATGAAGATAGGTATGTCTAGTAATGATTTAACCAGAGAGTTATAACCAATCATAAGAACTATAATATACTTATAGATAGTTCTCGTTTTATACCGCTTACTGATAAGCGATTAGCTTATAAGGTAGAGCAGTTTTTATTAGATAAGATTCCAAAGATGTCTATTGAGGTGAATAGTGGACTTGATGGGTATACGGAGTTGCGTGAGTTAAAATGGGCTAAGTATATAAAAGATTACATACAAGAAATAAAAAAGGATGTTAGGTTTAGTTATATAGATACCAAAAGAATGGTTTATCGTTTATATACTGCTCAAGAGTTAATACAAAAGATAAATTCTAATAAGTATATAGATTCTAATAAGATAGATAAGCAATATGAAAGTTTAAAGGTGGCTACTGCTGGATCTGTAAAAAAGAGGGTTTATCGTAGGGTTGAGAAAAGAACTAAGCATACCACTCATTCTTATTTAGAAGAGGTCAAGTAATTATAATATTTCATTTAATTGTTTTTCACGCCATTTATCTAAGGTAACAAAATGACCATAATAGTATTCTTTCTGAATGCCAATATCATTGGTTAGTTTATAGTAAAGTCCAGTAGATGAATAAACAGGTTCTTTTTCATCATAGTAAGCATCATACACTTTACCTTTGGTTAAAGTACCAAGGTAATATTCATCATCAGATATAAATACTATTTTTTCTGTCATAAGGTGCAAATAAGGATAAAGACAAGCCAGCCCCATCCGGCTTTATCAACTGAGGCAAGGAAAACAATTCCTGCAACTAAGGCGACTCTAAACAAAGTCATGCCTATTTCTTTTAATCTATCATTTGTCATATCTAATATTTTAATTAATTATCCACCCATTTCTCCTGTATCTCTCCAATCGGTATTACCCCATTCATCTTTGATTTTAGGTAGTTCTTTATATTGATGATTGTGATTATCAATCAGTCTTTTAATGTTTTCAATCTCACGTTTATCATCGAATTTATCCCAGTGTTCTGCTGAGGTTGGTAATGATAAGACGTGTTGGTAGATTTTCTTTGCGAGTTCTTCAGTTGTCATATAATAAGTTTTAAGAAAAAAGGAGAATAAGAAAGAGTGTAAAAATTATACAAAGCATTATAACACCAAATGGTTCAAATGGTGCAAAGTCTTGGTCAAATGATTTATTAAACTTTTCAATTATTCTTTTCATATTATAAAGATTTTATTTTATTAATAACTTTTACTCTGCGTTTAATGGCAGTTTCATTTACATCACCGGTGGTTTTATTATTCCAGAATGTATTGAAGTCAAAGCTAACGAAGAAATAGTAATCAGGCATTCCTGATATACGACCTAATCGAGCCGCATAAGACTTAGGGAATTTGGCTTTATAGACTTCTGCTTCTTCTTTGGTAGTGAAGTAAGCATAGATGCCTCTTACTTCATTAACATCAGTGATATCATTAATATCGAATAGTTGAGGTAAGGAATAGTAGCCACCTACTTCTGTAGGGTTTTTATAATCTAAACGATAGATAACGAGTTTCATAGTGTAGTGATTTATACAAAGATAAGGAAAAATGATAATATTACAAAATAGTGCTACAGAATTTTGTATGCCTTATTTAATAATGGTTTTTAATTTTTGATTTCTAATTGATTTGGTATCATAGGCTTTTATTCTGCCTATTACTTTTGTATAATTATAAATGTGCATATCACAGCCGCATCCACAACCATCGCCGGCATTTTTAACTTTTACTAAGTTACCTTCTATAAAGGTACATTGTTCAGACCAATCATAGCCGTCATTATAGTAGTCATAATTCTTATTACAGAATTTAACATAATGTTCGGCTTTCTTTATGGTGTTAAATATAATCATATAGTTATATAAAAAAAGTATTGATTCGCCCTTATTTGGAACCCGAAGGTTGTGAGGTTTTGCACTCACACTCGCTCAATACTTAGAAGCGAAACAAACAGAGAGGTGATATCATGTTTGGTTGTTATCCTTATTATCACATAAGGGGTTGTGTAAGCACAACCTATATCTTAGCAAAGATAAGAAATAATATTGTAATTACAAAATATTAATTGTATTTTTTTATAAAAAAAAAGATCAGCCTGCCCTTGATTTACTTCGTGGTCTTACCCCCGCCCTTCGTACTTTGATATCCAGTCGGCAACCTGTTTATCGTTTCTGACAATACAAAGATAAGGAAGATTCTTGAGATAACCTAAAATTTAATCAATAATTTAACTCCTATACCGGTGAATGTCAAGCCACTACCAATCATCATCATATTTAATGTTCTTCCTGCGTTTGAATTATAATCTATCATGTGTGCATGATAAGGCTCAGGTTTTCTATTTACTTCTCTTACTACACCAATAGATGTTATAAGTAAGCCACATACTAAAGAAGTTATGCCGGTGCTTACTGATTCAGGTTGTGGCTTTGGTAGATTGAAATCAGTTGATATGCTTAAAGTGTCTAATGTTTTTGACCAAGAGTTCAACGATATAAGTAAGGTTGATATTAATAATAGTTTTTTCACATTGTCAAAGATAAGTAAAATGATATTAAAATAGTATTAAAAGATATTATAATATTTTTATAAAAACTTTACTTGTACTTTATCTATAACCTTAAACTATAAAGAGCCATGACTAACAAGATTTTACTAACAATTACTATTTCACTTTTTTCTTTACTATTGAATGCTCAAACTAGATCTCAAAGAGCAGAGACATTTGATAGAATGAATTCAGCCATTAGAAGAAACTATATCAGTGATGAGGATAAGATGAGGTGGTCAGGTGTTGCTGCCACGGTTGCTGGTATATCAATTATTGCACTTCATCAATTTGAGGGGAATGAAGCTTGGAAATATTCTAAACAAGGAAGCAGTGGTTGGTTTTATAAACCATATTTCAAACAAGGTACTAGACCTTTTATGATACCAATTGGATTAACTTTAACAATTGGTGGAATAGGAACTATTTTAAGAAACTAATTCAAAAAACCTTTTATATGTTTTCTTTCTGGCTTTCATAGCTGAGGTAAATATAAACTGACAGACTTTATCAAGTAGTTTGTAATTGGTTTTAAGATATATCTCTTCAATAATTAAACATTGATTCTTATTTACAATCTTTACTCTATGAGTATGTGTCCACATTTTTATTCCAAATGGCATACCTGAAATACCTTTATCAGTGAACCAGAAGCTTTCTGAGTCTTTGCCTTTACTTATGATTTGTGAGTGCCACGTTTTCATAAATGGTATTTTGAAGCCGACTGATATGATTGCTCCTATTTCAATACCATCGTTTCTTTCGGCTATCGCGAATGGTGGTATTAATGCTTCAAATAAACCATCATCAAATCTTGAAAAGACTTCTTGAGCTGGCTTATTGATTTTAGTTTGAATGTTTAGGTTTGGCATTACTTTTTTAAGTGAGCAAGTTTTTTATGTAAGCAAATAATCTCTTCTATAGTTAGATTATTTTTCTTGCCGTTAATATCAACGGTGCAAGCTACAACGTTACCAACAACATATCCTTTATCGTTATCTACTCTATCGAATGATCTAGCGTGAGGACCATCTTCGGTGAATTGAACATTAGTATAAAAACAAGTTGTGTATTCTAATAACTTTTTAACATATTCAAATGTTAAGTTAAATTCTAAATTTCTGCTTTGTGCTGAAGAGTGTATATTAACTAATTTTTTGGCGACTTCGACATCTGATATAGATGGTCGTGGTTCTTTTTTAACAGGTTCTGGCTTTACAGGTTCTTTTATCTCTGTTACTTCTGTTACTTCTGCAGTAACAGGTTCTGGTTTTTCTTTCTTTTTTGTCATTAAGTTATATATCTTATATCATGGTGTTCAACAAAATATCTATTTTAATATCTCTTAGGAACACTTTTATTTTATCTTTATTTACTCTTAGTGCTTCTGCCGGAACCACTTCGTGTTTAGGTAGTGAATATAATAACTCACCTCCATTTTCTGGATATCCATACCAAAAGTAATCTGCTAGTGGTTGTTGTATAAGAATATTTAATATTTCGTTTAAGGATTCTTTCTCAACTCTTTCTAACATATTCTTAAATCTATCTTCTTTAAGATAAGGACCAATCTTTGGGTTATTACTTTTAAGTAACCACTGAGTGAAGTTTGTTTCAAAACAAGATTTTAATTGGTCTAATTGATACATTTAATAAAATTATAACAAAGATAAATAATATAATTATAAATTACAAAAAAGTTTTATTTACCTATTTTCTTCTATTTCAATAACAACTATTTTACCTGTTGTTTGTTCAATGAAAATAGTCCAGAATCTAACAGCAACATCTGGATCCTTACCAAACTGACCATACACTAGGACATAACCATGATTAGCCTCACTTAAAAACTTAAAGACTTTTTCTTTAGGTGAGTAGAAGTTTTTAATTAAATAAGTTCTTAATGATTGCTTAGTAAGATACTTATTTCTTTCACCACTTGGTTTAAGATAAGTAACTAAAACCTCATCAGCAATTAATGAATCTAATCGAATCATTTGTGATAAAGCTTTTGTGTAGATTTCAGAGTCTACCCAGCCAAAGGTTTGCGATTCATACTCTTCATCAATTTGAGAAAAAGCCGGTAGGGTTAGTAGTAGAGTAACTACTATTAATAATTGTTTCATAAATTTGAATTTTTTTCAAAGATAGATTTATAAGAAATAAAATACAAGTAGTAAATTATCACTTGTTGAATGTGAGGTGTTTATTTTTTCTTCCAAGTTCTGTAGATGTTTCTACCAAAATAATAACCTAAAGAACCTAACAATGTTAAATAAACAATTGGGAAAAGGCTTAAATCAATATAAAGAGATAATAAGAATAAGCCTGTTAAAAGCATTACACAGGTAACAATTAAACCGAAACCTATTAATAAAGAGAATAGGAACTCTATAATTTTATCTTTCATATTATATAATACCACATAGTGGTTATTTTGTCACTATATTATATGTTAATTTCAAACTTTTGATGAATATAAAACTACAAAAATTATGATATTAAATAAAGCCAATGAAAGTCACACAATTACAAGTGAAGAAAAAGATATAAGAATTAAAAAAGCCGCTTATCATTATGGTAAGTTCTTACAATCTCTTGGCTTTGACTTTGAAAGTGATCCTCAAACTATTGATACACCAATGCGTGTTGCTAAATCTTGGGCAAATGATTTGATTAAAGGTTCACTTACTGAGGCTCCTGCAATTACTACATTTCCTAACGAAGAAGAATATGATGGTATTGTTATACAAACCGGTATCAAAGTTAACTCGATGTGTGCTCATCACAATCTACCTTTTTATGGTTATGCTGCCATTGCTTACTTACCAGAGTCTCGTGTGATTGGTTTAAGTAAATTGAATCGTATTGTTGATTGGTTTAGCCGTAGACCACAAATGCAAGAAAGTCTTACTCAACAAATACACACTTACTTAAGTGAGATGTTAGAATGTAGTCACGTTGCTGTATCAATATCATCACATCACCTTTGTTGTGGTATGAGAGGTATTTCACATCCAGATAGCCTTATGACTACTAATAAGTTTTCAGGTAGATTCTTAGAAAAAGATAACTTAGTTCGAGAAGAGTTTATGCATGCTATTAGACAAAACAATTTACACTCAAAGTAAATCGTCTAACTTTTTAGCTCTATTATAAGCCACTATATCAGGATGTTGTGATTTGAATCTTTTTAGTTTTTCATCATCAGATAATTCTGAGCGGTCATAGTAACCTTTAATAACCACAATACACTCATTATTAAATATCTCTTCTATTTTAGGTGTAACTTTACCTTCAGAGCCAGAGCAATAATAATCCATATAATCTTCACCTGCTCTATACAAGGCATTTCTAAGTTCAGCAATATAACCACCAGCACCACGCCAAGAGTAAGAAATTACTTTATCTTCAATGTAATCATACCAAGCTGTATTACATAAAGCATCATAAACTTCTACAGCTGATTCTTTGGTCTTAAGTAAACCAGATGATATAATGGTTCTTTCTAATCTCATATTAGTTTAATCTCACTTAATATAAAGTCTATTTGAAAGTTAGTGCTAAAGTGTTGGTCTTGAATAAGATCTATTCCGATATAATCTTTTAATCTTTGGTAAACATCATTAGATAACTGATAAATCTCTTCAAACTTTTCTTTAGTATTATGAGACCGGTAGTCACCATTGTGTTTATGTTCTACACTAAGTCTAGTAGGATATCTAAAGATATCATATCTTTTTTCCTTAAGACTTATAGTAGATTCGGTAAATGGTTCACTCCAGCTTTTAGGTAAGGTAGAATTATCTACTTCATACATAACTACTTGACCACGTTCTACCCAGTTGTCAAATACTTTATTATTGGCTCTCCAGTTCATATAATTACCAAATGAATTTAGATCAATCCAATGAATATCAAAATAACCTGTGTCTTTTAATTCAAGAAGAATCTCATTACAAGTTTCTCTATCGATTAGTTCATCGGGTTTTTTGCCTTTTAAATCTAAGTTACTCATGTACTTTATCAATCTTATAATTTCTAATTTCTGTTTGTGACCAGGATATCCATTCAGGTGAACTAATAAACTTACTTAACTCTTTACAAAGTAAAGGAAGATTTAAGTCTTTTAGTTTATGAGAAGCATAAAGGTTCTTACCCATATAGGTAAAGTCAACATACTTTTCTTTATTAGTGTGGTAGAATACTTCTATTTTAATACTACCAAATTGAAACCAAGCTTGATAGTGCGCATGAAATCTACCTAATATTTCACCATCAACTTCTTCTACAAAGTAAGTTGGTAGTGTTTTGAATAAGCCACAATCTTCTAAATAGTATTGTAAATCCTGACCTGTCATTAAGACTTACTAATATTGTTTAAGAATTCTTTTTCACCTTTAGTTAAAGATTGCATACCAGTGGCTGAAATCTTATCTAAGATATCATCAAGATTATATTCAATAGATTCTTCATCTACTTCTACAGACTCAACAACTTCTTGAACCTTCTTGACTTTAGTCTTAGACTTAGGAGTTTTTTCACACTCTTTAGCCAAGATAGCCTTTTTTTGTTTAAGAGTCATAGGTAGGTATAACTGATTAAAGTTAACATCTTCTGGGTTATCAGTGAATGATTCACATACACATGCTTCTTCACCTAATTGAATCCAAATGTATTTAAGATTATCTTGTTTGAGACTGATTAGAAATTCTGGATTGATACCATATTTTTCTGCTATATTAGTTAAGGCTTTAGCATCTAAAGTAAGTCTAATACGAATAATTTTAGACAAGTCAACTTCAATATGTTTTGGTTCTTCTGGTTTATCTTGACCTTGACGTTTTGGATTAGTAACTGGTTTAATACGATCTAATTCATCCATAGTTACTTTATCAGCATAAGGTGGACGAATAAACACTTGACATCCATATTGATTAGCAATTACATCACCGATTTCTCCATTGTCTAACACTTCAAGCCATACTCGATTAATACCATTCTTTTTAGCACGCTTAAGATAATCAAGAGAAATGTTAAGTTGTTTTGAAAGTATTTCTAATTGTGAGTCTAACAACATTAGATTAGAGTTACTAACAAACTTTATACAGATAATTTTCATAATGTAAATATACGGAATATTTATTTAATTTCAAAAGCACAACGAAGGGGTCGTCTTAGTCTTTTAGCATCATCTGGGTTGCCAATTATAGCACCATCTTTTAAGGTGAAAGCATGACCTCTTACAAGCATAAAGAATGTACCAGTTGGATTAAGTTCAACAAAGCGACCTACGGTCATATCTCTCATTTGTGATTTACCACCAATACGAACTGGATATTTAAGTGAACCAATCATACTATTGTTCTTTCTTTCACCAACTAAGTGAATAGTCTTACCATTTACAATAGTATCTTTATCATGTAAATCTACAATTTTAGCAGGTGTATTAAATGTACCTTTTCTTGGCTTTCTACCAAATTTATCTTTAACAAACTGGTGAGCTACATTATACTCAATGTCAAAGCAAGAAGCAATAGCACGAACCACACAATCATTTGTCTCGGATTTAGCAAGACTGGAGTCACTATATCCTTTGATAGCTTTAGAGGTGGCGGTGTATGGTAGTGGTGCTTTCATACTACAAAGATACAAAAATTAAAGAAATGTGGCAAATTTTTCAACGATAGATATTAATATATACTCTTAATAAAATAAAATTTTTAATATGAAAAAGTTTGAACAATACATAAAAGAAGCTGAAGAAGCAGAAACAAAAGTTAAGCCAGAAGATGAGCAAGATCCATATACTGGTAAAATACATAAAGCCGAGGATTCAAATGATGATAAAGGTAAAGAAAGAGATGCATACTATACTGATTTAAAAGTTGGTGCTGATACATTAGGATCAATTATTAATTTACCTTATGATCAGTTTATTCAAAAGTTAACTGGTAAAACTCCACCAACTGAAGGTGAAGCAGTAGCTGAGATTGATCCTAAAGTAACTAAGGTTCTTTCTTTAGGTAAGTCTGATTTGAAACTAGAAGATGAAAAAGTTCCAGTAAATGATAAAGCAGTTATTGCTGTTAAGAATTTATTTCCTACACAAGCACAAATAGGTCTTTTAGACTCTATTGGGTTTGTTGCTTTTGTTATGCCAGAGGCAGCAAAGAATCCTCTTTCAGGACAAGCTAATTTCAAAGGTGAAAGAATATTAACGGCTAATAGCAAATATATTTTAGATGGTCACCATAGATGGTCACAAACATATATAATTAATCCAGATGCTACTATACCAGCTTTAGATTTAAGTCTTAAAGTTTCTAATGAAAAAGAAATGTTAAAAGTTATTCAAATGGCTATTGCTTCTACTTATGGAAAGATTGCTATGAAAGCAGCAAATGCTACTACTGATATTTATAATGATGCTATTGTTAAGAAATGGAATTCAGAATATAAAATTGAAGGTGATACTACACTTGGTTTAGTTAAAGCTATACTTGAAGGTAAATGTGGTATTCCTAAAGGTGGTGATATCAAGAATGTAGAAAAGTTTGTTGAGGTAATTAAAGAAGCCAAAGGTCTTAAAGATAAAGAAGAAGTAGAAAAGTATTTAGCTAAAAATGCTGACCTTTTAAGAAGTACTACTAAATCTGCTGCTGAAGGAGCACCAGCAAGAGCTATTATGCCACAACCAGGTGACACTGCAAAAGCAGTAGGTAAAGGTGATGGTGAAAAGATTGCTGGTATTCCAGCTGACTTCGTGAATAAACTAAGTTCAGGTCAACTTAATTTCAAGCCTAACTTCTTACCAAATACCACAGCAGAAACAGCTACTAAAGAAAGTAGATATGTAAAAACATTCGAACAATTTAGAAAGAAATAAATAAAAAAACCTCATCTAAACAGATGAGGTTTTCTTTTACCAATAAGTATTAATTCAATACTTTCTCAATATTCATTTCACGAACCTTAGCTCTCATCCAAGATGGATCATTTTCTAAATCTGATTCGGTAATACCTAATTGTTTCATCATAATCTCAAGAAGGTATTCTTTGTTTTCATAACGATAACTTGGTCTTTCTGTCATTACTTCATCGTAACTTCCACTATCTATTGCACTCATATAATAATTTTATTTTTTATTATATGACATAAAAATGGTAAGTTTATTACCTACAAATAAAGTAAAAAACTATACCTAGCAATAATAAGACAGCACCGGCTTTGAACATAAATTTAATAACTTGCCAAATCAGTTGGACTATGAACATACCTATAATGAATTCAAATAAGGCTGGTAATAACTTCCAAGCAACGGCTATTGCAATAAGTAAAAATAAGATTGTCATATTGTAGTGGTTTTGTTATACAAAGATAAACAATTAACTAAACATTACAAAATTATGATACGGATTTCTGTAACTATTTAGACCAGATTTGATTACCATCTAAAGTGATACGGCTAACCTCAGCTGGATTAGGTCCTAAAGTATTATTACTGATATTCTTTAATTGTTCACCTGTTAAACAAGGATTTTGAAAATCAATTATAGCTGTTTGTTGACTAACTGATATTCTATTAGGTCTACAAGCACTGCTAAACTTACCAATCATATTATTAACTAGTTTTGTTTTATCGGCTACTGAAAGTGGATTAGTGTAGAAGATAGTGTATTCAGATACAGATATACCTATTAGTCTTTTTAATTTGTTTATTAATCTCATGAGTTAATGTCTTTTTTTATATTTATAAAAAAAAGCCTGCCCTTGAGTTACTTCGTGGTCTTACCCCCGCCCGTCTTACTTCAATGCTGTCGGCAACCAGTATCTTTTCTGACATAACAAAGATAAGGAGGATTATCCAATTAACCAAATAAATATATACCTTTATATGAAATATCTTAAATTATTTAAAGAATCGGTAAATGATACTAAAGAGCAAATAGAAGAAATTGTTTCTACTTGTAAAGATATTATGTTAGAAGCCCAACATACATTTGGTAATTCTGATGTAGAGAAATCATATAAAGATGATAAAGTAATTATTAATTGTTTTTATAAAATGCCGTTTGATATGAAGGGAAAATTAGAAGAGTATAAATCTGCTATGGATGATATACATTCGAGATTGATTGAGTATATGATATCTCAAGGATTTACTTATATTAATAGAGGTGATAGATATACAGCTTACTTTGATATGAGGTTAGGTAATATAACTTATAACATATCTTTCTCAAAAGAATTAGATAAAGAGTTTATAGGTCATCTAAGATACTTAAAAAAATATAACTTATTAAAAGAATCAAATAATATTAATAATATAATAAGTGAATGTAAAGACATCTTACTTGAAGTATCTGATAAGGATGTTGAGTATAAAGTATATGGCTACAAAGGAGCTAAAGTTCTCAATGAAGAAACCTTTGTAGATGTAATAAGAGTTGAATTAGGTGATCAGTGGAAAACATTCAAAATTGGAGATATGTATTTAATGTTTGAACACTTATTCTCTTATTTAGAATCAGAAGGTTTTAGCTTAGGTAAAAACTCTTATCTTGAAAATAGTAATTGGGAATATCACGAAGCTTGTCCAGAATGTGATAGTGGAGATGTTAGACCACCAGATAATTTACATTCAATGGAAGGTTGGATGTGTAATAAGTGTAAGCACGCAGGTCATCAAGATGAGTTTCAAAGACCGGAACATCCAACAGATAAGAAAGATTTATTCTGGTCAATTAAACAGAATTACCATGTTCAGTTTATGTCACTTAGTTTTTATAAGAGTGTATAAATAAAAAAACCTCATCTTTTTAGATGAGGTTTTAATATATGTAATTATTTATTTATATATTTTACCAGCTAAACCTTTATCAGTTGAAAGGTAAGCATCTGCTTTTTTAATAAGAGCAATAATTCCAATAGCAATCAATGATACAATAAACCAAGCAGGGATAAATCCTCTACTTCCTATATCACTCATTGTATCAGGAAGACCTAATGAGTTAGCCCATCCAAGAAGGTCAAAGTTTGCAAATGATTCAGATATCCATTGTGATAAACCAACTAAGATACCACCAAAAGCATTTATACCAAAGATACCTTGAAGAACATTACCTGCTTTTTGGAAAGAATCTTTTTCCATATGTTCAGCCATTTCTTCTTCTCTTGATTCTTTAACTAACTCTGGATTCTTATTCATAATACCTTTATAAACATCTTTCCAAGTTAAGTCACTTGCACCTGTACCAAAGTACTTAGTAATTTTATCAAGTATTTCTGCAGGATCACCAATCGCTTTGAATATCAATTCACAGAATTTTTCTACACCTTTAGTGAATAACTCTTTAGTTCCTTTATAGAACTTTTCAATAAATTCATAAAGACCATCTAATAAGTCAGACCACATCTGAGCATATCCTTTTGTGATATCTACATCTTGTGGAAAAAACATAAAATCTGATACTTCTTCGTTAGTCTTAAATGACTCGTATGTCTTAATATATTTCATAGTAATAATTTTTTTATTACTCTATATATTAATATCAAACATCAAAAAATTTGATGTATATAACACCGCTACTTCTTAAGGCCAGAAACTAATCCTTTATACCAGTTAATTTCTAAATCAGTAGTCTTAAATTTTTCCATCCACCTATTATTATCTGATTTACATTCTGGACTATCTAAATATTTAATTAGTTCTTCAGGTTTGATAGCTTCCATATTTTCAATACAATCAGGTGTGAATATTGGTATCTCTACACTTTGATTATTAACTATTTGATTTCCTGAATGGAATCCAGAGACACCACATATAAGAGCAGACTTTAATTCATCATCACTTATATCAGTATCACCTTTGTAAAAGAATTCGGTACCAGGTTTAAGAGTTATTTTATAAATTGTTGGAAAAAGGGTATCACTTACTTTTTGATTTTCTAATTCAAATCTAAGATGGCAATAATAAAAAGCATATGGTATATTATTAGTCGTGTAAATTCCTTTACCAGAATATGTTTGTTCATATCCGTCTTTATTAATAAATCTTGACAGGTTATCTAAATTAAGATTGTTAAAATTCTGACCAGAATACACTATATTTCCAGCAACTAATTTATCACCTTCCATTTTAGTTTCTTTAGAATCACTCTTTTCTATAACAACTATCTTTCCCTTAATTATTGATTTAAGAATTTCACTAACTTTTTTACCAGCTAATTCTTCTTTAGCCCACTCAATTGCCTTTTGATAATCCTGATATGTTTGGATAGGATTTGGTCTTGTTTGCAAAGCACTTCTTGCTTCTTCATTTTCCAATAGTTCATCTAATTCTTTATCTATTTCCCCTTTAATATCTAAGACACCAGTCTCTGTAATTATACTATTTCTCTCACGAAACTTTTCTACTAATCTAAGAAAGGCATTTGATTTAACAAACTCTTTATCTCTATTATAAACATCATTGTATTTTACAAAGCATTCTGTTGTACTAAGA
>JACCDU010397612.1_pt1 | contig 17610 bp, 14 predicted proteins | sample 7446081 | NCBI WGS metagenome assembly JACCDU01 (sample SAMN15323447, study PRJNA562643) | freshwater metagenome | isolation source: river surface water | place: USA:Blue River Watershed | collected 2017-08-17
AATACAAAGATGATTGGCAATGTAATCGAGTCGCGCTATTTCAAGATTGTGGATTATCCAACTGCTGCAGCGCTCTCTTTCACTCTGATGGTAGCGATTTTAATTCTTGTTACTTTGTACATTCGTAAAGCAGGAACGGAGGAGTTGGTATGAACCAGAAGATCAAGGACGCCTCCATTCCAACAATTCCACTTAATGCCAGATTCTCCCGTTGGTTTGGCCGCAACTTACTCCGCATTTATATGGTCTTTGGCTTCACCTATCTTTTCATTCCAGTTGCATACACCTTTGCGTTCTCATTTAATGACTCAGGTAAGAGCAATTTAATCTGGAAAGGTTTCACTTTAAGTAATTGGCAGAATCCATGCGGGGCTCCAGAAGTTTGCAACGCTCTCGGCAACTCAATCAAGATTGGTTTACTCGCAACTGTTTTTTCAACGATTTTGGGAACCATGATTGCCTTTGCAATAGGACGCTACAAATTTAAAGGCCGCTCTACATCTAACTTGTTAATCTTTTTACCAATGGCAACACCTGAAATTGTTCTGGGTGCTTCACTACTTTCTCTCTTCTTGGTATTTAGTATTAATCCAGGCTTCTGGCCAACAGTTATTGCCCACGTAGTGTTTTGTGTTTCCTTCGTTGTGGTGACAGTAAAAGCTCGTATTGCATCTCTTGACCCACGCCTGGAACAAGCTGCGATGGATCTATATGCCAATGAACTTGAAACATTCCGCAGAGTTACTTTGCCATTAGTCGCTCCTGGAATTGCAGGTGCAGCGTTACTGGCTTTTAGTCTTTCATTCGATGACTTTATTATTACCAACTTCAACTCTGGAACATTAATAACTTTCCCTAAATTTGTTTATATTTCGGCAGCACGTGGAATCCCTGCACAAGCGAATGTGATTGCTTCTGCGATGTTTTTCCTTGCCTTAGCCATAGTTATTACGGCGCAACTAGTAAAAAGAAAGAAAACCCGCTAGTATTTCCCCAGTCCACAACGAACTACAGATTGATTAAGAAAATCTGCGCTGTGGGGTTAGGTTCCGGAGGACCCGGGCCAACTACGATTTGTGATTGAAGGGGTGATTCCGGTTAAGGCCGGATAGCGCGATGTCAGACATCGACCCTCATATTCTTAAACACCTTTCCGTAATGCAGCCAGATCTTTACTGGCTTGATGCAGATCCACTGGAACCTGATCCTCATCCAACTCTTGTTGGTGATGTCACAACGGATCTCTGCATTGTTGGAGCTGGTTACACCGGTTTATGGACAGCGTTACTTGCGAAAGAACGTAATCCAGAGCGCGAAGTCATCATTGTCGAACAACGCGAAACTGGCTTTGGCGCATCTGGTCGAAATGGCGGTTTCTGTAACTCATCTCTTACCCATGGGTTTATTAATGGCTACCGCAGATTTAAAGATGACATGCAGGCTCTTGAGCGCATGGGTCGCGAGAACTTTAATGAGATAGAAGAGACCATCAAAAAATACGGCATCGACTGCGATTGGCAACGAACAGGCGAACTCCGAGTTGCTGTAAAAGATTGGCAATTAGATGGAATGAAAGAAGAAGCCGAGCTTCGCAATCAATATGGAGATCACGTAGAAGTTTTAACGCAAGCAGAAGTTCAAGCTCGCGTAAATTCACCAATTTATAAGGGTGGTTTGTGGGATGCAGATGGCACAGCACTTGTTGACCCGGCCAGATTAGTTTGGGGATTAGAAAAGGTTTGCCTCAAGCTTGGTGTGAAGATTTATGAGAACAGCAAAGTTGAATGGCTTGAGCGAACCAGTGACGGAATTATTGTTCACACACCATATGGAAGTGTCTATGCCGACAAGGTTGCACTTGCCACCAATGTCTTTAAGTCATTGATCAAACGTGCTCGCAAATATGTTATTCCTGTGTATGACTTCCAAGTCGTAACGGAGCCATTAACACCAGAGCAATGGAAAGCAATTGGTTGGGCTGGAAAAGAAGGAATGTCCGAGGCTGGAAATCAATTCCATTATTATCGCGTGACTTCAGAAGGTGCAATTTTGTGGGGTGGTTATGACGCTATTTATCACTTCCGTGGAAAAGCCCGTCAAGAATACGAAACAGATGCAGAAACGTATGCCTATCTTGCAGCTGACTTTTTAGAAACCTTCCCGCAATTAAAGGGAATCAAATTCACTCACGGTTGGGGTGGAGCCATTGATACGTGCTCCCGATTCTCACCTTTCTGGGGTCGTGCGTATCGCAATCGAGTTGCATACGTTCTTGGCTTCACAGGTCTGGGTGTTGCATCCACACGTTTTGGTGCACAAGTTCTGCTTGACCTTGTTGATGGTTTGGACACGGAGCGCACTCGCTTAAAGATGGTTCGCAAAAAGCCAATCCCATTTCCTCCAGAACCATTTAGGTTCCTCTTTATTCGTTTCACCCAGTGGTCCATCAATTATGCCGATGAGCATGAAGGCAAGCGAAATCTCTGGCTTAAACTCTTAGATCGTCTCGGTTTAGGTTTCGATTCTTAATTAGTTAGAAGTATTCTTTTCCCATGGCAAACCTTGGAAACATGTACGGTCCAAAATTCACATTTCTTGGCATTGACGAATGTGACTTAGATGATCCAAAGAGTTATCAAGGCGCCGATGTAATTATTTTAGGTGCACCAATAGATAGCGGAACATCACATCGCTCTGGTGCAAAGTTTGGACCACAAGCAATTCGGGGTGGAGATTACTTGCCACATGATGGCGAACGTCCACATATGGCGCTTCGCACAGATGGATTAAAGGACCTCAAAGTTTTAGATGCTGGTGATCTGCTAATGCCAGGGGGAGACCTAAAGAAATCTCTTGAAGTATTAGCTGTTGCTACAGAAAAGATTTCACGTGCAGGAATTATTCCTGTGATTCTTGGTGGAGATCACTCCATTGCATCGGCAGATGTTGCAGGTATTGCCGCACACCGCGGACTCGGAAAAATTTCGATGATTCACTTTGATGCACACGCAGATACAGGTGATTCACAATTTGGCGCTCTCGAAGGTCACGGAACACCTATGCGTCAATTAATCGATTCTGGCGCGGTTCGTGGAGACCGATTCTTGCAACTTGGATTGCGTGGCTATTGGCCAGATAACGAAACACTTGAGTGGATGCGCGATCAAGGGATGCGCAGTTATGAAATGACTGAAATCCATCACCGTGGTTTGAATACTGTTTTGGATGAATCATTTGCAAGACTCACAGATGAATGCGATGGTGTTTTCTTATCTGTCGATATTGATGTTGTTGATCCTGGAATGGCTCCAGGCACTGGAACACCAGAACCTGGTGGAATGACGAGCCGCGAATTACTCGAATCTGTTCGCCGAATTTGTCTCGAACTACCAGTAGTAGGAATCGACGTTGTTGAAGTTGCGCCACCATTTGATAGCGCAGATATCACTGCAATTCTTGCTAACCGTGTTGTGCTTGAAGCTTTGAGCGCGATTGCAAAACGCAGATCAGGTAAGGCCTACTCACCAACTCAAAACTTGTTGGACCGCTAGTTAGATTGTTGCTAAAGCTTCATCGAGGATAGATAAACCTTCAAGCAGTAAATCTTCAGGAATCACTAGCGGTGGAATCAAACGAATAACATTTGAATATGTTCCCGCGGTTAAAATCAAGACGCCTTTTTCTTGGCAGTATTTAACGATTTTGCCGAGGGCGGCTGTATTTGGTTCTGTACCGCCAGGAATAATGAGTTCGATTGCCTGCATTGCACCGCGACCACGGACTTCACCGATGATTGAGTGCTTTGCTTTCATTTTATTGAGTTCATCGCTCATGATTGTGCCAATTTTCTTTGCGCGATCAACAAGATTGTCTTCTTCAATGGTTTGAATAGCACCGAGTGCTGCTGCGCAAGCAACAGGAGATCCACCGTATGTGCCACCTAAACCGCTAGCGTGAATTGAATCCATAACATCAGCGCGACCTGTTACTGCAGCTAGCGGTAATCCACCAGCAATGCCTTTTGCAGTTGTAATCATGTCTGGCTCTAGGTTTTCATCTTCTGAAGCAAACATCTGACCGGTGCGAGCAAATCCTGTTTGTACTTCATCTGCGATAAAGAGCGCACCATTATCTTTTGCGTACTTGGCTAAGCCAGGTAGGAAACCCTTTGGAGGAACGATGAATCCACCTTCACCTTGAATTGGTTCAATCACGATTGCGGCGATGTTCTTGCCACCAATTTCCTTATCTAACTTATGAATGACAACATCGAGTGCATTTTTCTCACATGCAGCTGCGCCACCTTCCCAGCGGTATGGGTAAGCCATTGGCATTCGATAAATCTCAGGCGTAAACGGTCCAAAACTATCTTTGTACGGCATGTTCTTTGCTGTCATGCCCATAGTTAGATTTGTTCGACCGTGATATCCATGTTCAAAAACGATAATTGCCTGACGCTTTGTGAATGAACGAGCAATCTTGACTGCATTTTCTAGCGCTTCGGCACCTGAATTAAGTAGTACAGATTTCTTAGCAAACTTTCCTGGCGTTAAGCGATTAAGTGCTTCACAAACCTCGATGTAACCAAGGTATGGAGCAACCATAAAGCAAGTGTGAGTAAATGATTCAACTTGTCGCTGCACATTTTCAACAACGTGGGGCGCACTGTTGCCAACATTTACAACTGCGATACCAGCACCGAGGTCAATGATGTGATTGCCATCAACGTCGACCAAAATTCCGCCTCCAGCACGTTCAATGACAGCAGGCATTGCCATACCGAGTGATGCTGAAACAGCTGCGGCCCTGCGTGCAATGATCTGCTCGGATTTAGGACCTGGAATGGCAGTGACGACTTTACGTTTTTGTTCTACACCCGTAGTTAATGTACTCATTTCGCCAGTCTACTTTGGTCATGAGAAGATGACCACATGAGAGACCTGGTGATTCTTGGTTCAACAGGGTCCATCGGCGTTCAAGCCCTCGAATTAGTTGCGGCCAACCCAGGAAAGTTCCGAGTTGTGGCCATCACATCAGCTGGCAACAACCCAACAATTCTCATCGAGCAAGCTAAGAAATTTAGCGTTGGGGTAGTCGGGACAATTCATAACGCCGAACTTATTCGAGAAGCATTGCCCGGCGTAACAGTGATCGATGGAAAAGATGCTGCTTCAGAAGTTGCATCCATTACCTGCGATGTAGTTCTCAATGCAATCACAGGATCGATTGGATTAGCTGCAACTCTTAGCGCACTCAAAGTGGGTAATCGATTGGCTTTGGCAAATAAAGAATCCTTGGTCGCAGCGGGGGATTTGGTAATGTCGATTGCTAAAACTGATCAAATCATTCCAGTTGATTCAGAACACAGTGCAATTTGGCAATGCTTAATGTCTGGAAAGCGCAATGAAGTTTCGCGGTTAGTTCTTACCGCATCAGGTGGGCCATTTCGCCAGCGAAAAGATCTTTCAACCGTGACTGTCGATGAAGCATTAGCTCATCCAACGTGGTCTATGGGCCCAGTTATTTCAGTTAATTCAGCAACACTTGTTAACAAAGCTCATGAAATTATCGAAGCTCACCATCTGTATGCCATGAGTTATTCCCACATCGAAGCCGTGATTCATCCCCAATCAGTAATTCACTCGATGGTCGAATACATTGATGGAGCAACAATTGCGCAAGCGAGCCCGCCAAATATGAAGGGTCCGATTTCTTATGCCATTAACTGGCCCGAGAGGTTGAAGTCAGCAACGCCCGCTATGGATTGGAAGCAATCTCATTCTTGGGAATTTGAACCGATAGATCATGAACGCTTCCCCGCAATCGAATTAGCCAAGCGTTGTGGAGAACTTGGGGGAGGATTACCAGCAATTTTTAATGCTTCTAATGAAGTCGCAGTCGAAGCTTTTCTCAAAGGTTCTATAGCATTTACTTCAATCATGGAGTGTGTAGAGCAGAGCGTGCAACGACTTGGTGGTTCAAATCCAAGTGCGATTCGAGACCTAAGCGATGTCAGTGCAATAGAACAAGATGCACGAACAGTTGCCCACGAAGTATTACAACGAATGGTTTCCTCATGAGAATTATTGGCGTTTTAGCATTTGTCATCGCTCTTCTTTTGTCCGTCATGATTCACGAATTTGGTCATTACATCACCGCTAAGAGATATGGAATGCGCGTAAGCGAGTTCTTTCTTGGTTTCGGAAAAAGATTATGGTCATTCACACGAGGCGAAACAGAGTTTGGGCTTAAGGCAATTCCAGCTGGTGGTTACTGCCGAATTGAGGGAATGACCGCTACCGATGAAATGCCACCAGGAGAAGAGTCTCGTGCATTCTTTAGAGCGAGTTCAGGACGCAAATTAATCGTCCTTGGTGCAGGTTCATTTTTACACTTTGTATTGGGCTTCATAATTTTGCTCATCATTTTTGCAGGCATCGGAACTGCAAAACCTACGTCGACCATTTCAGAAATTTCTGCGTGCGTTCCTCGCCTTAACGCTGCTTGCGCAGACACTGATCCAAAATCACCAGCACTGCTTGCAGGATTACAAGCGGGAGATGTGATCACATCCATTAACGGTATACCCGTTAATGACTGGGCAAAAGATGTTGAAGTAATTAGAACATCTGCTGGCAAAGAATTAATCATTGACATTGAACGCAACGGCCAACCTCAGACAATCTCCGTCGTCGCTGCAACTCGCGTAGTAGATGGCAAGGAGTATGGCTTTCTCGGAATCGTCAATGAATCTAAGTTGGTACGTAATGCTCCATTTACTTCAATTAAAAACTCAGCAATTGTTTCGTGGGATTTCATTTCAGGGGCAGTCAAAGCAATCATCTCTCTTCCATCAAAGATTCCCGCCTTATGGGGAGCGACAGTTTCTGGAACAGAACGAGATCCGAATGGATTAGTCGGAATCGTCGGAGTAGCTCAAGTTACTGGTCAAGCAGCGAGCAGTGATGGATTAAGTACATCTGAAAGAATTCAAACCTTCTTACTCATCATTGCAAGTTTGAACTTTTTTGTTGGTGTGTTTAATTTGCTTCCAATACTTCCACTTGATGGTGGACATATGGCAGTAGCAATTGCTGATGAGGTTCGAGCACTGATTGCGCGCATTCGAGGAAGAGCGCGTCCCGAAGGAATTAATGTAAACAAGTTAGCCCCATTCACAATGGTTATCTTTGTTTTACTTGCAGCGCTGACGGTTCTTTTACTAGCCGCAGACATCATTAATCCAATTCAGGTCAATTTTTAGTGCTCATGTCGCATCACAAAAAGAATTAGGGCAGAATAAAGCCATGGTCGATCTCGGAATTCCTTCAGCTCCACCACCAACACTTGCTCCACGTCGAAAGACTAGGCAGCTAAAGGTTGGAAGCGTTGGCGTCGGAAGTGATTCACCGGTTTCCGTTCAGTCAATGTGCACCACATTGACTGCGGACGTAAATTCAACGCTTCAGCAAATTGCTGAACTAACAGCATCTGGTTGCCAGATTGTTCGTGTTGCAGTTCCAAGTCAAGATGATGCTGATGCGTTAGCGCAGATTGCAAAGAAGTCACAGATTCCAGTAATTGCTGATATTCACTTTCAACCTAAATACATTTTTGCGGCAATCGATGCTGGTTGCGCTGCAGTCCGAGTAAATCCTGGCAACATCAAGCAATTTGATGACAAAGTTAAAGAGGTTGCCAAAGCTGCAGGGGATGCCGGAATTCCGATTCGTATCGGAGTTAACGCTGGTTCGCTGGATCCACGTTTAATCGCAAAGTACGGAAAAGCAACTCCAGAAGCACTCGTTGAATCGGCACTCTGGGAAGCAAGTTTGTTTGAAGAACATGGTTTCTCAAACATTAAAATTTCAGTTAAGCACCACGATCCCGTAACGATGGTTAATGCTTATCGTTTATTGGCTTCCAAGTGCGATTATCCATTGCACTTAGGTGTGACTGAAGCAGGGCCCTTGTTCCAAGGAACAATCAAATCCGCAACTGCCTTTGGAATTCTGCTTTCAGAAGGTATTGGCGACACGATTCGCGTTTCACTCTCTGCACCGCCAGTTGAAGAAGTAAAGGTTGGAATCTCAATTCTTGAATCCCTTAACTTGCGTCAACGCAAACTAGAAATCGTTTCATGCCCATCATGTGGTCGTGCACAAGTTGATGTGTATACATTGGCTGAAAAAGTTCAAGCAGGCTTAGAAGGTATGACAGTTCCACTACGTGTGGCAGTTATGGGTTGCGTAGTAAATGGACCTGGTGAAGCTCGCGAAGCAGATCTCGGTGTTGCATCTGGAAATGGCAAAGGACAAATTTTTGTTAAGGGACAAGTAATCAAGACTGTTCCAGAAGCACAAATTGTTGAAACACTGATTGAAGAAGCAATGCGTTTGGCCGAAGAGATGGAAGCAGCCGGAGTTTCTTCAGGCGAGCCTTCCGTTGATGTTCACTAATCGCACTGACCTCACACAACTCACGCCATCCCTCAGGTAGGCTCGCACCATGTTGCGAATGTCCTCACTCTTTCTGCGCACATTGCGCGATGATCCAGCTGATGCTGAAGTCGCAAGCCACAAACTCTTAGTTCGTGCCGGTTATATTCGAAGAATTGCAGCAGGAATCTATTCATGGTTACCGCTGGGATACATAACACTTCGAAATATCGAAAGAGTAATTCGCGAAGAGATGGATAAAGCTGGATTTCAAGAAGTGCATTTTCCTGCAATGCTTCCCAAAGAACCGTACGAAGAAACAAACCGCTGGAGTGAATACGGGCCAGAACTCTTTAGACTTCAAGATCGAAAAGGTACTGATTATCTATTAGGACCAACTCATGAAGAGATGTTTACTTTGATGGTTAAAGGCGAATACTCCTCGTATAAAGATCTTCCACTCTCGCTCTATCAAATTCAAACAAAGTATCGCGACGAACCACGTCCACGTAGCGGAATCATTCGTGGGCGTGAATTCGTTATGAAAGATTCATATTCATTCGATATCGATGATGCCGGCTTGGATCTTTCTTATCAGAAACATCGCGATGCATACGTTAAAACTTTTAAGCGATTGGGCCTTAACTACAACATTGTTAGCGCAATGGCCGGTGCGATGGGCGGATCTAAATCCGAGGAATTCCTTGCGCCATGTCCAACGGGTGAAGACACCTACGTACTCTGTGAAAAATGTGGTTACGCAGCAAATGTTGAGGCTATGAAAACCGTTGTTGCTGCACCTGCAAGTAAAGATTTTCCAGCACTAGAAGTTTTAGATACTCCAAATACTCCAACGATTGATTCATTGGTTGAGGTTCTTAACTCCCAGTACGGTGGTGGATACACAGGAGCCGATACTCTCAAAAATGTCATGCTGATGGCAGATGACAAAGCTATTGCTGTATTAGTACCAGGTGATCGCGAAGTTGACCTTAAGCGCTTACAAGCAAACTTATCTGGTGTTACTGAACTTAGAATTTTTGAAGAAGAAGACTTTGCAAAGAATCCACAACTTGTTAAGGGATATATCGGTCCGCAAGATGCGAAGAAATTTGGAGTAATTCTTTATGCCGATCCTCGAATCGCTCCAGGTACAGCATGGGTAACTGGTGCAAATAAGAAGAATGCTCATGCACGAAACGTTGTTAATGGCAGAGATTTCACACCAGATGCTTACGTTGAATCTGCAGAAGTTCGTGCGGGCGATGCGTGCCCATCATGCAATGCGCCAGTTGTTATCGATCGTGCAATCGAAATCGCACACATTTTCCAATTAGGGCGAAAGTATGCAGAGGCCTTGAATCTGACAGTCCTTGATCAAAATGGAAAATCGCAAGTAGTAACAATGGGTTCCTATGGAATCGGTGTATCGCGCGCAGTTGCAGCTATTGCAGAACAAACTCATGATGAAATTGGTCTTTCATGGCCAATAGAGGTTGCACCTGTAAAGGTTCATATTGTTGCAACTGGAAAAGAAGATAAACCCTTTGATGTTGCTGAAAAAATAGGCGCAGAGCTCGAGAATCTGGGCATCACTGTTTTGCTTGATGATCGCCGCGATTCAAGTGCGGGAGTTAAGTTTAAAGATGCCGAATTAATCGGTGCTCCAATTATTGTTGTTGTCGGCAAGGCACTCGAGCAAGGAAATGTGGAGCTTCGTATTCGAAAGAGTGGAGAAAAATCTGAGAGCACAGTTGAAAGCGCCGTTTCAACTGTTGCATCCATGCTCTCAACGCTGTCTTGATCCATGTTTGGTGACATCACTCAAGTAACAGTTTTCTTTCTAATCCTTGCTGCATTTAGTGCAGGCCTTGTAGATGCAATTGCAGGCGGTGGCGGCCTCATTCAACTTCCTGCGTTACTCATCGGCTTACCGCAGGCGAGCACAGTTGAAGTTCTGGGCACAAATAAAGTTGCATCTGTATTTGGCACAACGGCATCAGCTCTGACCTATCGCAGAAGTGTTAAGACAGATGCCATCTTCTTGGTAACAATGGCACTGCCAGCGCTTTTTGGGTCAGTACTAGGTGCACTAAGCGCATCGTTGATTCCAACACAATCAATGCGACCAATAGTCTTTGTTTTGTTGGTGTCAGTAGCGATTTATACATGGCGTAAACCAGATCTGGGTTCGATCGAAGCGCTGCGTTATCAGAAGAACAAGCGCTTTCTTATATCTGCGATAGCTGGATTAGTTATCGGCTTTTATGATGGAATTTTTGGTCCTGGCACTGGATCGTTTTTGATGTTGATTTTGATTTATCTTGGATTTGCTTTTCTTAGCGCCTCAGCAATTGCCAAGGTAGTAAATGTTTCTACGAATCTTGGTGCGATTCTGGTCTTCGGTTTACACGGAGCGATCTTGTGGCAGGTAGGTCTTGTTTTGGCGATGGCCAACATTGTTGGGGGATTATTGGGTGCCAGATTGGCTATTCGCGGTGGTTCAACCTTGATCCGTAAGGTTTTTCTCTTCGTCACAGTTGCGCTAATTTTCAGAGTTGGAATTGATACGTTATCGAATTGGTAAGTTCTTAGATATCAGGATATTATTTATCTACAACTTAATAGAAAGAAGACACACATGTCTCTCAGCGAAAAAATTACTGAGCTTGTAAAGCCGGCGGTAGAAAAAGCTGGCTTCTTTCTAGAAGATGTTCATGTTGTATCTCCAGGCAATCACCGAATAATTACTTGCATTGTCGATGGACAGATTCCACTTAATTTAGATCAAGTGACGAGTGTTTCTCGTGAAATCTCTGAACTCTTAGATGTTGCAAACTTTATGGACGAATCGCCATTCACCCTTGAAGTGACATCTCCAGGCGTTGATCGCCCCTTAACTCTTTTGCGCCATTGGCAGAAAAATCTCAATCGCCTCGTCAAAGTCGTGAAGCAAGATGGCTCCGTGGTCAGCGGAAGAATTACCGCCCTTGAAGAGTCACACGTACTTCTAACTGAAGACATAAAAGGTAAATCAAAAGAACACACAGTTCAGTTCGCCGACATCAAGCGCGCAACAGTTGAAATAGAATTTAATCGCAAGGGTGATCTCTAATGAACGTTGAGATAGCAGCACTGACTGCTCTCACTGCAGAAAAAGAAATCTCTTTCGAACAATTAGTTAGTGCTATCGAAATCGGCGTCTTAACTGCTTACAATCAAATTCCAGAAGCAAAGCGCCACGCTCGTGCATTTCTCGACCGCGAAACAGGTGAGATTCAAATTCTTGTCCCGCTCTTTAATGAGTTAGGTGAGAAGATTTCTGAGGAACGAGATGAGCCCGAAGGTTTCACACGCATAGCAACTTCAACTGCTCGCCAAGTAATAAAGATGAAAATGCGCGAATCAAATGACGCTGACATCGTTGGTGAATTTACAGCATCAGTTGGCGATGTGATTTCAGGTGTTGTCCAACAAGGCAGAGATCCAAAGATGATTCACGTAAATCTTGGACGCGTGGAAGGAAAAATTCCACCACAAGAGCAAGTTCCTGGTGAAGTTTATCAACATGGCGATCGCATCAAATGCTTCGTTGTTGAAGTTAAACAAGGGCTCAAAGGTCCAGAAATTATGTTGTCGCGTTCACATCCTGCACTCGTTAAACAATTATTTGCATTAGAAGTTCCAGAAATCACAGATCGAATTGTTGAAATCATGGCTGTTGCACGCGAAGCAGGACATCGCACAAAAATTGCAGTGCGCACTCATCGCGCTGGTGTTAGTCCAAAAGGTTCACTTATTGGTCCAGTAGGTTCGCGTGCACGAGCGGTAATGGATGAGTTGCACGGTGAAAAAATAGATATCGTGGATTGGTCTGAAGATCCTGCTGTCTTTGTTGCTCACGCATTAGCGCCAGCAAAAGTTTCGCGAGTTGAAGTTACAGATTTACTTTCTCGAAGTGCAAAAGTTACCGTGCCGGATTATCAACTCTCGTTAGCAATTGGAAAAGATGGGCAGAATGCTCGCTTGGCCGCCAGACTTACAGGCTGGCGTATAGATATCCATCCAGATACGCCTACTGCTGAGTGAGAATTTCTATAAAAGAGCGCCCCAGCGGTACAGTTAGCCTGTTGAATTCGAGTGATTGGCAGAGGCAGTGAGTATCAATTCGATACGAACATGCATTACATGCCGAAAGCGTTCGAGTCCGACATCTCTTTTGAGAGTGGTTTGTGTTGATGGGGCGCTTGTCCAGGATCACAAGAAAACACTTCCCGGAAGAGGTGCATGGGTACATCAAGGTTGCTTAGCAACTGCGATTGCTCGCGGAGCATTTAAATATGCTTTAAAACTAAGTGAAACACCTAATGAATTGGATGCGAAAGATATGAAACTCAAATGAGCTCGTTCAGATTATGAGGTCTTACAACTAAGGCTCGCATCCCCTAGATAAATATCTAGACAAAGAGATTGCGGGCCAAGACAGGAGAACTGTGTCAAAGGTCCGCGTACATGAGTTGGCAAAACAACTCGGTATGGAGAGCAAGGTTGTTCTTGCAAAACTCCAAGAAATGGGCGAATTCGTTCGTTCCGCATCATCAACTGTAGAAGCACCCGTTGTAAGACGTCTCATCGAGATGTATCCGGATGCAAAGCCAGTTGAAGAGAAGAAACCAGTAAAGAAAGCCGCAGCAAAGAAAGCTGCCGCAAAGGCACCAAAAGAAGTTAACCCAGAACTTGCAGCCGAACTTGCAGCCGAACTTGGTGTTGATCTAGAAGCGCTCAAAGCTTCTCGAGCAGAAACAATTGCGCCACCTCAGGTAACTCCTACTGCAGAGACAACTTCAGCAACGGATGCACCAACAAAACCTGCGACACCACGTCCAGGAAATAATCCATTTTCTTCAGGAAGCGCAGTTCCGCGTCCACCACGTCCAGGAAATAATCCATTCTCAACTGGTAGCGCAGTTCCGCGTCCACCACAACGTCCAACTGGTGGTGCACCAGGTGCACCGCGTCCCGGCATGTCAGGACCGCGACCAGGTTCAGTGCGTCCTGGTTTTGCTGCGCGCCCATCTTCACCACGTCCACCTTCAACAGGAAATTTCCCACCTCGTACTGGCGCACCAGCTACTGGTGCAAGTAATTCAAGTCCATATAAAACAACTGGTGGCGGTGCACCTGCAGCAGGTGGTCGTCCCGGTGGTGGACCAAATCGCGGCGGCGGTCGCGGCGGTGCAGGTGGTGCATTTGGTAAAAATCAAAGCAAGAGCAGCAAACGTAAACCGAAGAGTAGAAAAGCACTGCGCGATGAATTCGACAATATGCAGGCACCACAACTTGGTGGCGCAGTTATTCCTCACGGTGACGGCAAGACGCAGATACGTATGCGTCGCGGATCATCACTTGCAGACTTTGCAGAGAAAATCGGTGCAGACCCAGCGGCGCTAGTCGCTGCACTCTTTCACCTAGGTGAAATGGTTACTGCAACACAATCAGTTGATGCAGATACTTTTGAAATTCTTGGCGCCCAACTTGGTTATGTCATCCAAATTGTTAGCCCAGAAGATGAAGATCGTGAATTACTACAGGGCTTTGATATTGACCTTAGTCAAGAGCTAGAGGGCCTAGATGAGGCTCGCCTCGTTTCGCGTCCTCCAGTTGTAACGGTGATGGGTCACGTCGATCACGGTAAGACACGTTTACTCGATGCAATTCGTCAGACTGAAGTTGTAAAGAGTGAGGCAGGTGGAATCACACAGCACATTGGTGCTTACCAAATTCACCATGATCACGACGGAACAAATCGTGCAATCACCTTCATCGATACACCTGGTCACGAAGCATTTACAGCAATGCGCGCTCGCGGTGCAAAGGTCACCGATATCGCCGTGCTAGTAGTTGCAGCTGATGACGGAGTAATGCCTCAAACAATTGAAGCGCTAAATCACGCACAAGCCGCTGATGTGCCAATTGTTGTGGCAGTAAACAAAGTTGATAAAGAAGGCGCAAATCCTGACAAGGTGCGCCAACAATTAACCGAATACAACTTGGTCGCAGAAGAATACGGTGGAGAAACAATTTTCGTAAATGTTTCTGCAAAGTCAGGCCTTGGTATTGATGCGTTAATTGATTCAATTCTCTTAACTGCTGATGCAGCAATTGATCTACGCGCTATTGCAGATGATGAAGCTCGTGGCGTTGCGATTGAAGCGCACCTCGACCGTGGTCGCGGACCAGTTGCAACAGTTCTGGTTCAACGCGGAACACTCAAGGTTGGAGATGCAATTGTCGCCGGTGGTTCATTTGGTCGCGTTCGCGCGATGCTTGATGAGCATGGTGAAAATGTTTCTGAAGCAGGACCATCTCGTCCAGTTCAGGTACTTGGATTTACATCCGTGCCAAGTGCTGGCGATACATTCTTGGTCGCAGATGAAGATAGAACTGCACGTCAGATTGCAGAGAAACGTCAAGCAGCTGAGCGAAATGCACAACTCGCGAAAGCACGCAAGAAGGTTTCACTCGAAGACTTCATGGAGCAATCCAAGATCACAACACTTAACCTTATTCTCAAGGGCGATGTGAGCGGTTCTGTTGAAGCGCTCGAAGACGCACTGCTCCAACTCGATGTTGGTGCTGAAGTTGATCTTCGCGTGATTCACCGTGGTGTTGGTGCTATTACAAAGAGTGACATCACACTTGCCTCAGCATCTACTGCAGTTGTTATTGGCTTTAACGTTAAGCCAGAACCACAAACGGCTGTATTTGCAGATCAAGAAGGCGTTGAAGTTCGCTTCTATTCAGTCATCTATCAAGCAATTGAAGAAATCGAACTCTCACTGAAGGGCTTACTCAAGCCAGAATACGAAGAGTTTGTTCTTGGTAACGCAGAAGTTCGAGACATCTTCAAATCCAGCAAAGCAGGAAATATTGCTGGATCGATGGTTCTTGACGGAATCATTCGTAGAAATGCGAAAGCTCGCTTGATGAGAAATGGTGAAGTGATTACAGATAACCTCACAATCGACTCACTCAAGCGATTTAAAGATGATGCCACCGAAGTCCGCGAAGGATTTGAGTGCGGTATTGGTGTTGGAACACTTAAGGAAATGCAAGTGGGAGACACAATCCAGGTCTATGAAATGCGCGAGAAGAAGCGGGCATAAATCGTGGGCACATCGCATCGCAGTCAGAAAGTTGCCGACCGCATCAAAGTTGTTGTTGCAGGCCTACTCGAGGGAAAAATTAAAGACCCTCGTTTAGGTTTTGTAACAGTTACTGATGCACGCGTTACTGGCGACTTACAACACGCATCTATTTTTTATACGGTGCTTGGCGATGACGAACAACGTGAATCCACTGCTGCCGCTCTTGAAAGTGCAAAAGGCGTTATCCGATCTGCAGTCGGAAAAGATTTGGGCGTGCGAGTGACGCCAAGCATTGAGTTCTTTTTAGATGGATTGCCTGAGAGTGCTCTGGCCCTTGATTCATTACTGGCAAAAGTACGAGAACAAGATGCTGAAGTATCAAAGTTACGAAAAGAAGCATCGTATGCTGGCGAACCAAATGCCTATAAGGCTCCAAAGATAATTGATAACAGTAATAAACGGACGCCAGCTGATCGCATTACTAATTGGGATGAAGTTTGAGCAGTATGTCTGCAACGGATGGATTTGTAGTTGTAGATAAAGCTGGTGCGATGACAAGCCACGATGTTGTTGCAGTCGGGCGAAGAGTCTTAGGTACGAGAAAAGTTGGGCATGCTGGAACTCTTGATCCAATGGCCACTGGAATTCTGATTCTTGGTTTTGGCAATGGCACACGACTACTTCAATACATAACAGATGGGGATAAGTCTTATCGAGCAACAATCGCTCTGGGGGCTACCACAGTTACTGATGACGTCGAGGGTGAAGTTATTTCGCGTGCCACACAATCTCAATTAGCTGACATTACTGACGAGCAGATTCATTCTGCACTTGCCTCAATGCGCGGTGTAATTTCACAACGTCCAAGTTCTGTATCTGCGGTCAAAGTTGATGGTAAGCGCGCGCACGAGCGCGTAAGAGCGGGTGAAGTCTTTGAACTTACCTCTCGTGAGGTGACGATTTCTCAATTAGATGTTCTTGAAATTCGCCGAAGCGCTGTTGCGATACAGATTGATATTGAAGTTACATGTTCTGCAGGCACATTTATTCGAGCAATAGCACGCGACCTTGGTGCGACATTAAATGTCGGGGGACACTTAACTCACTTGCGTCGCACCCGGGTAGCAAGTTTTGGTGAAGATGTTGCCAATTCGTTCGAGAGGTTCAAATCTGGTGATTTCGAAACCTTAGGTTTAATTGATGTTGCTAGATCTATTTTCAAGGTTCGTGAACTCACCTTAGAAGAAGCTCAGGAACTTTCATTCGGTCGCAAAATTTCAGCATCACCGCTAACTGAAATTTATGCTGCTATTTCAACTTCGAATGAACTTATTGCCTTACTTGAAAATCGAGACAATGGCGCCAAGCCCATCGCAGTTTTCGCTCCAGCGAAGTGAAGTGGCAGAATACAAACATGAGTAAGCGCGTAGTTGCTATTGGCGTCTTTGATGGTGTTCATCGTGGACATCAAGAGATTCTTAATCGCGCAAAAGAGATAGCTGATGGCGGTTCTGTCATTGCACTGACATTTGACCCGCATCCAGCGACAGTGTTTGCTCCAGATCGAGCGCCTAAACTGCTGGTTACTCTCGCTGATCGAGTCGTACTTCTAAAAATTCACAATGCGGATCAAGTTGCTGTCATAAAGTTCGATGAAAAGTTCGCCTCGATGACCCCTGAAAATTTCGTAGAAAGTGTTCTTCTTAACCAATTACAAGCAACCGATGTTGTTGTTGGCGAGAATTTCACTTACGGACATAAAGCACAAGGCAACATCGAATCCTTGCGTGAGAGTGGGATTTCTAATAATTTCGAAGTTCATGTGCTTTCGATTTCACAAGCAGACGAGCAAAACATCTCTTCATCACGAATACGTACTCTTGTTGCAGGTGGTGACGTTGAATCGGCTCGAGTGCTGCTAACTCGTCCGCATCGATTAGACGGAATTGTTGTACGCGGTGAAGCACGTGGACGCGAGATTGGTTATCCGACTGCAAATTTAGGAAACATTGAGAGTCAATGCA
>JACCDU010310634.1_pt1 | contig 17602 bp, 12 predicted proteins | sample 7446081 | NCBI WGS metagenome assembly JACCDU01 (sample SAMN15323447, study PRJNA562643) | freshwater metagenome | isolation source: river surface water | place: USA:Blue River Watershed | collected 2017-08-17
ATATAAATAGTATCTTTTTCATAAGTTTGGTTTGAAGTGAAAAGAGACCCCAAAATTGGAGCCTCTTTTAAATGAATTTAACTTTGTTTTATTTCATTAATTCTGCCAATTCTCTTGAATCATACAATCCCCACTCTTCCACAATTTTGCCATCTTTCATGGCATTTACCACATTCATAATGACTTTAACTTGTTTGTCCCCTTTTGTAAAAACAAGATGTTGATATGAAATAACATAGTTTGTAACACCCTCTGGTGAAGCTTCGTCATTCACAGCCTCCCAAATTGGGTCCATCTTTTCCATTTTAACAGTGATGCCCTTGGTCATGAAAAAGTTAAAATTAGCTACATTTTGGTCCAAAGTCATTTCAGTGCTATTGTCATGGAATTTAGCATTTGCCGCATAAAAAGATCTATAGCTAACAGAATCCATTGCTTCGAAAGCTTTAGTCATACCTTTCACTAATTCAACATTCGCAGAACTGTCAAGATTATAACCAACTGCATTTGCTGGGTAATTTGATGAATTTGATTTTTCTGTTGTTGGTGAACAAGCAAAAATGGTGCTAGCCACGAAGCAAGCTAAAAGGATTTTTTTCATATTGTTTTTTGTTTTTTTATTGAAAGAACAATTTAGCCTTGAGCCTGTAAAACTGATATTGATTCAACCTAAAATTTGTTCCTTAAAGCTAAAATGGAACATTTTAATGCCTATTTAGCTGTACTTCTTTTACCAAAGCGCCTAATTTGGATTAAGCTTAAAAACAAAAAAACTATGAAAAAAACAACGATTGTAGGATTTGCACTTGCTGCTATTATTGCTGGGTGTAATCAAGCCGAAACACCAACTGCTCAAAATGGGGCTTATTCATTAGACAAAGTCATTTGGAATGATGGCACAAAAGACACCGAAACACTTGCGACTGATGGCAATACCCAGTTTAAAATCTATACTGATGCCTCCTATTTTTATATCGCAGAAGCGAAAGACAGTACCGTATCCTTTGGGGTTGGGTCATACATCCAAAAAGATGCCAAAAACATTGAAGAAGTGAATATTTTCAACTCAGGTTCATTAGACACCGCTAGTGCAGCACAATTGGAAATCACTAAAACTGAAAAAGGTTACAATCAGTTTATACCTGAATTAGTAGTTCGTGGAGCAAAATGGAGCGGAACAGAGTATTATACCAAATTAGAAGGCGATGGCGCATCTGAACTGGATGGGGTATGGCAACAAGCAAAAAGCCTAGAAATTACAGGTTTAGACACGGCTGATAGAACCTATAAGGAATATAAGGTATACCAAGCAGGTCATTTTATGTGGGCTGCTATGTATAAGGCAGATACCACGGCAGCAACTTTCACAAAAACAATAGGTAAGGGTAAGTTTACCATTAATAAGGATGCTATTACAGAAGATTTGACATTTTCAAGTAACAGATCTTGGGTTGGAAAGTATGATATGCAACTTACATTCAATGGCCCAGATGAATTCACACAATCTATAACAGATACAGTAGCTAAAATGACTAGTATCAAGACTTATAAGCGTGTAAGTAAGTAATAATGGAGTATTAAGTTTGGTTCTATAAAAAAGCCCTGGTAATTTGATTTACCGGGGCTTTTTATTATCTTGAAGCCTATATATTTAGTAATCATCCATTTATGGCCATACTATTTCCCTTGTTTGGGATTTTTACATCTTTTATTCTTTTATACTATTTAAGTTCATTAAATAGATCGAATATATTCTTAGCCCTCTTTTTCTTATGTTGCAATCTAGTAGTATTGGTATACTATGGCCTTCATTTTACGAAGGACCTGTTTTGGGAAGGCGTAAGTTTTGTGAATTGGCTTCCTTTGTCTTACCTATTAGGCCCCCTTTTATTTTATTATGTAAAAACAACTTTATCAGATAGTAATAAACTTGAAAAATGGGACTGGATGCATTTACTTCCTGCAGCATTTATTGTGATTAACTGTTTACCATTTACAACCTTGCCTTTTGATCAAAAGGCAAAAATTGCACATGAAATTGTAAACGTAACTGAGAATTACACACTTGAATTCAACTTCGTCTCATTCGAATTTATTCTATATTCAAGATCGATTCATCTTTTACTCTATTCAATTTTCTCAATAGGCTATTTTTATACGCGCAGCAAAAAAATTCTAAAAAAATTTAATAGACTTCCTTCAAACCACTCCATTATTAGTAGATGGTTATACTTGCTATGTCTTATCCAAATTGTCATTGCCATCAATAGTATTGGTCACATGAGTACGCTTTATGGTGTTCAGTTCAATATTTTCGGCATACCTACTACAAGCATTTTTACCGAGAAATACTATTTTGAGATTTGCGGTGGGGGATTCTTTTTACAAAATATTTTCTTGTTCTTATTCCCTAAAATTCTTTATGGTAATGTCTCTTACGCAATTGAAAAAGGTAAAGACAATATAATAGATGATTTAAAATCAAACTTACCTAAGAAGCAAAAGGAGACAGCTACGATTCAGGACATTGAACAAATCATTCAAAGTTATTTAGAAAATTCACCTTTTATTCAAAAAGAATTTTCACTTTCTCAAATGTCTTTTGATCTGAAAATTCCCGAGAGATTTTTATCGAATTACTTTAACAAAGAACTCAATATTACCTTTAGTGATTGGAGAAAAAATTTGCGAATTGATTATGTCTGTAAATTGATCGAAGAAGGGGAGGCTAAAAATCTAACCATTGAAGCTATTTCGACAAATGCCGGTTTCGCATCAAGATCTAAATTTATTGATGCATTTAAAGAGCGAAAGGGAGTGACCCCTTCCGCTTTTATAAAATCTATCGCACTAAAGGATTAGCGCGCCATTAAGCCTAGTTGTCTAAAGAATTCAAGATTGTCCATAAAATCTTGTTCTTCTGTGATTTTACCATTTACTACAGTTGCAATGGTACAACCTATCACATCTACTTCCTTATTGGTAGCCGGGATTCCAAAGAAATTGCCGGTATGCTTTCCTTTAAACTGCCAGTATTTTACCACTTTATTGCCTTGAGCAATTGATTCTTTAATAGTGAATTGGCGATTAGAGAAACCAGAGATATAATTAGCATAATAAGCAATACAATTGGCTTTACCCATAGTTGCAGGAGAAGTGTGTAACATCGCATTATCCGCATAGGCAGTATCTAATATGTTTATTCTGCCTTCGTTAATAACCACATCCCAGACACGATTGTATTCTTTCATGTTTTTAGTAGCAGCGTCTAATTTTTGAGCTGATACTGCTGTCACGCTAAGAATAGATAAAGACAATAGACTTAAAAATAATTTCTTCATAATAAGTTTGATTTGATGAAGGTCAAATCTATTTCATGCAATTTTTAATACGCGCTGAAGGCTTGCCTAATATGTTCCTTAAAGCGAATTAGGAACATATTTAGAAATTCTGAAGAAAATTTACCAAAACACTAAATTATTTGTTTTCATCAATTAAATAATTTCTATATATATTTGCATGCCCCCAAAGGATAGTTTAAATCAATTAAACTATGAAAAGCCTAATCTTTGCTATTGGACTATTAATGAGTCCTGTCTTTGCGTTATCACAAATCATTAAAGAAAAGCCTGCAATTTTAGAAAAAGCATTTGCTCTAAAAAGCTTTGACGCCACAAACAATAAATACATTGGTGCCAATTGGGATGAATTTGGTGATTTGTTTTTTGAAAAAAACGGTAAACAATACTGGCTAGCAACGTTTACCGCCATCACTGCTCCAGAATTTGACTACTATAGAGTTTTTGAACTTGTTCTGGATAGTGGCTATACAAAAGAAGTAACAACAAGTATTTTAGGGGGCTATTATAAAGTGGAAGGACCGAATCCCCCCTATTATTACAAGGATATTGACAATGATGGCATTAAGGATATTTTCGTATTTGATCATGGGAAAGAATACGACACCAATACAGATAACTGGAAATATTTTAATGTATTTTTTAAAGGAACTACTACCGGGTTTGTAAAAACTGAATTGCCTACAATTACTACTGTGGCAGGGTACTACCATGGGCACGATATTGGAGATTTTGATAAAGACGGAGACAACGATATTGCAATTGGAATAAATGGTATAAAAATATACAATAACAATGGTAGTGGTGTTTTTACGCAAATGAGTTTAGCGCCAACAAGCAAATATATTATGCCCCCATTTTCTATGAAATTTCTTCAAGCAGATGACGATAATAATTTAGAGCTGTTAGCTCCCCCATACAGAGACATAAATAATACATGTTGTAGAGCACAAACAAATTTGTTGAATTCGGAAAACAACTCAACATGGTCTGTCTCAGACTTTGCTCAGCAATTGCCTTTTAAAAATGGCTTCGTGTCGGGCTCGGCTCAGGTATTGAATTTCCCAAGTGCTACAAGAAAATTTGATGACCTGTTTTTTAGAGTAGAAACTTTTGACACGGTTTCCGGATTCCCTCAGGGAAGATGGCTAACAAAGTTTTACAGAAACAGTCCGAGCAAATTTGATACAATCATACCTGTAGATTTTAAATTTGCCGACACTGCCAATTTCTTCTACATAGATCCAAAAGTTTCGGATATTAATTTTGATGGATATGCTGATATTTTTTTTAAAGAAAATATGTATTACACAGGCTCTCCTTTTCAACATAAACTCAATGAAAGATTATGGATCAATGATGGAAGTAACAACTTCAATCCTATCAATTTTACATTTAACAATGAAGCCAACAAGGCAATGTATTTGTATGTAAAATCGGACACGGCAAAAAAATATAGTCTATTCATGAGCCTTACCGAAACTTGGATTGATTCAAAAAAATATATTTACAACAGGTTTGATAGTTTAATATTCCCCATAAAAGAAAAACAAACAGTAGAGCTTTGCCAAGACCAGTCTGTTACTAGTTTAGTAAGTAGAGTCCCAGTGAAAATTAGATTGACACAACAGCCAAAATTTGGATCTTTGAATTTGACAGATTCAAGTTTAAAATATAAATCAACTAGCCTTGGCTCAGACACAATACGTTATAGATTCTATAATGATTTTTTTGAAAGTGCCGATTTCGAAATAGTTTTTATCAATAAAAAAAATCCAGCAGGACCCATCTTATATAAGGACACTTCCAATTTCTTGACATCGAATGTGCCAGTAAGTGTCTGGTTTAAAGATGGCATTGTGATTGCGGATACTTTGCAAAAATTTAAGCCAACTTCTTCGGGGCTTTACACTGCAAAAACAATTAGTTCGGGCTGTTTAAGTGAATTAAGTGCCCCTTATTATTATTTTATTACGGCTATAAGTCAGCTTAGTAAAGAAGAATTTATAAAAATCACTCCAAACCCTTTTTACAACCAAATAAATTTAAGTTTCAATATTAAAGGATACCAAAACTTAAATTTAGATGTGTATGATATTGCAACTGGCAACTTATTATTATCTAGAAAAGCACTAAGCACTGGCGCTTATGTTTTATTAGATAAAATACCAAGTGGAACCTATTTCATCAAAGTATACTCGAATGACAATAAAAGTGTACATCATTTTAAAGTAATCAAGATTTAGTTGGCTTAATTAAAAACTTCTTATGGCTCTTACATGATTTGATGTTGACGTTGCTTTGTCCATCGTGCTCTGCGTTGTGGTTGCATCAAAATTTTGACCCCAAACTGTATTTGCATCATTTTCTGTCGAACTCCAATAAAATGCGCTTGAAAGATTACCCACGACGTCTTTAGCATTTCTTAATAAGTTCAATTCATGTTTTGATGGCAAGTACCAATCTCCATAGGTAACACCATTTGAACTAACACTATATTCATTACATGCTCTTGCTGCATAAACTGTAGCATCTCCGATACCTAATCTACTAATTATCATGTTCGTATTTTTTGACCCTGCGCCAATGCCATTTGCATAAGCCATCGATATCACATATCCTCCATTATATGCATACCATCTAATATCGGTTGCCTGATCTGCTGTTGATGCTATCAAACCATGTTGTCCATTGTCGTACACATAAAACACAGTACCTCCTCCATAGGATTCACCCACATAATGTGTGCCTCCAGCAGTCCAGGTCAAAGTGCCAGAACCAGTTGTTGCAAGGATCTGGCCAGCTGTGCCATGTACACTTGGATAAGTCACTGCGCCAGTTGTTAATTTTCCTGATGTTTTAACATCAACAATATTTGCGTCACCCAATTGTATGGTATTGCTTGCAGTAACAACAGCTGAGGCACCAATTGCAGTTGCATTCTCTAAATTGTTTGCCGACACATTTGCGCTAGCACCAATTACAGTGTTGTTAGATCCAATTGTGTTTGTATTTAAAGCATAAGCACCTAGTGCTGTATTATTAGAACCAGTATTGTTGTTCTCTAAGGAATAAGCTCCAATAGATGTATTTTGATTGGCATTGGTGTTTTTGTATAAAGAAAATGCACCCACACTCGTATTTTTTGTTCCAGAAGTATTATAAGTTGTTGCGTTGTATCCCATTGCTGTATTCAAACTACCTACATTATTTGCTTGTAAAGCCCAAGATCCATTGGCGGTATTATAATTGCCCTGTGTATTTCCTAATAAAGCCATATAGCCTGTTGCCGTATTTTCTGAGCCAATTGTATTAGACCTTAAAGCATAATAACCGTATGCTGCGTTTTTATCCCCTGTTGTATTTAGATACATGGAGCTATTACCTACTGAAGTATTATAGGAGCTTGTCAAATTAGACATTAAGGCATTCGCTCCAATTGCAATATTGTTACCTCCAGAAGTATTGTTTAACATTGCTTCATTACCTATCGCCACATTGGCACTGCCAAATGTGTTCAACTTCATTGCTTGGTTACCTATAGCTGTATTAAATTGTCCATTGGTATTTGAATTGAAAGCTTGTAATCCTATAGTGGTATTGTTATAATAGCTTCCTGCCCCTTTTCCAATTGTCATACCGCTGATGGTTGCATCTACAGGAGCTATCATTTTTCCATCTGCATAGATTTTTAATTTTTCTGTATAATTATTCAATAAGCCATAACCAAAAGCAAAATAATCTACTGTTGCATCATCACCTGCACTAAAACTCATTACACCCTGATTTCCTGACGTATAATGACTAATGAAAGCAGGATCATCTGCACTTGGAAATGAAATTGAAGAAGTGTTACTGCCTCTGTTATTCAAACCTATATTTAATAATCCACTAGAAAATGTTTTATTACCTGCAATGGTTTGATCAGCAGCTAAGTCAACAAAATTTTGTGTGCTTGTCCCTGTTCCACCTTTTGAGATAGATAAAACGCCGGTAATAGATGATAAATCTGTTGTAGTCGGCGTTGTCCAAGTTAAAGTGCCCGATCCAGTGGTGGATAATATTTGTCCGTTAGAACCATGTGCGTTGGGATAAGTGATTGTACCTGTAGTTAATTTGCCAGCTGTTTTAACATCAGTGATGTCACCATTACCTAATTGAATGGTATTGCTTGCATTTACAATAGCCCTAGAACCAATGGCTATGGCATTATTTAAACTACCTGATGCAACATTGGTCCAAAAGCCAATGCCAACATTCTCAGTTCCATCCACATTTGCGTCCATTGAATTCACGCCTATTACAACATTTTTATTTCCAATTGTATTTGCAATGAGCGCGTTTCTTCCAATACCAATATTATACTCTCCGGTCGTATTTGAAGATAAAGCGACTGTACCTATTGCGGTATTATTTGATGCAGTGGTATTTGAAAATAGCGCTCTATATCCAAAAGCCTGATTATAATAACCATTTGTATTGGACTTTAAACTTTCCATACCAATTGCAGTATTATTCATTCCATATGTATTTGAACTCAAGGATAAGGAACCAACTGCGGTATTGCCTTCATTATTAATATTTGAATACAATGCTTGGTTTCCTATAGCAGTATTGCTACCTCCAGCAGTGTGTGCATTTAATGCATTTTTACCAATCGCAGTATTTGTTTCAATAGAAGATCCACCTCTTCCAATTTTAACTCCATTAAAACTTCCATCCGCACTAAATGTTTTATTGCCAGCAATAGTTTGGTTAGAAACTAGATCAACTAAATTTAAACTTGGTGTTGTCCATGTTAAAATACCTGCACCTGTGGTAGATAATACTTGTCCACTTAAGCCATCTGTATTAGGATAAGTGATTGTACCTGTTGTTAATTTACCAATCGTTTTAACATCGGTTATATCATTGTTTCCTAATTGAATCGTATTGCTTGTGTTAACGATGGCTCCGTAACCAATTGCCGTGGTATTGCTCAAGGTCCCAACGCTAACATCAGCAGACGCACCTAATATTGTATTATTAGAACCTGTAGTTAAATTATACAAAGTACCATGTCCTAAAGCAGTGTTATTAGAGCCTGTGCTTAGATTATATATTACACTCGAGCCTATACCAGTATTTCTTGACCCGGTTGTTAAATTAAAAAGCGAATTCAAACCTAATGCTGCATTTTCATCACCAATGCTATTGTATAATGCGCCTCCACCAATAGCTGTATTGTATTGTCCTATCACGTTTTTATACAATGCATTCACACCAACAACTGTATTCCAACTACCAGTTGAATTCGAATACATAGAATTTACACCAAATGTAGCATTGTTAGAACCTGTCGTATTTGCTTGCAAAGAGCCATATCCTAAAGCTGCATTTCCATTGCCTGTTGTATTTCTATACATTGCACCATTTCCAAATGCAGAATTTGAGGTTCCAGTTGTATTAAAATACAATGCGTTATTTCCAAAAGCTGCATTTGTATTTCCTACTGTATTTTTATACAATGTACCATATCCATAAGCGGAATTACCATAACCAGTTAAGTTATTTACCATTGAAAATGGTCCATATGCAGAATTTCCACTACCCGTTGTATTATAAAACATAGCCGCATAACCAAAAGCGGCATTTGAACTACCAGTTGTATTTGAATTTAAAGCATTTGCACCAAAAGCTGAGTTGGTATTAACTCCTGACTTTCCTCTTCCGGCGGTAATCCCATTAAGCATTAAATCGAATGCACCCAAATCAACCGCTCTTGTAGCACCTGTATAAGGCACAAAAGTAGCCGTAGCAGATGCGGTACCCATTTTACTATTAAATGTAATCCAGTCTGTATAATCTAAATAACCGGCCTGATTCGAACTAGCTCTTGGAATTGAAATTGCACCAGCACTTGCATCATAGGTTAAAGGTGCTGAAGCACTAATTGCATTCCTTGCTAAAGTATTGGAATAATATTTATTCGTAGTTCCTTCTGCTACATCATTCGTTGTTATGGTAACATTCGGACCAGCAAATCCATTTACAGTTGTTACTGCAGTTGGTGTAGCTAATTCAATCCAATTGCTTAAAGTAGATGCTGGTGTAGTACTTAATACATAATTTTTATTATTGTCAGTTCTGATGGCAATACTACCTTCTACTGCATTGCTCAAAGCCAACATCGCAGACTGACTTGACACTACATTGGCACTTTGAAAGGAGATAGCAGGAATTTGTACAGATGGAATTTTGCCCGTTGCATCTAAAGTTGCAATGCCATTATTAGCTGCTTTTTCTGAGACATTGATTTTATTGTTAAAGCTGGACCAATCTGTTGAAGAAAGATATCCATTCACAGAACTACTCGCTACCGGCATGCCAATGGTATTGGAAACTCTTGTTAATGGGCTTGAAACAGTTAGTGGAAATTCAACATTTGTTCCAATAGTCAATCCTAGATTCGCTCTTGCATCATTTGTATTATTAGCACCTGTGCCCCCATTGATGATTTCAACGATCCCACTCACATTCGTTGCTTTCCCATTGATGTCGCCATTAATTTTAGTTCCAGCAACAGCAACAACTTTATCATCAGTCACACTTGCCAATGCCAAATGATCTGCGGTAATAGCATTATTGGCGATGGAGGGATTATCTGCTGTACCTGTTAAGGCCCCTGCTAATAAAATTTTTCCCTTAGTCGTCGTGGTCGCATCTGGTGCACCTGACACCACTGCATCATCGATATATGTTTTTACTGCTTTAACGGATGGGAATTTAATATCCGACGTGGCGTCTGATAAAATATTAGTAGACTTATTTGCTCCATCTTCCTTGCTATTCAGTTGAACTAAATTTGCTTTTAAATCTAAGGCGGCTTGTGTTAAACTACTAATTGGCTTATTCAAATCAGTGGTATTGTCTACATTACCTAACCCCACCATTGCCTTACTAATTCCAGTAACTGTACCCGTGAAATTGGGAGATGCAAGATTGGCTTTTTCAGGTATACCCAAAGCAATTTTAAACTCCTCTAAACTAGTTTTTCCAGTACCGCCTTTTGAAATGGGTACAATGCCATTTAAATTATTTGCATCTGCAGATTCTGCATATTTAGCGTAAGCGACACTTTGTAATTGCGTTGTACCAATCGCTGTGAAATTTTCACCTGCCGACAGGTCCATCTCAATTTTCAAAAACTTTGGTCCTGTTTTCCAATCAATACTATTAAAATTGCCTAAGGTACTAATCGCTTTTGAATCACCAATCACCATGCTAAACAAGCCTTGTGCATTGGTAGTCGTTTTTCTTATTTCAACATATTCAGCTGAGCCACTGATTGTTCCTTGTAAAATACTTAGTCTCAAAGATATTTCTTGTGAAGCCAGAATAACGCCAGACTCATTTCTTGCAACACCCTGAAAATTTAAACCAGTTTGGCCAAATGCAAAAGCAGTCATAAAAAAGCTTAAAACAACTGCAACTATTTTGATTGATTTCATGAACGCTGAATTATAGTTTAATGATTTTATAGATGCCTATCTTATTATTAGCATGGATTGATTTAAAGAAAACCTTCAGATAATATACACCTGATGAATAGGATTCAAGTGAAATTTCTTTATTGTATAGTTGTGCAATAGCGCCCAAATCATGATTGGCAACAAGATGAGATTTTGCATCAAAAACTTGCAATTTCACCGTACCTGCAGTAATAAAACTGGCTTTAAATTGAACTATACCCAAAGTTGGGTTGGGGCCTAGGATGATTTGGTTTCCAAAGACAACAGGTCCAAATTCGTTTATGGATGTAACGACATTTGAAAGTGGTTGTAAAACGCCCGTGTTAAGCTTGTATTTTTCGGTAGAGAAATAATCAATTGAAATGGATTCTCCAATACTCCATTCAATGTTTGAAGTATATCCACCTCCAATGTTTTGTGTAGATGGTGTGACCCTTTGCGCATGTATGCAATTAGAAAAGAAAAAGAAAAATGATAGCAAAACAAGTTGGGGTAGTCGCATAAGGTAAAACTACCTAAAGTAAAAATTTTGTAAATAGACCTTAAGGACTATATTCGGCAAACATCTGTAATAAAAATTGCTAATGCTTTAGTGGCTTCTTTTTTATCATTCCACCTTTAGTATCTTTAACACTATGCATTACAACAAAGGCATTGGGATCAATTCTTTCAATTTCTGTTTTCAATTTGTTCATTTCAAGTCTGGTAATGACAGTATATAAAATATTGACTTCGCCCAATTCTCCCCTAGTTCCAAATCCACGCTCACCCTTGTATACTGTGATGCCGCGTTCCATTTTTGAAACAATCATGTCTTTTATTTCAGAAAAATGTGTTGAAACGATGGTGATTCCCATGTATTCATCGATACCTTCTATGATAAAATCAAGGGTTTTTGAGGCGGACAAATAGGTAACCATAGAAAATAAGGCGATTTCAACAGATAAAAAATACATAGCAGCTGAAAAAATCATCACATTGATCACAATAATGATATCCCCGATGGTTGTGCCTAGTTTTTTACTTAAATAGATTGCCAAGATTTCAGTCCCATCAATAACGGCGCCGCCTCGAATAGAAAATCCAATTCCTGCACCTAAAAAGAAACCACCGAAGATAGCTACTAAGATGTCATTATTGGTGACGATAGGGAATTCCACATTGGCAACACATAATGCCAGACCAATGATGGCAAATGAGGTTTTGATTGCAAACTGTTTTCCAATGATATTATAACCTAGTATCACAAATGGAATATTGACAACAATTAAAAGAATATATAATGGAATTGTAGTTAGATTAGATATCAGCAGCGAAATGCCTGTGGCACCCCCATCGATAAATTGATTGGTTAATAAAAATCCCTTAAAACCAAATGCTGCGGAGAAAATACCAATGATGATTAAAATAGCATCTTTTAAACCTGCCTTAATCAATAATATAAAATCTAAATAGGCTTTTGCATAGGAATAGCTAGAGACTTCCATGTCTCTTTTTTTATCAATAAAGCTGATTTGAAATAATAACTTTTTTAACACATTACGCATCTTCAAAATTACTAAATCCTAGCATAGGTTTGCCTTTTTCATCAGGCTTGCTATTATTTTAAATTGAAGCCCCTCGATTACTTGCTCTTTCGGGCGTTCCAAAATTGAATAAGTAACTTAACCCCATAATATATTAAGACTAAAATACCCCAAATAGCAATGGATGATAAGAAAAATTCAACAATAAAAGTCCTATAACTCATGATTTGTGCCGTATCTAATATAGATAAAAGTGAAGCAAGCACACATGCAACAAGATAAATTAGAAATAGTTTAGGCTGAAGTTTCATTTGACTTAGTTAAAATTCAGACTGCTTGTACCTGTTCCCCCCCGAGATCAGGTACAAGGCCTGAAACTTTATTCCTTTCAATAAAGTGAGCTTAGACTAAGCCTAAACTGTAAAACAAAATTAATGTTTTACAAATTATACAAAATAGACCCTAAGGTTCATTTTTTAATTTTAAATATCAGAATTGTTTGAAGCCCATTTAAGTAAGCTGTTCTTCTCATTGCCCAGATTGAGCTTTTGTATAATATTGTGTCGATGGTTTTTGATAGTTTTTTCAGATACAAACAAAGTAGCTGCAATTTCTTTACTACTCAACTGTTTTGCAATGAGTTTTAAGATTTTATATTCTGATAATGTTAGTGTTTCTATTACAGAATGTTGTTTTTGCTTGCTCGAGATATAATTGAATGCCATTTGTATAGTCACTTTTACCTGATCTTCTTTCCACGGCTTTACAATATAATTTAAAGGATCAGTCTGCTGTGCCTCTTGAATGGTTGCAGCTTTTGTAACTGCTGTGATGAAGATGAATTCTAAACTAGGTTTGATTTCATTGGCAGCTTTTGCAAAATCAATACCTGTTTTTTGATGTTTTAAATTAATATCACACAACACCAATTGAGGATCAAAAAGTTGTATGGCTTTTAGTCCTTCTTCAAATTGATCTACAAATTGAGTTTTGTATCCTTCTTTTGTTAAAAACTCACTTAAATCAAGTGCTTGTAACAACTCGTCTTCTAAGATCAAAATTCTTTTTTCTTTCATAGCTTAGATGTTAAAGCGGATAATATGGGTAACACCTTTTTGGTGATGTAATGTATAGCTTGCCTCCAATTGTTGACACATCATTTGAATTAATTTTAAACCCAAACTACTGGAGTGCACTTCCTTAAGTTCAAAACCTAGACCATTGTCTTGGATGGTTAATGTACACTGGTCAGCCATTTGAACTAACTGAATATGAAGGGTAACTGGATCTATATGATCTGTGGCATGTTTGTATACATTAGACACTGTTTCGTTGATAATTAAACCCAATAATATAATTTTCTCAAGACTTATTTTAATAGGCTCAATAGCATACAAGGCTTGTATGTCCTGCCCCTCTTTTTGAAAACCTTGGTGGATATGCTCTACTAATTTAATGGTATACGCTTTAAAATCAATTAACTCAATTTCATTTGCCGCATATAGGCTTTCGTGTACAATCGCCATGGCAGTAATTCGGTCTTGTATGGAATTCACAAATTCAATAGTTTCTTTGTCTTGAATTCTTCTCTTTTGAATATTCAATAAACTATAAACGTTTTGTAAATTATTTTTTACACGATGATGAAGTTCTTTAATGAGTTGTTCGTTGTAATGACTTTTTTGCAAGTTCTTTTCAGCATACTGTTCTAGTAATTTATTTTTAGCTTCTATGAGTTGCTTGCTTTTGGCTTCCTGTCTTAAATTACGTAAAATCAACATTATAATCATTAAAAAGGCCACCAATCCCGCTATGGACAAATACAGCTGCCCCTCTTTTACACTTGAAGACAGTTTGGTTTTGACCAGCTCATTTTGAGTCAAAACAAGTTCTTTTCTTCTTTTTTCTATTTCCATTTTGCCTGTCAACAAGGCTGATTGATTTTTCAATACCATCGAGGTAATTTTCCCCTTTTGTATATCATATAGTTGCAGGTATTCAAGTGCTGAGTCCTTATGTCCTATTGCTTTAAAGTAATCAGATTTTATTTTTAACAATTCCACCCCAGACTTGTCATCAAATCTTCCGTCATAAATAATAAAAGTACTATCAAGGTATTTTTTTGCCTTATCTAATTGTCCAAGTTTAATATAACATACACTCAACGGATAATAACTATTAATTTTATAATAGGGATTGCTGACACTTAAAAAATATTGAAGCAATTTTTCAGCTTTTTGATATTGTCCTCTCTCCATGTAGATTTTTCCAATATAGCCTTTAAACAATCCTAAATAATATTGATAATCACCATCATCATTAATTTTTTTAGCTGCTATTGCTTGTCTTATTTGTAGGGTTTCTTGATAGCCTATATTGAAATATTTTTCAGCACTATCTAATTGATGGGCTGTCAAAAATAATTCGCCAAGTCTTAAAAAATAAGTAATCCTTTTTTTAGACGTCTCTTGGGGAATCGGCTCAAACAAAAGATAATCTTGAATGGCCTCTTCTTCTAATCCACATGAAATATAGAGTTCCCAAAATGTTTTGATAAAGCCTTTTTCAATGCGTTCATTCCTGATTTTGATCACTTCCTTCATTTGACTAAAATGACGATAAGTCTCTTCTAGTTTTATCAGGACCCTCTCTAACTGTGCATTCGTTAATTTGTTTTTATTGGCATACAATTGGGTTAATACAATAACTCCATTTTTAAAATCAGATCTTGAATGACATACGAAGGCCAAAGGATACGCAATCTTCAAACTCAGATCTACATTTTTTTGCGCTAATGCGATTTGATATCTTTTAGTCAATTCTGCTTGCCATCCTTTTGCAGGATATTGATTATATATAGAATTATGGTGATTGGTGTTTAAACTATCCCAAGCATGCAAAAACGCAAGTGTAGTGGGTATAGAATAATCCTGATCAAGATTTGGGAAACCTAATTTGGCGAAGGCTGACTTACTTGCCGAGTACTCCTCTTTTGTAAGACTCAGTTTTTGGATTGTAACTTGAGCAAGCGTTTGCGATGTACAAAATACGATTATCAATCCTGTAAAATAAGCACGTAATAGTTGTAAGGGCATAGAAATTTTTTCAAATTTGATATGCAGAAACCTTGGGGAGGTGAAAGTTCGGCAGTTGATTTGTTTTTTAAAAGTAGGCCTTTTTCATTATTTTTAATGCATATTCAAGCGGAAACTGTTTTTAATGATTTAAACTTAAACAAAATCATATTAAACCGGTTTCATATGGTTTTTATAAACCATGTATCGCAAAACATCTGATTAGATTAATTATGTATAAGTATGTTGTATTTTTTATTGGTGTTTTTATTTGTTTGGCCTCAGTTAATAGTAAAGCCCAAAATGGTTTCAAAGTCATCCCTCTTGGTGTAAAGGGCGGGTTAGATGAATCTAATCTCTCGGCCTATCTTGTTGCGGCTAGCGATAGTAATCAGTTTATTTGTTTAGATGCGGGTACAATTTATAAAGGACTTGAGCTGGCGGCTAAAAATAAATTATTCACTACATCTGATCCTAGCTTGATTCAACAAAAGCATATAAATAGTTATTTTATTTCGCATGGCCATTTAGATCATACAGCAGGATTGATCATGAATGCTCCAAATGATAAAGCAAAAAATTTATATGGGCTTGCTTCTGTATTAGAAGTGTTCAAGAAAAATTACTTCACTTGGTCTGCTTGGGCGAATTTTGGAAGCGAAGGCGAAGCGCCAATCTTAAAAAAATATGCTTATCAAACCTTAACGCCTAAGGTTGAAATTTCAGTTGATCAAACAGGATTGTTTGTAACACCATTTGTGTTGAGTCATGTAAATCCTTATGAGAGTACTGCTTTTCTAGTTAGAAATCAGAATAGTTACTTATTGTATCTTGGAGATACTGGCGCTGATGATATTGAGCAGAGTACACAACTAGTACAATTATGGCAGACAATCGCACCATTGATTCAAAAAAATCAACTTAAAGCAATATTTATCGAAGTTTCTTTTGATAATAGCATTCCCACAAAATCATTATTTGGACATTTAACGCCAAAGCTATTTATGGAAGAAATGTCAAAGCTGAATCGGATTGCAAATGGAAGCTTAAAAAACACTTCTTTGTATGTGACTCATTTAAAACCATGCAATGGTTGCGAATTTAAGATTCAAGATGAAATTAAAACAGCCAATCAAATTGGTTTAAAAATATACTATCCATCTCAGGCTACTTCTATTGTATTGAATTAAAAATTCAATACCTTTAAAAACAATTAAATCAGATAAAATGTCAACTAAAATTACAGTCAACAACAACGGGTCTTTGAAAATAGAAGGAGACTTTACAATTATAGATAGAGAAGGGAATGCATATGACTTAGGCGGAAGAAATGTATTGGGTTTATGTAGATGCGGATTAAGTAAAAACAAGCCTTTTTGTGACGGAGCACACAATGGACAATTCGAACATCAGGCTACAGCATTTGCTTTGCCCCCAAAAAAAGTATAAGCAACTTGAATAACTGCATCATGTGATTCATTGAATCATCCAATAGTATCTTCCTAAAAAAATAAACTAGATGAACAGAAGAAAATTTTTAAACTCAGCCGGGATCTTAACGATGGCTGGATTAGTGAACACCAATCAACTATTTGCACAATCAGGCTTGATTGATAAAGTAGGTTTGGGCTTATTTTCCATCCCAAGTATGTTAGATAAAGATTTTAAGGGCGCATTTGAAATGCTTGCTAAAATTGGATTTACAGAAATTGAACCATTTGGTCCGTTTCCATTTAGTACCGAAAAAGCTAGAACTTCCTGGGAGGCCATTACCCCCAATTTAGGCTTTAAGGGTAGCGGCTTTTTTGGCAAACAACCTGCCGAATTTTTATCTATAGCAAAAGCCAACGGGATGAACATTCCAGCTTTGCATACCGACTTTGATACCTTGCAATCAAAAATGGGTCCATTAGCAGAAGCGGCAAATCAACTAGGTGCCAAGTATGTAGTACTTCCTTCTATTCCTCCTGAAAACAGAAAAAACTTAGACGACTACAAACGCACAGCTGCACTATTTAATAAAATTGGTGAAGAAGCAAAAAAATATGGCATTCGTTATGGCTATCATAACCATGGATATGGATTGCAATTAAGCAACGGAAAAATGCCTTTAGATATTATTTTTGATGAAA
>JACCDU010736655.1_pt1 | contig 17592 bp, 11 predicted proteins | sample 7446081 | NCBI WGS metagenome assembly JACCDU01 (sample SAMN15323447, study PRJNA562643) | freshwater metagenome | isolation source: river surface water | place: USA:Blue River Watershed | collected 2017-08-17
CAGACCTTCTCGACCGCCGACGACAACCAGCCGGCCGTGACGATCAAGGTGTTCCAAGGCGAGCGCGAGATGGCCAGCGGCAACAAGCTGCTGGGCGAGTTCAACCTTGAAGGCATCCCGCCCGCACCGCGTGGCACGCCGCAGATTGAGGTGTCGTTCGACATCGACGCCAACGGCATCCTGCACGTGGGCGCCAAGGACAAGGGTACCGGCAAGGAAAACAAGATCACGATCAAGGCCAACTCCGGTCTGTCCGAAGCCGAGATCCAGCAGATGGTCAAGGACGCCGAGCTGAACGCGGCCGAAGACAAGAAAAAGCTGGAGCTCGTACAGGCACGCAACCAGGGCGAGGCTCTGGTGCACTCCACCCGCAAGAGCCTGACCGAGTACGCGGACAAGCTCGACGCCGGCGAGAAAGACGCCATTGAAGCCGCCGCCAAGACGCTGGAAGAAGCCCTCAAGGGCGACGACAAGGCCGACATCGAAGCCAAGACCGAAGCCCTGATGACCGCCAGCCAGAAGCTGGGCGAGAAGATGTACGCCGACATGCAGGCCCAGCAGGCCGCTGGCGCCGCAGGCGCTGCCGGTGGCGAGCAGGCCAAGCCCCAAGACGACAACGTGGTGGACGCCGAGGTCAAGGAAGTCAAGAAGTGATGCGCCTCAGGTCAGCCCAAAAGCCTGACCTGAGCCCCCGCCGCGACGGCAGCTTCCCCGTGGAAGCCGCTTCGCGGCGTTCTTGTTGAAACGGTTGAGAAAAATGGCCAAAAGAGATTTTTACGAAGTGCTGGGCGTGCCCAAGAACGCTTCGGACGAGGACATCAAGAAGGCTTATCGCAAGCTGGCGATGAAGTACCACCCTGACCGCAACCAGGGCGACGCCGCCAAGGAAGCCGAGGCCAAGTTCAAGGAGGTCAAGGAAGCCTACGAGATGCTGTCGGACAGCGGCAAGCGCGCCGCCTACGACCAGTATGGTCATGCCGGTGTGGATCCGAACATGCGCGGCGGCCCCGGTGGGGCAGAAGGCTTTGGCGGTTTCGGCGAGGCCTTTGGCGACATCTTTGGCGACATCTTTGGCGGTGGCCGCCGCGGTGGTGGCGGTAGCCGTCAGGTCTTCCGAGGCAGCGACCTGAGCTACGCCATGGAGATCACGCTCGAGGAGGCGGCCAACGGCAAGGACGCGCAGCTGCGCATACCGAGCTGGGAAGAGTGCGACACCTGCCACGGCAGCGGCGCCAAGCCCGGCACCAGCGCCAAGACCTGCTCGACTTGCCACGGCTCGGGCACAGTGCAGATGCGCCAGGGCTTTTTCAGTGTGCAGCAGACCTGCCCGCATTGCCGCGGCTCGGGCAAGATCATTCCCGACCCGTGCGGCACCTGCCACGGTCAGGGCAAGGTCAAGAAGCAAAAGACGCTGGAAGTGAAGGTGCCTGCCGGCATCGACGACGGCATGCGCATCCGCTCCACCGGCAACGGCGAACCCGGCACCAATGGCGGCCCGCCCGGAGATCTGTACATCGAGATCCGGATCAAGAAGCACGACATCTTCGAGCGTGACGGCGACGACCTGCACTGCGCGGTACCGATCAGCTTCACCAAGGCAGCGCTGGGGGGGGAGATCGAGGTGCCCACCCTGGGCGGCAAGGCGGCCATCGACATCCCCGAAGGCACCCAGACCGGCAAGCAGTTCCGCCTGCGCGGCAAGGGCATCAAGGGCGTGCGCGGCAACTACCCGGGCGACCTGTACTGCCACATCACGGTGGAAACACCCGTCAAGCTCACTGAGCACCAGAAAAAGCTGCTCAAGGAATTTGACGAGTCCCTGCGCAAAGGCGGCGCCAAGCACCAGCCCGGCGAGGAAAGCTGGACCGACAAGCTCAAGGGCTTCTTCGGCGGCTAAAGAGACCAGCGCACAGTGCCATGCCGAGGCGCGCTCGCGGCATGGCACGAGCGCATTTGCTTCAGGTCAGGTGCAGGCCGTGGCAATGCCGTGGATTGCCTCACGGCTTGCGCTATGACGGAAAGTTGCCCAACTCGCTGTCGTCCGCCGGTATGGAGCTGGAGCGCGTGATGCCGGCTTCGCGGCACATGACGATGAGATCGGCCAGAGAGCCGGCCTGCATTTTGTCGAGGATGGACGCCCGGTACTTCTTGATGTTGTCGGCCGTGACGCCCACGATTTCGCCAATTTCCTTGTTGGTGTGGCCGTCGAGCATGAGCAGCATGAATTCATGCTCGCGTGGCGTGAGTTTCTGTATCCGCTGATCCACGGAGCGCGATTTGCGCATGCGGGCCTCACGCTGCCGATCTTTCTCGATGGCGGCATCGATCGTGCGGATCAGGACCTCGACGGCAAACGGTTTCCAGAGGAAATCGACCGCCCCGCCGCGGAAACTGTCGATGATCTCGTCGTTGCGACTTTCTCCGCTGATGAAGATGATGGGGGTGCCGCGCTGGGCCGCGTTCAGCCGTTTTTGCAGCTCCACGCCACTGAGCCCCGGCATCCGCATGTCCAACAGCAGGGCCGCAGGGGTGATCTCGATGGAGCGCTCCAGAAAGTCCTCGGCACTCGAGTAGGTGCTGACCGAATAACCGCAGCGCTTGAGCAAGGCGCTGAGGTGGTCCCGGATCTCCGGGCTGTCGTCCACCATGTAGACGTGTCCATTGGGTTCAATCATGGTGGCAAGGGTACCCAACTTCCAGTAATTTTCACCCCCGAATTAGGGGGTAAATTCAACCGGCAGGCAGCTTTCCATCTGTTCGTCCTGCCAAAACACTAACATCTGCGCATGAGCGTCAACATCACCTTCCTCGGTGGGGCCGACACCGTCACCGGCTCCAAGTACCTGGTTGAACACAACCGCCAGCGCCTGCTGGTCGATTGCGGGCTGTTCCAGGGCTACAAGCAGTTGCGTCTGCGCAACTGGGCGCCTTTGCCGGTGGTGCCGGCGCAGATCGACGCGGTGGTGCTCACCCATGCGCACCTGGACCACAGTGGCCATGTGCCGTTGCTGGTCAAGGAAGGCTTTCACCGCCGAATCCACGCCACGCCCGGCACGCTGGACCTGTGCAAGGTTCTTTTGCCCGACAGCGGGCACATCCAGGAAGAGGACGCCGCGTTTGCCAACCGGCACGGTTTTTCCAAGCATGCGCCCGCGCTGCCCCTCTACACCCGTCAGGACGCACTCGACTGTCTGAAGTATTTCCATGCCGAGCGGCCGGGGGTCTGGTTTGAGCCGATTCGCGGTTGGAAGGCGCGTTTTCAGGGGGCTGGGCACATTCTGGGGGCGGCGAGCCTGCTGCTCGAGGTGGGCGGCCGGCGCATCCTGTTTTCGGGCGACCTGGGCCGCAACGACGACCCGCTGATGAACCCGCCCGAGCCCCCGCCCCAGGCAGACACGGTACTGATCGAATCGACCTACGGCAACCGGCAGCACCCCCAAGGCAAACTGTTTGCCGAACTCGGGCCCTTGCTGCAAAAGCTGGCCAAGCGCGGCGGCGTGGCAGTCGTACCCGTGTTCGCAGTGGGCCGGGCCCAGGCAGTGCTGCACACCCTGGCGCAACTCAAGGCCGCCGGTGAGCTGCCACGCAGTCTGCCGGTGTTTCTGGACAGCCCGATGGCCATCCACACCACGGCACTGTTCGAAAAACACATGGGCGAGCACCGGCTGACCCTGCCCGAGGTGCACGCCATGGACCGGGTGGCCACCATGCTGGAGACGCCTGAGCAGAGCAAATCCCTGGCCAGACGGCACGGGCCCATGGTGATCCTGGCGGCCAGCGGCATGGCCACGGGAGGGCGCGTATTGCACCATTTGGCGCAGTACGCGGGTGATCACCGCAACATGGTCATCCTGACGGGCTTTCAGGCGCCCGGCACGCGGGGCGCTCGCCTGGCAGCCGGAGAAAGCAGCATCCGCATCCACGGCCAGGACGTGGCCGTGCGGGCCGATGTGGCGCAGATCGAGTCGGCCTCGGCCCATGCCGATGGCAACCAGCTCATGGCCTGGCTGCACCGCATGCCCAGCGCCCCCGGCCAGGTGTATGTGGTGCACGGCGAGCGCGAGGCATCGGACATGCTGCGCCAGCGGATCGAGCACGAGATCAAGTGGCGCGCGGTGGTCCCCGAACACGGCTCGGTCTGGCCCGCCTGACCCGGCCAACCCAAGGTTTTGCTGTGCAACGCGCCGGCAGCAGGCCGCGCTGAGGGACAATCGGGGATGTGATGAAACGCACCTTCCCGAACATGTCAACGGCTGCGCGCCACCCCTTGATGCTGACGCTGCTGACCAGCATCTGGCTGGTAGCCCTGCCCAACATCCCGCTGTGGCGGCAACTGGCCCAACTGCCTGAGGTAACTGGCCTGCGTGGCCTCTTGTTCGGACTAGGGCTGGCATTCGGGATTGCCGGGCTGACGCACGCCCTGCTGTCGCTGCTCAACTGGCGCTGGCTGCTCAAACCGGTGCTGACGCTGTTCCTGATGAGTGCAGCCAGCGGCGCCTATTTCATGTGGAGTTACGGCATCGTCATCGACGCCACGATGATCGTCAACGTGGCCCAGACCGACCCGCGGGAGGCGGCCGACCTGCTCAACTGGCGCCTGCTGCTGAGCCTGGGCGTGCTGGGGGTCCTGCCTGCGTGGTGGCTGTGGCGCCAGCCGGTTCGCCCTGTCGGATTCCTGCGCCAGCTGGGCACCAACGCGCTGTCGCTGCTTGGCTCCGTCGTGGTGCTGGTGCTCAGCCTGCTGCTGATCTACCAGGATTTCGCCTCGGTGATGCGCAACCACACCCAGCTGCGCTATTTGATCAACCCGCTCAACAGCTTCTATGCCGTGGGGCGTGTGGTGGCACAGCCACTAGAGCGCGACAACAGCAAGGTCGAGCCCATCGGTCTGGATGCGCGCCTGGCGCTGCCCCCGGACACTCCCCCGGCCACAGTGATCGTGGTGGTGGGCGAAACCGCCCGTGCGGGCAATTTCGGCATCAACGGCTACGAACGTGACACCACCCCACGGCTGGCGCGCGAAAGCCTCGTTAGCCTGCGCAATGTCTGGTCCTGCGGCACCAGCACCGCAGCGTCCCTGCCCTGCATGTTCTCGCACCTGGGCAAAGAAGGGCACGAAAAGCGCAGCAGCAACTTCGAGTCGCTGGTCGACGTGCTGCACCGCGCGGGTCTGGGTGTGCTGTGGATCGACAACCAGTCAGGCTGCAAGGGTGTGTGCGCGCGGGTGCCCAACACCAACACCGCAGCGCTCAAGGTCTCGCCGCACTGCGACGGCGGCGAGTGCCACGACGAAGTGATGCTGGACAAACTGGAGCAGCGCATTGCCGAATTACCGGCCGAGCGCCGCGCCAAAGGCGTGGTGGTGTTCATGCACCAGATGGGCAGCCATGGCCCCGCTTACCACAAGCGGGTACCTGCGGCCTTCAAACGCTTCACACCCGAATGCGCCAGCAATGCCCTGCAGGAATGCGAGCGCCAGCAGGTGGTCAATGCCTATGACAACACCATCGCTTACACCGACCACTTTCTGGCCGAGACGATTGGCTGGCTGAAAAAGCAAAAAGGTGCGGGGGCCATGGTCTATGTGGCCGACCACGGCGAGTCGCTGGGCGAGAACAACCTCTACCTGCACGGCCTGCCCTACGCGATTGCCCCCGATGTGCAAAAGCGGGTGCCCTGGATCACCTGGACTTCACCGGCATTCGAGCAGCAGCGGGGCTTGCGCAAAGCCTGCCTGCAGGACAAGCAGATGGCGCAGATCAGCCACGACCACTATTTCCACTCGGTCTTGGGCATCACCGGTGTGCGCTCGGCCGAATACAAAACCGAACTCGACATCTACGGCAGCTGCATGTGAATGCAGCTGCAAGCTGCGCTCACATGAAGCGGTCGAGCAGCTTGCGCGAGTGCCTGTCCAGCGCCAGGGGGTCGCGGATCAGGTACTGCACACCGTCCACGTCGCTCACGATCAGGGTCTTGCCCGTGAGGCGACGGATGTCTTCCTCGCCCTTGAGCATGAAGCTGGCTTCACCGCGGTCGGTTTCCACCGTCCAGACGCTGGGCGTGACCAAGCTGCTGACGGCTTTAAGCCGCTGGATTTCGGGCAGGAATTCGCGCTCGGCAATCGCCTCGCGCAACTGGTCCTGCAGGGGCTGGGCCACGAGATCGAGGCGGTCGAACCAGGCCAGCTCATGCCCCTCGGCGTCCATCACGCCCACACCCTGCTCGGGTGCGGTCACGGGGTAAGCGCGCACCACCACCACCTGTTCGTGGCGCAGGCCCACGGCGTCGGTCCAGACCCAGCGGCCCAGCGGGTTGCGTTCGAGACTCATACCTTCACCTCTTGCTGGACAGCACCGCCGAGCACCGCACCTTCGGCCTCGGCCTGGCGTTGCTGCGCCTGGTACAGGCGCCAGTAGGCACCTTCGAGCGCCATGAGCTGGTCGTGGTGGCCTTCTTCGACCACCACACCTTTGTCCATGACCACCAGACGGTCGGCCTTGCGCAGCGTGGACAGGCGGTGGGCAATGGCGATCGTGGTGCGGCCGCGCACCAGGTTGTCCAGAGCTTTCTGGATTTCCTTTTCGGTCTCGGTATCCACCGCCGAAGTCGCTTCGTCCAGGATCAGGATGCGCGGATTGATCAACAGGGCGCGGGCGATGCTGATGCGCTGGCGCTCGCCGCCCGACAGGCCCTGGCCGCGTTCGCCCACCAGCGAGTCGTAGCCCTGCGGCATGCGCAAAATGAATTCGTGCGCATGCGCTGCGCGGGCGGCAGCGATGATCTCCTCACGCGTGGCATCGGGCTTGCCATAGGCGATGTTGTCGGCAATGGTGCCGAAGAACAAGAACGGCTCCTGCAGCACCAGACCGATCTGGCGGCGGAAGTCGCCGATGCGCAGTTGGCGAATGTCGACCCCGTCGAGTTCAATCACGCCTTCGGACACATCGTAGAAGCGGCAGATCAGGTTGACCAGCGTGCTTTTGCCCGAACCGCTGTGGCCGACCAGACCAATCATCTCGCCGGGCGCGATTTCCAGATCGAGGTTGCGGATGACGGCGCGGTTGCCGTAGCGGAAACCCGCCTCGCGCACCATGATGCGCCCGGTCACCCGCTCGGGCAGAGCCACCGGATTGGCGGGCTCGGGCACGCTGGAGACGTGGTCGAGGATGTCAAAAATGCGTTTGGCGCCCGAGGCCGCCTTTTGCGTGTGCGAGACGATACGGCTCATCGAATCGAGCCGCGTGTAAAAGCGCCCGATGTAGGCCAGAAACGCCGTGAGCACGCCCACCGTGATGCGGTCGTGTGCGACCAGCCAGATGCCAAAGCCCCAGACCACCAGCAGCCCGATTTCGGTCATCAGCGCCACAGTGGGCGCGAACAGCGACCAGACGCGGTTGAGCCGGTCGTTGACGTTCAGGTTGTGGCGGTTGGCTTCGGCAAAACGCTGGCCTTCGCGGTCTTCCTGGGCAAAGGCCTTCACCACCCGGATACCGGGGATGGTGTCGGCCAGCACATTGGTCACCTCGGCCCAGACGCGGTCGATCTTCTCGAAACCGGTGCGCAGGCGGTCGCGCACGACGTGGATCAGCCAGCCAATAAAGGGCAGCGGCAGCAGCGTGATGATGGCCAGCGTGGGGTTGATGGTGAACAGAATGACCGCGGTCATCACGATCATCAGCACGTCGGTGGCAAAGTCCAGCAGGTGCAGCGACAGGAAGATGTTGATGCGGTCGGTTTCATTGCCGATGCGCGCGATCAGGTCGCCCGTGCGCCGCCCGCCAAAGTATTCGAGCGACAGGCTCAGCAGGTGTCGGTAGGTGGTGGTGCGCAGGTCGGCGCCAATGCGCTCGGACACCAGCGCCAGGATGTAGGTCTTGGCCCAGCCCAGCGCCCAGGCCAGCAGGGCCGCGGCGAACAGCCCGCCCAGGTACAGGGCCACCAGCGACGGGTCGATCGGCTTGCCGTTCTGGTACGGGATCAGCACCTCGTCCATCAGCGGCATGGTCATGTAGGGCGGCACCAGTGTGGCCGCAGTGGACGCCAGCGTGAGCGCAAAACCCAGCAACAGCTGGTTGCGGTAAGGCCGGCCAAAGCGCCAGAGCTTGAGCAGCGTCCAGGTGGACGGCGGCGCCAGGTCCTGGCGGCCGCAGCGGGTGCATTCTTCGGCGCCTTCTTCGAGCGGTGCCTGGCACACCGGGCAGGTTGCGCCGCCCAGCACCATCTGCAGCGGCCGGCCATCCAGGCTGCGCTGCACCGTCTGGCGTTCGAGCTGGGCCACCATGCGCGAGGCACTGGCCTGCAGTCCCAGGGTGAAACGCCAGATGCCCAAACGCTTGCTGCCGGCCACCAGTTCCAGGCTGCCCACACCCGCATGGTCGCTCAGCAGCAGGCGGGCATCGACCGGAAGTTCCCAGATTTGCCAGTTTTTTTGCCCCTCGGCGCAGGCCAGCAGGCGCCGATCGGTCAAAATAAGCGCAGATTTGTGAAACTTCAGTGACCCGTCCAGGTCAACTTCCAGAAAGGCTGTTGCGTTTTCATCAGGTTGAAAGAGTGATCGAACCTCCGAAAGCCAGACATCCGGTACGACCGGACGCTGCGCAGAAGGTGTTGTAGGGGTCATGCAATTCAACCTGAACCGAAAGGTCGGCCATTGTATCGCTCCACCCCAAATTCATGAGCCACAAAGACATACGAATCCTGCGCATGACGCATCTGCGCGGACCGAGCATTTGGACCTACGTCCCCGTCATCGAGGCCTTGGTGGACATTGGCGAGCTGGAAGACTTCCCTTCCAACACCCTGCCCGGCCTCAATGAACGCCTGTCTAACTGGCTGCCCGGCCTGATCGAGCACCGCTGCAGCCCCGGCGTGCGTGGCGGCTTTTTGCAGCGCCTGGAGACAGGCACCTGGCCTGGCCACATCCTGGAACACGTCGCCCTGGAGCTGCAGACCCTGGCCGGCGCGCCAGACGGCTACGGCCGGGCCCGCGACGCCGGACCCCGTGGCGTGTACAAGGTCATCGTCAGCATGCCGCACGAAGAAGTGGGCCGCCAGTCCCTGCTGATGGCCCGTGAGCTGGTCATGGCTGCGATCGAAGACCGCCCGTTCGACGTGGCGGCCGCCGTCGAGGAGTTGACCGACCTGGTCGACAGCCGATGCGTGGGCCCGAGCACGCAGGCCATTGCCCGTGCCGCACAAGACCGCAAGATCCCGCACATCCGCCTGAACGCCGGCAACCTGGTGCAGCTGGGTTACGGCGCCGCCCAGCGCCGCATCTGGACGGCCGAGACCGACCGCACCAGCGCGATCGCCGAAGGCATCTCCAAGGACAAGGACCTGACCAAGCAACTGCTGGCCACCTGCGGCATTCCGGTGCCCGAGGGTCAGATCGTGGAAAGCCCGACGCAGGCCTGGGAAGCGGCGCAAGACATCGGCGTGCCGGTCTGCGTCAAACCCGGCGACGGCAACCGCGCGCGCGGTGTGTCGCTGGACCTGCGCGAGCGCGCAGACATCGAGGCCGCCTACGCGATTGCCCTGGACCAGGGCAGCGAAGTCATCGTCGAGAAGTTCATTCAGGGACTGGAACACCGCCTGCTGGTGGTGGGCGACCGCCTGGTGGCCGCCAGCCGCGGCGAGACCGCCAGCGTGACCGGGGACGGCCACAGCACCGTGCGTGAGCTGGTCAACCTGCAGATCAATTCCGATCCGCGCCGCGGCAGCGACGGCAGCCTGCCGCTGGAAACCGTGCGCCTGCGCCAGAGCAGCCCCGAAGTGCTCGAGCTCAAGCGGCAGGGTCTGACCCCTGAAAGCGTGCCCGAAGCCGGCCGCGCCGTGCTGGTCAAGCGCACCGGCAACATGACCACCGACATCACCGACATCGTGCACCCCGATGTGGCGGCACAAGCCATTTTGGCGGCCAAGGTGGTTGGTCTGGACATCGCCGGCGTGGACGTGGTCACCCCCGACATCACCCAGCCGCTGGCCAAAGCCGGCGGCGTGGTCGTCGAAGTCAATGCCGGGCCCAGCCTGCTCATGCACCTCAACCCGGCTGAGGGAGAACCGCGCGACGTGGGCAAGGCGATTGCGGGACACCTCTTTCCGGGCTTGGACAACGGCCGCATTCCTGTGGTGGGTTTCATGGGCGATGGTGACACCACCCGCACCGCGAAGCTGACCGCCTGGCTGCTGCACCTCAAGGGCTGGACCACCGGCCTGTCGTGTGCCGACGGCCTGTTCCTGAACCAGCGCTGCCTGCAGACCTCGGGTGGTATGGACTTCGGCAACGCAGAGCGCCTGCTGGTCAACCGTGCCGTAGAGGCGGCAGTGTTCGAAACCGACGCCCGCCACCTGCTCGCCGAAGGCATGCCCTACGACCGCTGCCAGGTCGGCGTGGTCACCAGCATGCCCAAGGCCAGCGGCCTGGAAGACCTGCATGCCGGCGAAGACGAGCGCATGCCGGGCTACATCCGCACTCAGATCGATCTGGTGCTGCCCACGGGTACAGCCATCCTGAACGCCGAAAACGAGCTGGTCGCCGATCTTGCCCAATACAGCGATGGCGACGTGATGTACTACGCGAACGATGAGCACCATGCCCGCGTCGCAGAGCACCGCGCCCAAGGCCAGCGTGTCGGCTTCTGGCGCGACGGCCACCTGATCCTGGCCCAGGGCCCGCAGGAGACCGAGGTGCTGTCCGCCCAGCGGCCGGCCGTGGCCAGGCTCCTCAAGGAGGGCAAGCTGTCCACCGGCGAGATTCTGGTGGCCGCCTGCGTGGCCTGGGCGCTCGACATCCCGGCCGAACTGATCCGTGCCGGCATCAAGAGCTACGGCCAGAACCCCACTTCTTTCTGATTCGAACGACAGGAACCCCGGTTCATGCAAGTGTCCAGAATTCGCGCCCTGCGCGGCCCCAACCTGTGGAGCCGCCACACGGCCATCGAAGCCATCATCAGCTGCCCTGAAGCAGAGCGCACGCTGGCCTCCAGCCTCGAGCAGCAGCTGCGCCGCACTTTCCCCGCCGTCGGCCCGATCGACAGCGGCCGTGGCCAGCCGGCCAGCATGGCCCACGCCCTGGAGAAAGTGACGCTTGCGCTGCAGGCCCAGGCCGGTTGCCCGGTCACCTTCAGCCGCACCACGCCCACCGAAGACGCCGGCACCTACCAGGTGGTGGTCGAATACACCGAGGAGCCCGTGGGCCGCCTGGCGCTGGACCTGGCCGAAAAACTCTGCCAGGCGGTGCTGACCGGACAGGGCTTTGACGTGGAGGGCGCCATCGCGCAACTGCACGAACTCGACGAGGATGTGCGCCTGGGTCCCTCCACCGGCTGCATCGTGGATGCGGCCGTGGCCCGTGGCATTCCTTATCGCCGCCTGACCCAAGGCAGCATGGTGCAGTTCGGCTGGGGTTCCAAACAGCGCCGCATCCAGGCCGCCGAGACCGACACCACCAGCGCGATCGCCGAGTCGATCGCACAGGACAAGGACCTGACCAAGCAACTGCTGCACGCTGCTGGCGTGCCGGTACCGCTGGGTCGACCGGTGGACTCCCTCGAAGAAGCCTGGCAAGTGGCACAGGAGATCGGCCTGCCAGTGGTCGTCAAGCCGCAGGACGGCAACCAGGGCAAAGGGGTGACGGTCAACATCACCGACCGGGAAGCTTTCAATGCCGCCTACGAAACGGCCGAACGTTACGGCAATGTGATGGTCGAGCGTTTCCTGCCCGGCCACGACTACCGGCTGCTGGTGGTGGGCCACAAGCTGGTGGCCGCTGCGCGTCGCGAACCCCCGTTGGTGGTCGGCGACGGCGTGCAGACCGTGCGCCAGCTGGTCGATCAGGTCAATGCCGACCCGCGTCGCGGCGAGGGCCATGCCACCTCCCTGACCAAAATCCGTTTTGATGACATCGCCATCGGCCGCCTGCAGGAACAGGGGCTGGAGCCTGAATCGGTGCCCGAAAAAGGCCGCCGCGTCATCCTGCGCAACAACGCCAACCTGTCCACCGGGGGCACCGCCACCGACGTGACCGACGAGGTGCACCCCGAGGTGGCCGCCCGCGTGGTTGCCGCGGCCCGCATGGTGGGGCTGGACATTTGCGGCGTGGATGTGGTGTGCGAATCGATGCTGCGCCCGCTCGAAGAGCAAAGCGGCGGCATCGTCGAAGTCAATGCCGCCCCTGGCCTGCGCATGCACCTCAACCCCTCGTACGGCAAGGGCCGCGATGTGGGCCAGGCCGTGATCGACCTGATGTTCCCGAACGGCGAAAACGGCCGCGTGCCGGTGATTGCCGTGACCGGCACCAACGGCAAGACCACCACCGTGCGCCTGACCGCGCACCTGCTCAAGGCGCAAGGCCTTCGTGTGGGGATGACCAACACCGACGGCGTGTACGTCAACGGCCGGCAGACCGACTCGGGCGACTGCAGCGGACCGCGCAGCGCGCGCAATGTGCTGATGCACCCCGAGGTGGATGCGGCTGTGTTCGAAACTGCGCGTGGCGGTCTGCTGCGCGAAGGCCTGGCCTTTGACCGCTGCAAGGTGGCCATCGTCACCAACATGGGGGCCGGCGACCACCTTGGACTGAACTACATCACCACGCTGGAAGACCTGTCGGTGCTCAAGCGCGTGATTGTGCTCAATGTGGAGCCCGACGGCATGGCTGTGCTGAACGCCGCCGATCCGGCGGTGGCCGGCATGGCACCGCACTGCCCGGGTGATGTGACCTTCTTCGCACTGGATGGCAACCAGCCCGTACTGGCCACGCACCGTGCCCAGGGCCGTCGCGTGGTGTATGTGGACAACGGGCACATCGTGGCGCAAAAGGGCAAGCAGATATTGCGCATCCCGCTGTCCCAGGTCCCACTTACCCGCAACGGGCAAATCGGCTTTCAGACCGAAAACGTGCTGGCTGCCGTGGGTGCCGCATGGGCTGTGGATGTGCCATGGGAAGCGATCGCACAAGGCCTGTCCACCTTCATCAGCGATGTGCAGGGCGTGCCCGGGCGCTTCAATGTGTTCGACTACAAAGGCGCCACGCTGATCGCTGACTACGGCCACAACCCCGACGCCATCCAGGCGCTGGTGCAGGCGGTTGAGAACATGCCGGCCAACAAGCGGGCGGTGGTGATCAGTGGCGCGGGTGATCGCCGCGACGAGGACATACGCGAGCAGACCCGCATTCTGGGCGCCGCCTTCGACGATGTGGTGCTCTACCAGGACGCCTGCCAGCGCGGGCGCGCCGATGGCGAAGTGGTGGCTCTGCTGCGCGAGGGCCTCGAAGGGGCCTCACGCACCCGCCACATCGAAACCATCCAGGGCGAATTCAATGCCATCGACACCGCTTTGGCGCGCCTGTCGGCAGGTGACCTTTGCCTGATCCTGATCGACCAGGTGGAAGAAGCGCTGGCCTACATCCACGAGAAGGTGCGCAGCGCTTAAGCCTCCCCGTCGCTCCACTGCATGGCCAGCGCTGCGCTGGCCATGAACACCCCCACCCAGAACAGCCAGTGACGCCAGTCCTGGCTTTTTTGTTCAGTGCAGCGGTGCAGCAGCGCCCCGGCCAGCAGCGACAAGCCCAGCGCGAGCAACATGCCGGCAGCATTGGCGGCCAGGGATTGGGGCCACAGGGCGGTGACGAACGCACTGACCGCAAGACCCACGGCGAAGTGAATCACAAAAACCGAATATGACACAGCGGCCAATCGACTGATGGACTGGCGCAGCCAGCCCCTCACCACCTGCGGCTGCAGCCACTGCAGCGACGCGCCTGCCAGCAGCATGGCCACCGCCCAGGCCGTCAGGATGCGCAGGCGCGGATCGACCCACAAAGCCAGCAGTCCCAGGCTCAGCAAGACCGCCCAGCCCTTGGGCGGAATGCGGCTTTGCCGCGTGCGCCAGGCCAGCCAGCCCATGCCATATGAACCAAAGAAATACAGGCCATACAAGTCCAGGTCGGTGTTGAGGTTCCAGCGCAGCAGCGACAGCAGCGTCAAGCCCAGAAACACCTGAAGACGCAGCGGTTCAGCCCGCCATTGCGGGTGCCAGTGCAGCCAGCGACTCACCACCCACAAAGCCAGCATGGCCAGCAGGTACAGCTGCAGGTCGATGGCCACGTACCACACACCCGCTGACAGGGCCTCCATGTCCAGCAGGTGCTGCAAAAAAAACACATGCGCCATTACCTGCGGCCAATCCGGCGTGGCCGACAGCGAGGGATGGTCAAAACCCGGGCGAAGCGCCTCGGTCACCAGCACCGTCGCACTCAGCGCCGCCAGCAAGGGCAGACTCAGGCGGAGGTAACGCCGCCAGGCCAGCTGCACAAAACGCCGCGCGCCCATCTCGGGATGCTTCGCAAAAGCGGCAGCCGTCAGGTAACCCGAACACACCAGAAACAACTGGACTGCGAGGCGACCGTGATCGGCCAGCCAGTCCATCAGCGCCGGCCATTCTTCGGCCACGACGTCCGACATCGGGCCGTAGAACGCAAGGTGGTGAAGCACGATCAGCACGCACCCGAGCGCCTTGAACAGGTCCAGCAAAAAAGAGCGCCCCGCAGGGCGCTCCGCTGGGGTGTCTGAAAAGGTGTCCTGAGCAGCCATCACAGATGCAGACGCGCGCGGGCCTCCTGGTACTCGCGCTTGAGCTGGGCAATGCGTTCGGCCGCGGGCACCACCGAGGTGACGGCACCAATGCCCTGCCCACAGCCCCAAATGTCCTTCCAGGCTTTCTTGGCGTCACCCCCGAAATTCATCTTGCTGGGGTCGGACTCCGGCAGGTTCTCGGGATCCAGCCCTGCCGCGCGAATCGACGGCGCCAGGTAGTTGCCATGCACGCCGGTGAACAGGTTGCTGTAGACCACATCATCGGAATTGCCGTCCACAATGGCCTGCTTGTAGGCCTCGGCGGCGCGTGCTTCTTCGGTGGCAATGAAGGCGGAACCGATATAAGCGAAATCCGCGCCCATGGCCTGCGCAGCCAGAATGGCGCCGCCGGTAGCGATAGAGCCCGACAACGCCACAGGACCGTCAAACCATTGGCGGATTTCCTGGATCAGCGCAAAGGGGCTCTTGGTGCCGGCATGGCCACCTGCGCCCGCCGCCACCGCGATCAGGCCATCAGCCCCCTTCTCGATCGCCTTGCGGGCGAACTTGTTGTTGATGATGTCGTGCAACACCACCCCGCCGTAGCTGTGGGCGGCCTGGTTGATTTCCTCGCGCGCACCCAGGCTGGTGATGATGACGGGCACCTTGTACTTCACGCACAGCTGCATGTCGTGCTCCAGCCGGTCATTGCTTTTGTGCACGATCTGGTTCATGGCAAACGGGGCCGCCGGGTTGTCCGGGTTGGCCTTGTTGTACGCAGCCAGCGTCTCGGTGATCTCGGCCAGCCATTCGTCGAGCTGCGAGGCAGGACGGGCGTTGAGCGCAGGCATGGAACCAATGACGCCGGCCTTGCACTGCTCGATCACCAGCTTGGGGTTGCTGATGATGAACAGTGGCGAAGCGATGACAGGGAACTTCTGGGCGGCCAGCACCGGGGGCAGTTTGGACATGGTGTCTCCTCTTTGTTTTTTGAATCAGAACGCTTCGAGCGCCAGACCGGTCACGCTGGCTGCGCCTTCAACGATGCTGTCGCGCATGCCGGACACTTTCGACAGAATGTGGTCGCCGTAGAAACGCGCCGTGGTGACCTTCGCGGCCATGAAGGCGGCGTCCTGCGCCTGCGCTTCGGGCGTCAGCGCCACCAGCAGGGCGCGGCCCATTTGCCAGCCGGCCACCAGGTTGCCGGTCAGCATCAGGTAGGGCACGCTGCCGGCAAAGGCGGCGTTCGGGTTGGCTTTGGTGTTGGCGGCAATGAAGTCCACCACATCGACGAAAGCTTCTCGTGCGGCTTTCAGGCGTTTGGCCAGGGCCTGTGCGTCGACGCTGCTGCTGGCAGCCAGTTCGGCTTCGGTCTTCGCAATCTGGGCAGCAATGCTCTTGGCGCCCTTGCCGCCATCGCGCGCAGTCTTGCGGCCCACCAGGTCGTTGGCCTGGATGGCGGTGGTACCTTCATATATGGTCAGGATCTTGGCATCGCGGTAGTACTGGGCGCAGCCAGTTTCCTCGATGAAGCCCATGCCGCCGTGCACCTGCACGCCAAGGCTGGTGACCTCCAGGCTCATCTCGGTGCTGTAGCCTTTGACCAGCGGTACCAGGAATTCGTAGAAGGCCTGGTTGTCCTTGCGCACCTCGGCATCCGGGTGATGGTGTGCTGCATCGTAGGCCGCGGCGGCCACGGTGGCCATGGCGCGGCAGCCCTCGGTGTAGGCGCGCATGGTCATGAGCATGCGGCGCACGTCCGGGTGGTGAATGATCGGGCCGGCCGCGCTCAGGCTGCCGTCCACCGGACGGCTTTGCACGCGGTCACGGGCATACTGCACGGCCTTCTGGTAAGCGCGCTCGGCGATCGAGATGCCCTGCACACCCACCGCATAGCGGGCCGCGTTCATCATGATGAACATGTATTCGAGGCCGCGGTTTTCCTCGCCGACCAAGTAGCCGATGGCGCCGCCGCGGTCGCCATACTGCAGCACCGCGGTGGGGCTGGCCTTGATGCCCATCTTGTGCTCGATGGAGACGCAATGCACATCGTTGCGATCGCCCAGCGAACCATCGTCCTTGACCATGAACTTGGGCACCACAAACAGGCTGATGCCCTTGACACCCTCGGGTGCGCCCTGAACGCGGGCCAGCACCAGGTGGATGATGTTCTCGGCCATGTCGTGCTCACCGTAGGTGATGTAGATCTTGGTGCCGAAAATCTTGTACGTGCCGTCAGGCTGGGGCTCTGCACGGGTGCGCACCGCGGCCAGGTCGGAGCCCGCCTGCGGCTCGGTCAGGTTCATGGTGCCCGTCCATTCGCCGGAGATGAGTTTTTCCAGGTACTTGGCCTTCATCTCATCGGAGCCTGCGGTCAAAAGGGCTTCGATGGCCCCGTCGGTCAGCATGGGGCACAGGGCAAAGCTCATGTTGGCCGAGTTGAGCATTTCACCGCAGGCCGCACCAATCGTTTTGGGCAGGCCCTGACCGCCGTAGTCGGCCGGGTGCTGCAGGCTCTGCCAGCCGCCTTCGGTGAACTGCTTATAGGCTTCCTTGAAGCCGGGTGTGGTGGTGACCTGGTTGCCGCTGTGGTGGAAAGAGGGGTTCTTGTCGCCTTCCCAGTTCAGCGGGGCGATGACTTCGGCGTTGAGCCTGCCGCACTCTTCGAGCACAGCCTGCGCAGTTTCAAGCCCTGCGTCTTCGAAGCCGGGGATCTGCGCGATCTGGTCGATGCGGGCCAGATGCTCGATGTTGAACAGCATGTCCTTGAGGGGTGCGGTGTAGCTCATGAAAGTCTCCGGTAAGTTGGGGGTCGGGTACAAAAAAGGCCTCTGTCGGAGGCCTTTTTTACGGTCGTCAAAAAATCACAGTGCCTTGGTCAGTTCCGGCACAGCGGCAAACAGATCAGCCTCGAGGCCGAAGTCGGCCACGCTGAAGATCGGCGCTTCGGGGTCCTTGTTGATCGCCACGATCACCTTCGAATCCTTCATGCCCGCCAGGTGCTGGATCGCGC
>JACCDU011324223.1_pt1 | contig 17574 bp, 19 predicted proteins | sample 7446081 | NCBI WGS metagenome assembly JACCDU01 (sample SAMN15323447, study PRJNA562643) | freshwater metagenome | isolation source: river surface water | place: USA:Blue River Watershed | collected 2017-08-17
AATTAGACATTATCAAACAACACGCAGGTCTACGTCCAATAGCTGTGCATATTGCCAGCGACGACGAACCATTGGACATGTAATTAAATGGCAATTTACGACTTCTTTGTTAGTAGAAATGGCGCTGTATCTAATACGGCCTCTTATATTGGTCACGCAGGACGCCTATTCTACGACAGCAACAACGGAGTTGTAAAACTAAGTGACGGCGTTACTCCTGGTGGTACACCAATTCCATACACAATCGCAACACCTACTATAGTGGGTGGCATCAAAGCAGGTCCTGGCGCTAATGTAGCCGCAGACGGTACCCTTACGATTGACACAGCCGGATTACCTTTAGGTATAGGTAATCTACAAATAAGTGATACAACTATCCTGACTCTTAACCCTGACGAAGATTTGGTGCTAGCATCGAACGGTACAGGCAATGTGGAATTAGTTGGTAATGTACACTTCCATACCACAGTGGGCGGTACAGCCAGCACACCATTCTTCGCAGCTGGTAACGATGGACAAATTACTATACTAGTGCCAGCTACAGATCCGTTAGCAGGTGCTGTGAAAATTGTTGGTAGTACTACCGGCAGAGTAAGTCCTCCAATGAACACTGGGGTAATGCTACAATTAACCGGCAACAACAACGATGCCTGTAGATTATACAACGACGCCATTGGCAGTTTTGCGGCATTTGTTGGCCGTAGAATTAACGGTAATTTAACTGTGCCAACTGCTGTACAAGCAGGTAATGAAATCATACGTATATCCAGTACAGGGCATGATGGTAATAGCGTACCAGGCGCAGGTACTGGTCGTATTGTATATCAGGCCAAAGAAAACTATACTACAACCGCAAGGGGCACCAACGTTAGTATTTGGTCTACTGCTGTTGGAACTACAGTTCTATCAAAAGTAGCCACATTTGATGTAGAATCCGGTGCAACACTGACCAAAGCCACTGTGCAGGGCAACCTAACAGTAGATGGTAGTATTATTGGTAATGCTGTGGCAACTATTGCTACACTAGGCAGTGCTACTGTTACAGGAAATGTCTCCGCAGGTAATGTTACTGTTAACAGTAATGGTACGCTGACTACTCCTCGAATTATCTACAGTGAAACCGGTGTAAGAGCCATCCAAGATGGTATTTGGGCCAATCTACAGTTTGGCGTAGACAGCATAGTTCATCAGTTTAATCCAGTCGGTGATGTAACTGTTAATCTAAACAGCTACACTGCCGGAGCACAGATTACCTTAATTATCAGCATGAACACTAGACGCGGTATAAACTTAGGTGTAGCTAGAGCACGTAACTCCACTACTGGTTCTACAAGTATTCCAAGTGTGTCATTGGTTGATAATCAATGTGTACAATTAACCTATACATGTATTGATGGCACTTCAGCTAATACCTACGTGGCAGTCAGTCGCGTTTAATCAAACTTCTTGACCTTTCAATAAACTTTTAATATAATGTAGAGACTGGTACTCTATAAATAAAAAATTATGATATTTGGCTTATTTACACTAGCAGTAGCACTTACTATCAGCGCAGTAGCCGCATACTACAGTATTGCAGGCTTATGTGCTATATTTGCCGCGGCTGTGGTGCCTATTATTATCATGGGTGCAGCACTTGAATTAGGTAAGATTACTGCCACAGTGTGGCTACACAAATACTGGCACCGCTGTGCTCTACAGTTTAAAATTTACCTTGTGCCTGCTATTGTCGTGCTTATGATTATAACCAGCATGGGTATCTTTGGTTTCTTAAGTAAGGCACACATGGATCAAACTGTAACTGTAGGCGATAGTGCGGCACAGGTCGCTATTTTAGACGAAAAAATTGCCACAGAAAAAACCAACATTGACAGTGCCAAACGTGCTCTAACTCAAATGGATGCACAAGTTGATCAGATGTTAAGTCGTACCACAGACGATAAAGGTACTAATCGTGCTGTACAAATACGTAAACAACAGGCCAATGAACGTAAGAACCTACAGAAAGAAATCACTCAAGCACAACAAAATATTGCAAAACTACAAAACGAACGTGCTCCGCTGGCCGCACAGACACGTAAGATAGAAGCAGAAGTTGGGCCTATCAAATATATTGCGGCATTGATCTATGGCGATAACCCGGACGCAAATTTACTAGAGCGAGCCGTACGTTGGGTTATTATTCTACTAGTGTTAGTATTCGATCCTCTTGCTCTTGTTTTGATTCTAGCGGCAGAACAGACAATAGAGTGGGCCAGGGCGGACCGCAAGGCAAAAAAAGCTCAAGATGATGCCCGCAAAGGCTGGCATCAAGAGTGGGTACCCGACACTGAAAATCCTTGGTATGAACCAGATGATGGTCCTTTAACTGATGCTCAAATTGATGAAATTAATCGTCAAGCCAATGTACGAGTTACACCGTCTAGTACACTTTTTGATGATGAGCCCGAAGTTAAAGAATTTTTTGTTCACGGTCGTAAAATAGCACAGGCATTAGATCGTGGTGAACCTATACCTGAAACAACGTCTAACTCTGACACAGAAATTATAGAAGATATTCCTGTATTAGAAAACGAGGAAACTTGGGCAAGCCGTGTGATAGATGAACATGCTGACCCAGATCCTATACGACCACTACCGCCACCAGCAGATGATCCAGAACCTATACTACCAGGATATAATACGCAACAAGTAGTGATACCTGACTTTAGTATAACAGAAGAAGAAAATACCGCAGCCAGCGCAGGTTTTGGTACAGAGTTTCCAACAGCACCTAAAAAAGGTGATATGTTCCTACGTGTAGATTTCCTACCTAGTAAATTATACAAATGGAATGACAAGAAGTGGATCGAAGTAGACAAAGATCGAACTGATCAGTATGCCTATGATCAGATGTATATCAAGCATTTAATTGAAAAACTTGATTCAGGCGAGTATGATGTTGAATTCCTTACAGAGTCTGAGCGAGATCAAATACAAAGGTACTTAAATGACACAGCAAACAAACAGTAGATTTATCACATATCCTAGCATAGAACCAAAATCCAGCAACAGTCACACTGTATTAATAGTTGACGCAGACACTGAAGATATCATTAACATTGGTATGTTCTGTAAAGTCAGCAGTAAAAACTATGATGTATATTTGTACAAACAAGACACAGGTGATTTAGAGTGGTTGAATCACATAAATTCTACTATAGATTCAACATTGATCAAAGAACCTAGTTCAGTGCAAATGACTGGTGTAAAAAATGTACATAGGGTCGGTGATCAAAACGAAATAAAAAATCTATTAGATTATTTTCAAAATTTCGACGAAACAGAATAACGGTATAAATATTTTCTACTATCAAAAGGAGATTTAATGTCTTATAATAACAGTTCAAATGGAGGCTGTATAGTTTACGTTAAAAATGACAACGTAGAACAGGCCTTGCGCAAATTCAAAAAGAAAGTACAAGATACAGGGTTACTGCAAGAGTTGCGTGACCGTGAAAGCTACGAAAAACCAACAGTAACTAAAAAACGTAAAAAAGCCGCAGCTAAAATGCGTTGGCGTAAAAAGTTACAAAGTCAGCAGTTACCTAAAAAACTTTTCTAATGATTGACAAATTGTCGTTTTGATAGTATAAATATATGTATAGAGTGCCTAATGGGCTCTATATTTTAGATCTTGCTTAACTAAGGAGAAACTATATGTCTAAGATCATCGGTATTGACCTTGGCACCACAAACTCATGTGTTGCTATTCTAGAAAATAACAAACCCCGTGTAATTGAAAATAACGAAGGTGCTCGTACTACACCTAGTATCGTTGCCTATGGCGATGAGATTCTAGTTGGTGCCAGTGCCAAACGTCAAGCAGTTACCAATCCAAAGAAAACAGTATATGCAGCTAAACGCTTAATCGGACGTAAGTTCAAAGAGCAGGCTGTACAAAAAGACATTGACCTAATGCCCTACAAGATTGTAGAAAACACCAACGGTGACGCATGGGTTGAGATTGACGATAAGAAACTAGCACCTCCACAGATTTCAGCAGAAGTGCTTAAGAAAATGAAACAAACTGCTGAAGACTATCTAGGACACGAAGTAACTCAAGCAGTTATCACAGTTCCGGCATACTTCAATGATGCGCAACGTCAAGCAACCAAAGACGCAGGTACTATCGCTGGTCTAGAAGTTCTGCGTATTATTAACGAACCAACAGCGGCTGCCTTGGCCTACGGAGTAGACAAAGCTGACAAAGCAGATCGTAAGGTTGCTGTATACGACCTAGGTGGCGGTACATTTGATATTAGTATTATTGATATTATCAATGTAGATGGCGAAAAACAATTTGAAGTATTGGCCACGAACGGTGACACATTCCTAGGTGGTGAAGACTTTGACCAGCGTATTATGGATTACTTAATTGAAGAATTCAAAAAAGAGTCTGGTGTTGATCTAAGCAAAGACGTCTTAGCTTTACAACGTCTGAAAGAATCAGCAGAAAAAGCCAAGATCGAACTATCAAGTTCATCTTCAACTACAGTGAATTTACCATACGTAACTGCTGATGCCTCAGGTCCCAAGCACTTAAACGTGACTATTACACGTGCTAAGTTTGAAAGCCTAGTTGATGAGTTGATTCAACGCAGTATTGAGCCATGTAAGGTAGCCTTAAAAGACGCAGGTGTTACTGCTAGCGACATTGATGAAGTCATCTTAGTTGGTGGTCAAACACGTATGCCCAAGGTACAAGAAGCAGTTGAACGTCTGTTTGGTAAAGCACCACGTAAGGATGTTAACCCAGACGAAGCAGTAGCAGTTGGTGCCGCTATTCAAGGTGCTGTGCTAGCAGGTGATAAGACTGACGTACTCTTGTTAGACGTTACTCCACTAAGCCTAGGTATCGAAACCATGGGCGGTGTGATGACCAAGTTGATCAAGAAAAACACAACTATCCCAACCAAGGCTACACAGGTGTTCAGTACTGCTGAAGATAATCAACCAGCAGTTACAGTGGCTATTTTCCAAGGTGAGCGTGATCTAGTTCAGTATAATAAGAAACTAGGTGAGTTTAATCTAGAAGGTATTGATCCTGCACCACGCGGTATGCCACAAATTGAAATTACACTTGACATTGATGCTAACGGTATTTTAAAAGTATCTGCCAAGGACAAGAAAACTAACAAAGAGAACAAAATCACTATCAAGGCCAATAGCGGCCTAAGCGAAGAAGAAATTCAACGCATGGTAGATGAAGCAGAGGCTAATAAAGAAGCTGATGCTAAGGCCAAAGCATTGATTGACAGTAAGAATCAAGCAGATCATCAGATTTGGGGCATTAACAAGTCACTTGAAGAACATGGTGACAAGCTAACAGAAGATGAAAAGGCTAAGATCAAAGAAGCACTAGACGGTATTGAAGAAGCATTAAAGACCGATGATATTGAAAAGATCACCGATGCTACACTAAATGCTAGTAACGTAGCCGGACCGTTGTTTGCTGCCAAACAGGCTGCAGAATCAGCAACTGTTGAACCAGGTGCTGAACCAAATTCAGAGAAGCCAGCTGATGTAGTAGATGCTGAGTTCACTGAAGTTAAGAAAGATGCCTAATGGGTCTTTCGCGTTTATCTTGCTTAATAAAGGAGAACATAAATGAAAACTTTTAATATGGTAGAACTAAATCCAGAAATTGCCCGCTTTGCTGTGGGTTTTGATCGCATGTTTGATGAACTGGCTCGTACAGCAGGTTCACTAAATGCTACAAATTATCCTCCATACAATATTGTTCGCACAGCCGAGCATGAGTATGATATTGAAATTGCTGTAGCAGGATTTGAAGCTGACGAACTTGATGTTGAGCTACAAAACGGTGAACTAACCGTTAAAGGTGAGAACAAAGCAGAAGCGCAACGTGTAGGCAATTATCTACATCAAGGTATTGCTAGTCGTAACTTCACTCGTAAGTTTGCTCTAGCAGATCATGTAGAAGTGCGTGGCGTTACTGTGCGCAATGGTATTATGACCATCAAACTAGAGGTTGTTGTGCCTGAGCACGAAAAGCCAAAAAAGATTGCTATAACATTTGAAAAGTAGTATAATATAAGGGTAGGGTAGAAATATCCTACCCATTTCTAACTAACAGTGAAAGATTAAGTATGGGTAAAGCAGTTACAAGAGTAAGACCTCAGGTTAATTTAAATCTTAAAGAACCACCTTTATATAAAGTCATTTACTTTAATGACGATGTTACATCTATGGAATTTGTTATAGAAAGTTTGATTGGTGTTTTTAACTATACTATAGACGAAGCAGCACATATTACACAAAAAATTCACGAAGAGGGCAGTGCTGCTGTGGCAACGTTACCCTATGAAATGGCTGAACAAAAAGGTGTAGAAGTAACTCAATTAGCCCGTGCCAATGGGTTTCCATTAGTAATTAAATTAGAGCCTGCAGAATGATATTCAATAAAGTTAAAGAACTCAAAGCTGAAGGTAAGCGTATAGGTATTACTTTTAGTACCTTTGACATGCTACATGCTGGTCACATCGCTATGCTAGCCGAAGCAAAGAATCACTGTGATTATCTAATTGCTGGACTGCAAACCGATCCAACTATTGATCGCCCCATGGAAAAGAACAAGCCAGTGCAGAGCATTGTAGAACGTCAAATTCAACTGGCCGCTTGTCGCTACGTAGACGAGGTAGTAGTGTATCAAACAGAACAGGATCTAGTAGACCTGCTGTTAATCCTTCCACTAGATGTGCGTATTTTGGGCGTAGAATATCAAGACCGTGAATTTACAGGTAAAGAAGAATGCCTGTATCGAGGCATTGGACTAATATACAACGGCCGTGATCATAGTTTTAGTAGTTCAAGCCTGCGTAAACGTGTAGCACACGCAGAAACCATTAAACTCTTAAAAGACGAAAACAAATAATGGACGTAATGTTAGACTTAGAGACTCTGAGCACACGCCCAGATGCTACTATTCTTACCTTTGGTGCTTGTAAGTTCAACCCTTACAGCCAAGAAGACATCACACAGGGTATCTACTTCCGCATTAGCGTTGATGAGCAAATTGCTCTAGGGCGACACGTAGACGACAACACTGTAGAGTGGTGGGGTAAGCAATCAGACGATGTCAGAGAAGAAGCTCTAGGTGATGGAGATCGTATTAGTCTTGAGCAGTTTACACGTGAGTTAAATAGATTTATAGTGGGAGCAGATAACATTTGGGCACAGGGCCCTGTGTTTGACATCGTTATTTTAGAAAATTTGTATAGACAGTTAGGTTTACCATGCCCTTGGCAGTTTTGGCAAATCCGTGATAGTCGTACTTTACTAAGCAGCCTAGGCGACCCACGCGAGAAGAACAAGGCTGGACTGCACAACGCTTTAGAAGATTGTGTCAGCCAAGCACAGGCAGTCCAGTACGTGTTCAAACAAGCAGGAATTACGGAGAAAAGATAATGCAGATTATATTTGGTCAAGAAAACGCAGAATTGTTGCGTGAAAAATACACAGTATTAGATCTAGAAACTATAGATGTAGAAGGAAAACCACTAGAAATATTCTGTGTTATTCCTGCAGATAAAATACCTCTTACCGATATGCCACAGTTAGAATCATGGATTAAATTACATCAAGACTTTTTGAACGGATACAAAACAAAACAATATTCATATTGTCGTGATGCTGTCAGCTACCTTAAAGGTAAGTTTGGTGGTGAAGTTGACACATTCTATGACGAAATTCTTCGTCGAATCAATGAACTAGAAGAAACCGAGTAAAACACTAATATATGTAGTTAATATATTGATCTAGCCTCTGTAAATACTACACAAGGGGCTAGACAATGAAAAAAATAATAACAACCCTTTGCCTGGCTGCCTTTGTACACTTTAATGTACAAGCGGCAGAATTGGTACATCAATTTAATAGTCCAAGTTTTAATGGACAAGGTTTTAGTACACACGTATTAACCATACATCAATTAGAACAGCAGGCGCGGGACAAAAACGAATCGGCCGAAGAAGCACTTCGCGCCAAAGCCGAAGCAGAAGCGGCTAATACCCCACAGGCACGTTTTATTGCCAATCTAGAATCACGTATCTACAGCCAACTAGCTAAACAATTAACAGATAGTATGTTTGGTGAAGGTGCTACCTGTGTGACACCAGGTGTAGTCTGCGGTGTTATTGACAATTTAGGTGGCAACAACATCAGTTGGATGTTAGGTAATGGAGCCAACGCAGGCAACATTGTAATTACTATACGCGACATCAACAACTCAAACAACGTAACTACTATGGCGGTGCCTGTTGGCACGTTTTATTTTTAAGGGGAACGCATGAAAAAAATCATAGTTTCCTTAATAGTAGCAGGGGTACTGTCAGGTTGTGCCACTAGCAGTGCTATGCGTGAAAAACTCACAGGTGAGCAGTTTGATCCTCCAAAAGTAGAGCGTGAAACATTCTTTACTAAACCGGAGAATCAACTAAAACCACCAGCAGGTGGTCCTATACCTGTAGCAGTCTATACGTTTTTAGATAAAACTGGACAACGTAAAAGCATACCAAACATAGCTAGTTTTAGCACTGCGGTTACACAAGGTGCAGAAGGTTACCTAATTAAGGCCCTACAAGATGTAGGCGATAGTCGTTGGTTCACAGTGTTAGAGCGTGTAGGCTTAGATAACTTAATTAAAGAACGTCAAATGATACGACAAATGCGCGAGCAGTATCAAGGACGTGATGCTAAACAACTACCCCCAATGATGTTTGCGGGTATGATTATAGAAGGCAGTGTTACTGGCTACGACAGTAACTTACTAACAGGCGGTAGCGGTATGCGTATACTAGGTATTGGTGCTACAACACAATACCAAAGCGACACAGTGACTATTACTCTACGTACTGTTAGTGTAAACACTGGCGAGGTCTTAACCACAGTGACTATAACTAAAACTGTGTTAAGTTATATGGATAAATTTGGCGTGCTGAAATTTGTTGAAGGTGGCGAAAAAGCTATTGAATCAGAATCAGGCATGAGTATAAATGAAAGTATTAATCGAGCAACTAACTTGGCGGTGAAAGCGGCAGTTGTTGAAACGATTAGAGAAGGTGTCCGTAAGGGATACTGGGCTTACAAGGCAGAGCCTCAACATGAAGAACCTGCCGTCAAAACTTACCCATTTCAAGATAATGGGCGAGTTGAGCAGTTAAAAAAATAATAATAATAATGGGTTTTTAAACCCAAAGGAGCAAGGCAATGAAACTAAGAAGCATAATTAGTGTAGTGGCCCTGGTATTCGCAAGCAGTGTATATGCTGTTGATTATACTACGGGTCCAAACCGTGTGTATGTCGAGCAGATTGGTAACAGCAACAACGTTACCATTGAGCAAGTAGGCGGCACCAATGATGTTGGTGGCGTGGCGGGTAGTAGCACAGTTGCGGCTGATGGTGTAACAACTTTAACAGTTACAGCACCAAGCACCAGCAACTATGCCACCATCAATGGTAGCAGTAACAATGTTACAGTAACACAAACTGGTAGCAACAACCAGTCACAGTACAATATCAAAGGTGGTAATAACAACTACACCAGTACTATGACAGGTAATGGTAACCAAAAGAAACTAACCATAGGTGATACTAATACCAACGGTATGCGTAATACTGTAACTGAAACTGTTACAGGTAATAACAATATGTTAATTACCAACGTAGTAGGCAGTGATAACACTCTATCAACCAGTATAACTGGTAGTAGTAACCAAGTTACCACAAATCAAACTACCAGCAACGCTGATATTACCAACACTATTAGTGGTAGTAACAACGTATTAAACGCACAACAAATAGGTGCGGCAGGCGCTGGTGGTCATAGTTTAACAACCACTACAACTGGTAACTATAACAGTATCACTACACAGCAACAAGGTACAAATGATACCACTGTAAATATTGCTACTACAGGTGATCATAACACTATCACTGTACGTTCAAGTAGTAGTGCTATAGTAAACCCAGTCTCAGCAATAGCGAGATAACTGATGCGAGCCGCTCTAGTGTTAGCATGTTTATTAGCATGCTCAAACGCTTGGGCGGGCATTGGTACTGTAAGTGATGTCAAGGGTACACAATGTTCAATCGAGCGAGCCAAACAAAAACTTCCAGGTGACAAAGGTGCCGGCATAGAAAGCATGGACACTTATGTCACTGGAGGCTGTGTGGCTAACATCACATTTAAAGATGACACCAAAGTAAAAATCACAGAAAACAGTCGACTACTTATAGACGACTTTGTGTTTGATCCCAAACAAAGTGACGCAGGCAAACTTGCCCTAAAAGTTAGTATGGGCACTGTACGCTATGCTTCAGGACAAATAGCCAAAAACAATCCACAGAAAGTGGATATTAAAACACCCAGTGCTACCATAGCAGTACGCGGCACAGATTTCAACATGATTGTGGACGAGTCAGGGCAAAGCCTTGTGATGCTAGTGCCATCATGTAAAGATGGTGAACGGGTTAAAGAATACGAACTAGAAGAAAACACCTGTAAGGTGGGTAAGATAGATGTGACTACCCTAGCAGGTACAGTGAGTTTAGACAAAGCATTTGAGGCTACGTATGTAACTAATGCTAGTACGCCGCCGAGTACGCCTGTTGTGGTTAACACTACAGAAGGCAAGATCAGCAACTTGTTAATCCTAAGCCAGCCACCAGAAGTTCAACGCAGTGTGCGAAACGATAACAGAGGCAAAAAAGAACAAGAGGACATGGAAGCAGAGCAAGCACGACAAATGGCACAGCGTATTAAAGAATCACAAAAAGAAACTAAGGTAGTAGTATCGCCTTACACATTTGACACAGGTCGCACAGGCTGTAATCCTGCTAACAACGTCTGTGTACGTTGGGAACGTCCTGACGGTGAAACCATACAAGAACGTGGTAGAGGTATTGCTTTCCGCCAAAGTGAAGATCATATAGCTGAAGTTAAAACACAAGGATATGACAGCAACACATTTATATCAATATCACACGATGACAATCCTGCCTCAGCTTTGATAGGCTCAGGTGATCCAGGTGGTAACATAGTGCGTATTCGCCAAAGCACAGGAGTCTTGAAACAATGAAGAGATTCCTATTAATCTTATTTCTATGGTGTAACACAGCATGGGCCAATGTTGGACTTAACTACGATACCTATGTGGGTGGTGGTCCGCAACCTGGTTATACACTGGCCGCAGACGGCACAATTAACAATCGCACAAAGTTAAGTTCAGGTGTAGTCAGCACAATAAATTACAACTGGGGCGGAAATAGTGTACTAAATTCTGGCAGAGCAGAAGGTGTAATTGTTAGATTTTACGGATTCATTAACATACCTGTCGCAGGCACTTACTATTTTGGCGGCAACGCTGATGACGGCATACGTATCAACGTAAATGGTCAGTCTGTGGTCAACAGTTGGATTGAGAGTGGCGGCGCATTTAGATCTGGAGCTATTAATCTATCAGCGGGTGTAGTGCCTATAGAATTGTTTTATTATGAAAACGGTGGTGGTGCTATGGTTAACCTACAGTGGTACACACCCACAGAACCTTATTGGCAAGTGGTGCCAAGTACAGTATTGGCTACTACAAGCACATATTGGGCTCCGGCTGCTCCAGCCTTGTGCTGTGGTGGTAGCAGTGCGGCCTTTACAATAAATCCTACACACGCTAACAAACTTAACACATTTAATAATCGAGGCACTGCTGATAGTCAAGTCTATATAGATCAAATAGGCAACGATAATACTATTAATGTAGACCAAAGTGGTACTAGAAACAACAGTGTAACCTATACAGGTAACGGCAGTTTTAACAGCATAGACATCACGCAGTCTAGCACCTCACCTACTGCTACTAACTACACAGAGGTTACTGTGAATGGCAACAGCAACACTATTGATTTAACACAGTCTAGTACTGGTGGTTCAAAAAGTGCGTTTGTCACAGTGACAGACAATAACAATACAGTAAACATCAATCAAAAAGATTCTGGTAATCACTACCTAAACCTTAACCTAAGTGGTGGTAACAAGTCAGCAGACATATTACAGCAAGGCTCTGGTGCGCACCAAGCAGACATTACTTTGTCAGGTGCAGGCGCAAGATCTATTAACTTAATACAGCAAGGTACCACAGCACAGAGCTATAGTATTAACAGCACCTGTGCTAGCAACTGTCAGGCCATAAGTGTAACACAAGGACAATAAATACCGTAAACAGGAGAAGTAAAATGTGGACTAAACATTTCCCTCACCCAAAGAATCCTCCTAACCCGGCACCCCCAGCCCATCCTAAGCGATAAAATATTTGCGTTATACTAGAAAGATCATATATACTAGTATAATGAACAAAGCATACGTAGTAGGATACGGAATTATTGATGCACTGGGTGTGACTCCCATAGAGTGCTTTTCTAAATTAATCGACTCCAACGACTATAGTAGAGATCTTGATTTTATGATAGCAGACAATCATAAAATTACCAGAGGTATCTACTTAGATGATGACCAAATACCACAGTTAGATAACAGTCCTAAAGGTATGACCAAACTACAGCGCATGGGCTTGTATGCTACAAGTTATGCTCTGAGTATGAGTAAACTACCTCACAGTAAGAATGTTGCAGTAGTGTTTAGTACTATTGTTAACGATTTAGAAACCATCGACGAAGTCTACACTAAATTAAAATCTAACAAACGACTAAATCCTAGACACATTCTCAATCGCATACCTGATATGATGCCTAGTCACCTAGCTACCTACTATCAGTTTATGGGTCACACTACTAGTGTATACTGTGCCTGTGCTACAGGAATCAATAGCATAGACTACGCTATGCGATTAGTAGATGAGTATGATTATGTTATTGTGGGTGCAGGTGATGCTGGGTGTTTTGACATGCCTGTGCGCAGTTTCCATGCGTTTGGTGCTATGAGCAATCATAGCTGCCCGTTTGATGATCAACGCAGTGGGTTTGTCATGGGCGATGGCTGTGCAGTGTTAATACTACAGTCAGCAGACAAAGTTAAAGAATACGGTAGTCAAGTTTATGCTACATTATATCCACCGGGGTTGAGCAATGACGCTTTAGATCCAACTAGTCCTGCAGATGATGGTCGAGGTGCTAGTATAGCCATTGCCAAAGCTATGCGGCAGGTTGATTCAATTGATGCTATTAATACACACGCTACCAGCACACCTGTTGGTGATGTAATTGAATATAAAGTCTGCACAGAACAGTTTGGACCAACTCCTATATATGCGCCAAAAGGTAAAATTGGCCATACTATGGCAGGTTGCGGACTAGTAGAAACTGTGTATGCTATTGAAAGTATGCGTCAAGGAATCATTCCACATGTGCATAATCTACAGAACTGTAGCTACGACGTACATAACTGCCTAGTGCGCGAACCAACGCCATTCGCTGACCAACTAGTATTGCGCACACTAAACAACAGCTTTGGCTTTGGCGGTAAGTGTGCTAGTCAGGTAATTGAAGTCACTAGACTTCTTTAATGATTTTACGTATGTATTTTAGGTCAAAATGGTGTTACTATATGTATAAGTAATTACGTAACAGAAGACATTTTGTTATGGAGTTACTTAGGTAGATCTCAAGGTAGACCTTTGTTAGAAATAGCATCTCTACTGATCTGGTTTACATTAGATATTAACTTTAATTTTTAAGGAGTAATACTATGTGGACTAAACCTCAAGCAACTGAAATGCGTTTTGGTTTCGAAGTTACAATGTACGTAATGAACAAGTAATTGTTCAGCGTATGTGACAGAGAAAGTAATTTTCGTATTTAATTTTAAAATTTTAGGAGAAATACTATGTGGACTAAACCAGCTGCTACTGAAATGCGTTTCGGTTTTGAAGTTACAATGTACGTAATGAACAAGTAATTGTTTACCGTACAGTAACACAATAAAGCAAAAGCCCTTCGGGGCTTTTGTCACGAATACACCCCATAAATTTTTTTTATGGTAGATATAAAAAAATTAAATTAGACAAACAGTCTTAATAAGTTTATAATATATTATTAATAAGGAGGAAATAAATGAGTTTAATTAATACACAAGTACAACCGTTTAAAACACAAGCATACCACAATGGTAAGTTTGTAGAAGTAACAGAGCAAGACTGGAAGGGCAAATGGTCGGTGGTAATTTTTATGCCAGCGGCATTTACATTTAACTGCCCAACAGAAGTAGAAGATGCTGCAGAACACTATGCAGAGTTCCAAGCGGCAGGTGCTGAAGTTTATATCGTTACCACAGACACACACTTTAGTCACAAAGTTTGGCATGAAACAAGCCCGGCAGTAGGCAAGGCACAGTTCCCACTAGTTGGAGATCCTACACACGCTTTAACAAACGCTTTTGGTGTACACATTCCAGAGGAAGGTTTGGCCCTACGTGGTACATTTATTATCAACCCAGAAGGTGTTATCAAGACCCTAGAAATACATGACAACGCAATCGCACGTGATGTTGCTGAAACCTTACGTAAGTTGAAAGCGGCACAGTACGTGGCTAACAATCCAGGACAAGTATGTCCAGCGAAATGGAAAGAAGGTGCGGCTACTATTGCTCCAAGTTTAGACTTAGTAGGTAAGATCTAATATGGCTTTAGAGACTAATATAAAGGAACAACTTACGCAGTACCTTGCTCTGGTAGAGCGGCCTGTTAAGATTGTAGCATACACTGATGACAGTGCTAAAAGTGCTGAAATGATGGACCTGCTACGAGAAATTAACAGCCTATCAGACAAGGTCACACTTGTGGTAGATGAAGATCGCGGTGGTCGTACACCAAGTTTCCATGTAGGTGACGGTGAGCGTATTGGCTTTGCTGGCATACCTATGGGACATGAGTTCACCAGTTTAGTTCTTGCTATCTTATGGGCAGGAGGCAGGGCTCTAAAGATTGGCACTGACAAGCAAGAACAGATACGTAATCTACAAGGCAAGTTTAATTTTGTGACTTATATTAGTCTCAGCTGCCATAACTGTCCAGATGTGGTTCAGGCACTAAACATGATGGCTACACTGAATCCTAACATTTCTCATACTATGGTTGACGGTGGAGTGTTTACAGATGAAGTTAAAAGCAAGAACATCATGGCAGTGCCTAGCATCTACTTAAACGGCGAGTTCTTTGCTAGTGGTCGTATGGAACTAGAAGAAATTCTAGCTAAGGTTGATACAGGAGCCATGGCAAGAGAGGCAGAGCGTCTTAAAGATGTAGCACCGTATGATGTGTTAATTGTAGGAGGCGGACCTGCTGGTGCCAGTGCCGCAATTTATGCCGCACGTAAAGGACTGCGCACAGGTATTGTAGCAGAACACTTTGGTGGGCAAGTGTCAAACACACTTGACATTGAAAACTTAATTGGCACTGTAAAGACAGACGGCCCTAAACTAGTTCGTGCTTTGGAAGAACATGTAAAAGAGTATGAAGTAGACGTACATACTATGCAACGTGCTAATTCACTGCGTAAAACTGGCCTAGTAGAAGTTGAACTAGAAAACGGTGCTGTGCTTAAAGGTAAAACAGTTATCATCAGCACAGGTGCAGGTTGGCGCAAACTAGGTGTACCAGGCGAAGCAGAATACGCAAACAAAGGTGTTGCCTACTGCCCACATTGTGATGGCCCATTGTTTAAGGGCAAACGTGTAGCAGTGGTAGGTGGCGGTAACTCAGGTGTTGAAGCCGCTATTGACCTAGCAGGTATTGTAGGACATGTAACTGTGTTACAACGTAATCCTACATTAACTGCTGATGCTGTGCTGGTTAAAAAGTTAGAAAGTTTACCTAACGTTACTGTTATTACCAACGCAGAAACTAATGAAATCGTAGGCACAGACAAGGTCACAGGCATACGTTACAATGGTAATCAAACTGTGGATGTAGAGGGTGTGTTTATACAGATCGGCCTAGTGCCCAACACAGGTTGGTTAAAGGGATCAGTTGACTTAACTGAGTGGGGTGAGGTAGTAATAGATCACCACAATGCTACAAACATACCAGGTGTGTTTGCCGCAGGTGACTGTACCAATATACCATACAAGCAGATTATCATTGCCATGGGCGAAGGCAGTAATGCTAGTTTAAGTGCGTTTGATTATCTAATCAGACATTAACATTTTGTTTACAATAAAGTTCTTGACAGTAACATAATAGTAATATATAATTCTATAAATACTAGTAGCAGGCCACAAGCCTGCTACCTTATCTTAATAAACCCAAAAGGAAAATACATGAAATATATCAAAACTAAATCTACTCTGTTGGTGGCGCTTTTAGCACTAACATCATTTGCAGCTACTGCTGCTCTATTGCGTGAAAATGCTCAACACCAAGAATTTGAACGTGCTGCTCGTATGGAAACTCTAAGCATTGTGGCTGTAAAAAACGGCGACTATGACTTGGCATGTAAAGCACAACGCGAAGCTGTCAAGGCTTTAGCGAGTGCGCATACAAAAGCTGGTGACATTTATGGTCAATCAGTAGCTAACGTTAAAGAATTCTGCCAAAAAGCAGGAGTTTAACTAATCCAATAACCCTGCGCAAGCGGGGTTTTTCTTGACTAACTTTTGGTTAAAAAATTTCTAAACGACACCATTGACAACCGCTAATAGGTGCGTTAAAATATATTTGTAGTTTGTTACAAATTTGTAACATCTTGTAACAGATTATAAATAAAAGTGTTAGTAGAAGGTTCTGCTAACATTCAATCTTGTGGTCCGCGGTCGATGCGCTCGAGAGTGTTGACAACCGGCACAAAGATAATAATTTATCTTAACACAAGGAAGATGTAAATGAAACTCAAAAGTATCAAAGTAGCACTAGGCATGGCTTTGGCATTACCAGCAATGGTTTATGCTGCCGCAGATCAAGAAGCCGCACAGAAAGATCCAAATAACTGGGCACATCCCCGTGCTAACAATCTAAACCAAGGTTACAGCCAACTAAGTCAAATCAACAAAGCTAACGTTAAAAACGTTAAAGCAGCTTGGACATTTGCCACTGGTGTAAACCGTGGTCATGAAGGCGCACCATTGGTTATCGGTAATATCATGTATGTTCACACAGCGTTCCCAAACAATGTGTACGCACTTGATTTAAACGACAATCAAAAAATCATTTGGTCTTATTTCCCTAAACAAGACCCATCAGTTCAAGCGGTATTATGTTGTGACAACGTAAGCCGTGGTTTAGGTTTTGGCGATGGTAAAATTTTACTACAACAAAACGATGGTAACTTAGTTGCCCTAAACGCTAAAACTGGTGCTAAAGTTTGGTCTGTATCTAATACAGATCCAAAAGTAGGTGCTACTAACACTAATGCTCCACACGTGTACAAAGATAAGGTACTAACAGGTTGTTCTGGTGCTGAATTCGGCGTACGCTGCTTCATCGCTGCATACAACATCAAGGACGGTTCTTTGGCATGGAAAGCATACTCAACAGGTCCAGATTCTGAAGTGTTGATCGGTGCTGACT
>JACCDU010945871.1_pt1 | contig 17571 bp, 12 predicted proteins | sample 7446081 | NCBI WGS metagenome assembly JACCDU01 (sample SAMN15323447, study PRJNA562643) | freshwater metagenome | isolation source: river surface water | place: USA:Blue River Watershed | collected 2017-08-17
CCGAACAAGATCCGTTTAATAATGTAGCAAGAACATGTATTGAAGCAGCTGCAGCGGCTTTTGGCGGTACGCAATCCTTACATACCAACGCTTTAGATGAAGCTATTGCATTGCCGACCGATTTTTCCGCAAGAATAGCTCGAAACACACAGTTGTATCTTCAAGACGAAACCAAAATCACTAAAACAGTAGATCCTTGGGCTGGGAGCTATTATGTAGAGAATCTAACCCATGAAATTGCTCAAAGCGCTTGGAAGTTAATCGAAGAAGTGGAAGAATTAGGAGGGATGACCAAAGCCATAGAATCTGGAATCCCAAAACTTAGAATTGAAGAGGCGGCAGCAAGAAAACAAGCACGTATTGATAGTGGACAAGATATAATAGTTGGAGTAAATCAATTCCGTTTAGATAAAGAAGATCCGCTACAAATTTTGGATGTGGACAATCAAATGGTGCGTAAGCAACAATTGGAACAGTTGGATCGTATTAAATCTAGTCGTAATAATGACAAGGTTAAAAAAAGTCTAGATCAATTAATTCAATGCGCCAAAACAGCTGAAGGAAATTTATTAGAAATTGCAGTTGAAGCGGCTAGAAACAGAGCGACTTTGGGAGAAATTAGCGATGCTCTAGAGACGGTTTTTGGAAGATATAAAGCACAAATTAAATCATTTAGCGGTGTGTATAGTAAAGAAATAAAAAACGACGAAAGTTTCGAAAAAGCAAAACAACTAGCCAATGTTTTTGCAGAAAAAGAAGGCAGAAGACCTCGAATTATGATTGCTAAAATGGGCCAAGATGGACATGATCGTGGTGCCAAGGTAGTTGCTACGGGTTATGCCGATGTGGGTTTTGATGTGGATATTGGTCCGCTTTTTCAAACACCTGCTGAAGCAGCTAAACAAGCCGTAGAAAATGATGTGCATATACTTGGCGTATCATCATTAGCAGCTGGCCACAAAACCTTAGTGCCTCAAGTAATCGAAGAATTAAAAAAATACGGCAGAGAAGATATTATGGTCGTTGTGGGTGGCGTTATACCAGCACAAGATTATCAATTCTTATTTGATGCTGGAGCGGTAGCGGTATTTGGTCCCGGAACCAAAATTAGTGAAGCTGCCATCAAAATATTGACTATTTTAATTGAGTAATTCACATAAAAAGGGCGGTCTAAATAGACCGCCCTTTTTATATATGTTCAAACACATTATATTGAAGCGTGTTTATCTGGCTCTATAAATGAAGTATCATACCCCCCAAAAGCTTTCATATAACTCACAATCGAAGTGCCATAAACATCCCTAAAGTAACGCTCACCGTTGGATCTAAAGAATCGCTTTACTGTACGAACTCCTCCTAAATGGGCAGCGGCCAAAATTCCAGATTCTGTAATAAGAATTCCATTAACAACAGCCCCTTCATACTTTGAAATTTCTTTTCTGAGTAGCCATTTGTTTTTTGCTAATAGCGCTATAAATGCTTTTTCTTGCAAATCTGGATTTTTCAAAAAAGCGGAAGTATTGTGAACCCCAATTGTACGCAAAGTTCCAGGTCCAAATTGGTACTTTCCTAAATAACCTAAGGAATTGATTTTTTTGTACTTTCCTTGCGACTCTTTGAAAGCAATTGCTTCTTTAAAACCAATGAAAAAATTTCCAGTATACGGAATATTCAATTTGGCGTAGTCTTCTTGTTTGTGAGATGGAAATAGATAATCGGATTGATTTAATCCGTCTGTAAGAAACCAAGGATTGGAATCTAAATTGAAAGGTTTAAAACCTAAGCTTAAAAAAGCGATAATCAGTAGTAAAGTGGAATAATAATGCCATTTCTTTATCATAAATTGTTTTTCTTCTGAGCCCTGTCACCATCAGAAATTTCTACACGGCAAATATACAACAAAAAATATAAGGCTTAAAATCAGACTATTAAAGTTTTGTTAAACAATTTATTAACAGTAAAAATATGGTATCGAAACACCGAATTCAAAAGATAGAAGCTTTTGCACAAGAAATAAAAAAAAGGCGAAAAATACTTTTCGCCTTTTTTATTATCTTTTTACGCCTTGGCTGTTAATCCAATTGTAATATTTCTTTGCATTTTGTTCATGTTCCGCTTGAGTTACGGCAAAATCATGGTAACCAAAACGTGTTACACTAGCGCAGAAATAAATATAGTTGTGTTTTTCTGGATTCAACACTGCCTCGATTGCTGTAATATCAGGCATTGCAATGGGTCCAGGAGGTAAACCTGCACTATAATAAGTGTTGTATGGCGAGGCTACTTGTAAATCTTTATTTAATACTCGTTTAATTACTTGTTTAAAATCGTTGGATTTCTTTTTCACAGCATAAATAACCGTAGGATCGGCTTGCAATAAAATACCTTTGTGCAAACGATTCAAATACACCCCCGCAATTCTGGGTCTTTCATCCTTTTTTACCGATTCTTTGTGGACAATCGAAGCTAATATTGTTGCTTCTGTAGGTGTCAAACCTTGTGATTTGGCTTTAGCAACACGCTCTTCATTCCAAAAATTGCGGTATTCTTTAATCATTTTATCGCGAAACTTAGTGGCCGTAGTATTCCAATACAATTCATAGGTATTGGGAATAAACATAGTCAATACATTTTCTTCATTAAAACCATTTTCTTTTAAAAAGGTAGTGTCTTTAAAAGCAGCCAGTAATGAAACACTATCCGCTTCGATTTCAGAACCTATTCGTCCAGCAAAATCTTCTAATCGTTCTTGATTATTGAATGATAATTTTACTTCATTATTGATTCGTAATGCATTAATCAATTCGTTGCTATTCATCCCTTTTTTGAATAGAAACTTACCAGGTTTCACATTATTGGGATATTTCTTTTTATGAGCTACCGCATCAAATCGATCCATATCATCCACATAAGGAGCTACAATTTCTTTTACAGCCTCATAATTGGAATCTGTTGGAATGTAGACATAAACTTCAGTTGCATCGAATTTAGTATTGTCGGAAAATATTTGGCGCACCATAATCAATCCGTAAATGATTAATGCGGAAATTACAACGATACTTACTGAAGTGATACTTTTTTTGATATTCAAAACTCTATATTTTTAAAATGAATGATTAATTAATTGATAAAGGGCCTCGTCTTTGTAACTTCCACTGACTAAGGTCCAATCCTTTTTAACGCCTATTTTTTCAAAGCCAAATTTAGTAAAAAGTGCTATACTAGCCGTGTTTTCAGTAGCAATATTTGCATACAATTGGTGTAGGTTCAAATTGTGAAAAGCATATTTGATAAGCAATTCTAATGCTTCTGAACCGATGTTTTGTTTTCTATTATCAATGGATTGAATTACAATACCTATTCCAGCTCTTCTATTTTGTGGATCAAAGTCAAACAAATCAATTAAACCCAAAGCAGGAAAATCTTCGTCTTGACAAATAGCCATTCGCAATTGTTTGGCCTCATAAATATCTTGATGGGCGTTTTCTAAATACTGTTTTACCAAAAAACGACTATATGGAGTTTGTGTATTACTTACCTCCCAAATGCTCTGGTCGTTTTCCATTGCATAGACAAACTCCAAATCATTAGGTTCCAATGCACGCAAATAAATAGTTTCGCCTTTTAATGTTATCATCGATTTGATTTAGATTTCGATTGTTCCTTTAAAAACAAATTCGGCTGGACCTTTTAAAAATACATTGGTATATTTCTCATTTACTTTATCAAAAGAAACCGCTAATTTTCCACCTTCAACATTCAAATTAATTTCATTTGAATTAGTTTGACCTGTTGCATTCATTGCTATAGCAACCGCAGTAGCCCCAGTTCCACAAGCTAAAGTTTCATCCTCAACTCCTCTTTCATACGTTCGTAAAGAGAAAGTTGTTTCGTCAATTTTCTTTACAAAATTGATATTACTCCCAGCCTGTCCATACAAGTTTCCGTAACGAATGGCAGCACCATTTTCTTTTACATTAAAATGTTGTAAATCCTCTACAATTTGAACATGATGCGGAGAACCAGTATTTAAAAAAGAATAGTCTTGTGTATTTTTAATTTCGGCAACATCAATCATCTGCAAAGAAACAATTCCATCCGCTCCCACTGTAGCATAATGCAAACCATCGGTAGCCAAAAAAGTAGTTTCGTTCTGGATAACATTTAGTTTTTTGGCGAAAGCCACCAAACATCTTCCTCCATTACCACACATCGAACTTAAATTTCCATCTGAATTGTAATACACCATTCTGAAATCAGAAGTGGCATCAGTATCTAATAAAATCAATCCATCCGCACCAATCCCAAAACGACGGTCGCACAAATGAGCTACTAATTGTGTATTTTCTTTAGGAAAAGTATTCGAACGATTGTCAATCATGACAAAATCGTTTCCGGTTCCTTGGTATTTGTAAAATTCTAATTCCATTGTCTTGAATTATAAAGGACAAAAGTACGAACTATTAATGAAATGTTAATCATTGTTAAAGAGCGTTAAACTGTTTTTTACAAAACACTTTCTCCTTTAAATTTACGCTCAATAATTTAAAAACGAAAACCATTATGAATCGCTTTTCAAATCTATTTTTAGTTTCCCTATTGAGTGGAGCTGTCACTTTAAGTGCTTACAAACTGTTATTTGACCAAGATGGTTATTTTTCTAAAAACAAAGATGGATTAGTTACGGTTGCCAATGATTATTATGGTAAACGTGTGGGATTTTCTCCTGAAAATGTTGATTTCACTGAATCTGCGGAGAAAACCATCCATACAGTAGTCCACGTGAAAAATGTTTCTCGAAGAACCATTACCAATCCCATTATGGAATTCTTTTATGGCTATGGCGGCAGCCAACAACAAGAACAAATTGGTACCGGTTCGGGTGTGATTATTTCCGAAGATGGTTATATTGTAACAAATAATCACGTGATCAAAGACGCTACCGAAATAGAAATTACCTTAAATAATAAAAAATCGTACAAAGCAAAACTTATTGGTACCGACTCCAAAATGGATATTGCTTTGTTGAAAATCAATGCCGATGAAAAATTACCCTACACGGCTTTCGCTAATTCCGATTCAGTAAAAATTGGAGAATGGGTTTTGGCTGTTGGAAATCCGTACAACTTAACCTCAACCGTAACCGCTGGGATTGTTTCTGCTAAAGCACGAAATTTAAACACCAGTGGCATTCAATCTTTTATTCAAACCGATGCTGCGGTGAATCCAGGAAATAGTGGTGGTGCCTTGGTGAATACCCGTGGCGAATTAATTGGAATTAATACCATGATCAGTTCTCCAACGGGAAGTTATACCGGTTATTCATTTGCTGTCCCTTCCAATATTGCCCGAAAAATAATCGAAGACATAATGGAATATGGAAATGTACAACGTGGTATTCTTGGGGTTGAAGGTGGCGAATTGAACTCAAAATCATCCAAAGAATTAGGCATTTCACAGACTGAAGGTTTTTATGTCAATAAAGTAACCAAACGATCTGGAGCTGAAAAAGCAGGACTTCAAAAAGGAGACGTGATTATTAAATTAGACAATCTATCAATAGCAACTTTTGCTGATTTATCGGGCTATATCAACACCAAACGTCCAAATGATAAAGTGGCTGTGACTATCATACGAGAAGGAAAAAACAAAGTAGTTCCAGTAATTTTAAGTAAAAACGAATACTTTAATACCGAATTCAAAGGTTTAGAATTGGAAAATATTGACGCTAATGATAAAAAAAGATTCCGCTTGAATTATGGTGTAAAAATCAAATCGATAACCAATGAAAATTTAAAAGCCTACGAAACCGAACTTTTAGGAAATATCATTCTTAGTATTGATAACATAAAGGCAACAGATATTGAAACTGTTTCCAAATTACTCAATAATAAAGAAGAAAATCAGAGCATTCGCATTGAAATGATCAATCAAAATGGAGAAATTTTTCGAATAATTATTTAAACTATTTCTTTATCTACACAAAAGCCGACTTAAAATAAGTCGGCTTTTTTTTTAATTTATTGGAATAACCGTAGTGGTCTTTACCTCCGAGATTATAAAGAAACTATTAATCAAAGAAACTTCGGGCAATACCGATAATTTTTGTTGGTGAAAATGATGGTAACTATCCATATCAGGTAACACTACTTTGAGTAAATAATCAAAATTTCCAGAAACAAAATTACATTCGATTACTTCGGGCATGTTCAAAATCGAAGCATTAAATCCTTCTGACACATCATGGGTTTGTTTCACTAAAGTTACCTGGCAATAGACTGTAAGATGCATTCCTAGTTTCTTTTTGTTTACAATAGAAACATATTTTTCAATAATCCCTTCTTTTTCCAAACGCTTTACTCTATCATGAACTGGTGTCAATGATAAATTAATCTTATTGGATATGTCTTTAAGGGTTAAATGAGCATCTACTTGAAGTAAACGAAGAATTTTTTTATCTATAGCATCAATAGTTATCATACGAGAAAAATTAAATCAGTTAAAAAATGTATGGGCGATTATTTTTCTTTTTCACTTAAATAAACAGAACCTATTTAGAAAAATAATATTTATAAATACAAAATAAAAGAAATATTTTCTAAATTAAATGATAAAATACAATAATTTTTTCTTTATACATACATTTGGTATTCAATAAAATGCGAACTTAAAATTTTACATTCATGATAATAGGTGTTCCAAAAGAAATTAAAAATAACGAAAATCGTGTAGCCCTAACTCCTGCTGGAGTTGCCGAATTCAAAAAGCACGGACATGTGATTTATGTTCAAGCTTCTGCTGGAGAAAATAGTGGTTTTAACGATAGCGCATACACCAATGCAGGGGCAATTATATTACCCACAATTGAAGCCGTATATGATATTGCGGAAATGATTGTTAAGGTCAAAGAACCAATTGCATCTGAATACGCATTAATTAAAAAAGACCAATTGGTTTTTACCTATTTCCATTTTGCTTCATCGGAAGCATTAACCAAAGCCATGATCGAACGCGATGCGGTATGTTTAGCTTATGAAACTGTTGAAAAATCAGATCGCAGTTTACCTCTTTTGGTACCTATGTCGGAGGTAGCGGGAAGAATGTCAATTCAAGAAGGGGCTAAATATTTAGAAAAACCAATGCAAGGAAAAGGAATCCTTTTAGGAGGAGTTCCGGGTGTCAACCCTGCTAAAGTAGTCGTTTTGGGAGGAGGAATTGTTGGAACTCAAGCGGCAAAAATGGCAGCTGGATTGGGTGCCAAAGTTACTATAATGGATGTGAGTTTGGCTCGTTTACGCCAACTATCAGATATCATGCCTGCTAATGTGACTACCTTAATGTCGAATCATTATAACATTTGCGAAGCTATTGCTGATGCGGATCTTGTAATTGGAGCCGTATTAATTCCAGGAGCCAAAGCGCCTCATTTAATTACAAAAGACATGTTGCAATTAATGAGTCCTGGAACTGTAGTAGTTGATGTAGCTGTTGATCAAGGAGGTTGTATTGCAACTTGTACACCAACTACTCACGAAAATCCAACTTTCGTTATCGACGGAATTGTTCATTACTGCGTAGCTAATATGCCAGGAGCAGTGCCTTACACATCAACTTTGGCTTTGACCAATGCTACTTTGCCCTATGCTTTACAACTGGCTAACAAAGGTTGGAAAAAAGCCTGTAACGAGAATGAAGAGTTGAAAAAAGGATTAAACATTGCAAATGGTAAAATTGTATACAAAGGAGTGGCTGACGCTTGGGGTTTACCTTTTGAAGATGTAGCCAGTATTTTATAAAATCAAATTTTGTCTATCATTAAAAAAGCCGTCTTGAAATCAAAACGGCTTTTTTATTTAAATTATTCTTTAGGTTTAGTCGCATAATATATTGGGATTCCTGTTAACATAATCAATACTCCCCAACCACAAGTGGAAAATTTAGTAATCAATAAGGAAATACAAACTGCAGAAGCAATTACAATATATACCAAAGGTAAGAATGGATATCCAAACGCTTTATAAGGACGTTCAGCTTCTGGCATTTTTTTGCGAAGAATGAAAATTCCATAGATCGTTAGAATGTAAAAAATTAACACAATAATGATCACAAAATCTAATAAATCACCATATTTCCCAGTCAAGCATAAAACGGAAGCCCAGACACATTGTACCCAAAGCGCCCATTCAGGAACACTTGCCGAATTCAGATTAGCTGCTTTTTTCAAAAACAAACCATCTTTAGCCATGGTATAATACACTCTTGCTCCTGCCATGATCAATCCGTTGTTACAAGCGAAAGTAGAAATCATAATCATTACCGCAATAATAATGGTTCCAATATCACCAAAAGTATATTGAGAGGCAACCACAGCTACTCGATCCGATTTGGCTGTAGCAATTTCATCCAATGGAATTACTGCTAAATACATCAAATTGGTCAATACATAAATGATCGTAACAATAAAAGTTCCAAGAAACAAACTCAAACCAACATTGCGTTTTGGATTCTTAATTTCGCCTGCTATAAAGGTAACGCCATTCCAAGCATCACTTGAAAACAAAGATCCCACCATAGCAGCAGAAATACCCGTCAATAAAGCAGTTCCGCCAATTGGTAACCATGAACCAGTTTCCGTATTGAAGGAACGCGTGTTCCAAGCATCAGACCAGTTGGCATTCCAAACTTCAGCCTTAGCGGCCAATAAAAATCCGAAAATTATCAAACCGAATAAAGACAGAATTTTAATTACAGTTAAAACGGTTTGCAATGTTTTGCTGTTTTTAACCCCTCGGCTATTTACATAAGTAAGTAATACAATCGTAACAATAGAAACAATTTGGGCTGCATTCAATTTAAATGATCCCAAATCCAATAGAATATTCTCATCACTCAAAGAAGGAATTAAATAAGCAGCAAATTTTGAAAAACCTACCCCAACAGCAGCAATAGTTCCAGTTTGAATTACAGAAAAGAAACTCCAACCGTATAGAAATGCAATTAATTTATTATAGGCCTCTTTTAAATAGACATATTGACCACCTGCTTTTGGAAACATAGCGCTCAACTCTCCATAACTTACAGCTGCAATCATGGTAATTAATCCTGAGATTAACCAAATTAAAGTCAACCATCCAGCCGATCCTACTTGCCTAGCAATATCAGCACTTACAATGAAAATTCCAGATCCAATCATTGATCCAACGACCAACATGGTTCCGTCTAACAATCCTAATTCACGTTTAAAATCTCCTGGTTGGTTATTTTCTGTCATAATTGGTTTTAGTTTTTGGTTGGTTAAAGATATACTTTTTTTCAAAAAATGAGTTTTTGAAAGTAAAAGAAAAGTGAACCGAGTATATAAAATAAAAAACTCCTCATAACGAGGAGTTTAAATTATTATTCTATTGTTGTAACACCCTGTTAATTTGAGTGAAATTTTTCTCGTAATATTTTTCTTTTGTAGAGGAAATAATCACACCACCGTGAGTAGCAGAGTGTATGAATCGAATCTCGCCCTCGTTAACTTCGACAACCATTCCGACATGATTAATCTGATTACCGCCTCTGGTTTTGAAGAAAATCAAATCTCCTTTTTGAGCTTGATTAACATCTATAACTGTTCCAATTGTAGCCATTTCTTGGGAAGATCTTGGCAATTTAATATCCAAAGAACTAAAAGTAGCATACATTAAACCCGAACAATCAAAACCATTTTTAGTAGTTCCTCCTGATCGGTAACCAATTCCTAAATTATCCGATGCCATACGAATCAATTCATCCGCAAGCTCTTCATTGGTATTCCATTTGGCAAGACTACTTGCAATAGTCAAATTATCCTTAATTTCTTCGGTATCTGAATTGTCATTATTCACTGCTACAACAACAGCTTCCTGAATCGCTTTAGCGCCCGAAATATTTAATTTTGCACCCACATATAGATTTTTAATTATGTTGGGATTTTGAGCTTCTAAATCGGCTACCGAAATACCATACTTTTTAGCGATTCCATATTTAGTCTCTTTCGCCAGTACTTCGTGAGTAACAATTGCAGCATTTTCTTCAACCTTTTCTTTATTTATTACTACTATTGGTTCTTTGGCATTTTCTTTTACCTCTATTTTTATTGGAGATACTACCTCAGCTTGTTTCACGATTGGCTGACTCACAACTGTTCCTTCTTTTAGAGGAATTAGAATTTTTTGACCTGCTTTAAGCGCTTCGTTTTCCAATATCGGATTTGCTTTATCTAAATCAGCAACTGAAATTCCGTATTGTTTTGCAATTCCAAATTTGGTTTCTGAAGGCAATACTTCGTGAGTTAGAGTTGTTGTAAGCACAACAGATTCAGCAACGCTCTTACCATTTTTATCTTTAAGAACTACCTCTTTTTTAGGTTCTAATTTTGGGGTTTCTTTCTTGATTAGAGCTGCATTTTTTTGATTGTCTTTAGTTGGAATCTTAATTTTTTGACCTGCTTTTAATCCTGTTTCTACTAATTCTGGATTGGCAGTATTAAGTTCCTCTAGAGAGATTTCATATTGTTTCGCAATCCCAAATAAAGTTTCTTTTGGCTGAACTTCGTGAGTCTTTTCAATAGAAGTAATCTTCGATTCTGTTTTGACTTTCGATCCTTTTGATGTCGAACGCGGAATTAAAATAATAGATTCTAATTTGAGTACTCGGCTACAATCTGGATTAAGTTCATATATAGCGGCTGGTTCCACTTGGTATTTCTGTGCAATAGCAGAAATGGTTTCGCCTTTTTTTACCGTATGTTTAATCAGTTTTTCTTGAGAAAAAACATTCGAAAAATTGATGAATGCTATTATAAAAAGTAGTTTGTAGAATTTCATTAGGTCTTTAATTTTACTCTCAATTTACGTGAAATAATATTTAATTATCCATCATTCATAAAATAAAGAGTTTATTTCAAGGAGTACAAAGGTAGCCTTTTTACTCACTAATTAAGTTAAAGCATTTATAAAATTGAAAAGAAGAGTAGTTATTACCTAATAAAAACTACCTTTTTAACAGTGAATATAAATCTACTATAAACAAAAAAGCCTAAGTTTTTACTTAGGCTTTATAATATAAAATAATATTAGTTTGTTATCTAACTAACAATTTATGTGGTGGAGCAAACTTAGTTAAGTTAATTCCTTCAACCGCTTTTTTGTATTCTTCTATCGAAGGAGTTCTTCCTAAAATAGTAGATAAAACAACTACTGGAGTAGAGGAAAGTAACGACTCTCCTTTTTTCTCAGCTGTGTCTTCAACCACTCTTCCTTGGAACAAACGAGTAGATGTTGCCATAACAGTATCTCCTTTAGACGCTTTTTCTTGGTTACCCATACATAGGTTACAACCAGGACGCTCTAAATACAACATGTTTTCATACTCAGTACGTGCAGCACCTTTAGGGGCATTATCATCAAATTCAAAACCAGAATATTTACGTAATACGTCCCAATCTCCTTCTGCTTTCAATTCGTCAACAATATTGTAGGTTGGTGGTGCAACTACTAAAGGTGCCTGGAACTCTACCTTACCTTCATGTCTTTCGATATTTTTAAGCATTTGTGCCAATATTTTCATATCGCCTTTGTGCACCATACATGATCCAATAAATCCTAAATCAACTTTTTTAGTACCTCCGTAGAAAGATAATGGACGGATCGTATCGTGAGTATATCGCTTAGATACATCTTTATTATTCACATCTGGATCAGCAATCATTGGCTCATTAATAACATCCAAATCAACTTCTAATTCAGCATAGTATTTTGCATTGGCATCCGGACGTAAAGCAGGCTTATCACCCGTTTTAATTTCCTCAATTCTTTTATTTGCTTTATTGATAAGACCTTGTAACACTTGTTTAGCATTGTCCATTCCTTTATCGATCATGATTTGGATTCTACCTTTGGCGATTTCCAATGATTCAATCAAGGTTTCATCTTCCGAAATACAAATAGACGCTTTGGCTTTCATTTCAGCAGACCAGTCAGTAAAAGTAAAGGCTTGGTCAGCAGTTAAAGTTCCAATATGAACTTCAATAATTCGACCTTGGAATACATTTTCTCCTCCAAATTTATGTAACATTTGTGCCTGAGTTGCATGCACCACATCACGGAAATCCATGTATTCTTTCATAGTTCCTTTGAACGTTACTTTAACCGATTCAGGAATTGGCATAGAAGCCTCTCCTGTTGCTAAAGCTAATGCTACTGTCCCAGAATCTGCTCCAAAAGCAACTCCTTTTGACATTCTTGTGTGTGAGTCACCACCAATAATGATCGCCCATTCATCAATAGTAATATCGTTTAATACTTTATGGATAACGTCTGTCATCGGGTGATACACTCCTTTTGGATCACGTGCTGTGATTAATCCAAAATCATTCATGAATTGCATCAATTTAGGAATATTAGCTTGTGCTTTTTTGTCCCAAACCGAAGCGGTATGACAACCTGATTGGTAAGCTCCGTCAACAATTGGCGAAATTACTTTGGCTGCCATTGATTCTAATTCTTGAGCAGTCATCAATCCAGTAGTATCTTGCGAACCAACAATGTTTACTTCAACACGAACATCCGAACCCGCATGTAATACTTTTCCAGGTGTTGTTCCAACCGCATTTTTGTTGAATATTTTCTCTACTGCAGTTAACCCTTGACCATCATTTGATACTTCTTTCGAAGGAGCAAAAACAGTTGGAATATCGATTCCTAGTACTTTACAAGCAAAAGTTTGAATTTTTTTACCAAATACAATGGCATACGAACCACCTGCTTTGATAAATTCGATTTTTTGTGGGGTGAAAGATCTTGATAAGTCAATCAATTCTTGATCACCGTTATATAATTTTTTAGCTTTCGTATTGATGGTCAAAACTGTTCCTGTAGCAACAGAATATACTTGCTCCAAAATTGGATCTCCATTTTCATCACGAACAAGCTCACCATTCGCATCTGTTTTCTTAACCCAGTTTTTCAAATCAATTCCAATACCACCTGTAACGTCTACAGTAGTAAGGAAAATTGGCGAAATACCATTAGTTCCACCTACAATTGGTGCAATATTGACAAACGGAATATAAGGGCTTGCTTTTTTTCCAGTCCAAAGTGCCACGTTATTTACACCGGACATTCTAGAAGAACCTACTCCCATTGTCCCTTTTTCTGCAATTAACATTACACTTTTATCAGGATGTTGCGCTTGAAGCGCTTGAATTTCTTCTTGAGCTTGAGGCGTAATCATACATTTACCATGTAATTCACGGTCTGAACGAGAGTGTGCTTGATTTCCAGGAGACAATAAATCGGTTGAGATATCACCTTCGCCAGCAATAAAAGTAACCACTTTTATCTCTTCTGGCATTTCAGGCAATTTTGTAAAAAACTCCGCTTTTGCGTAGCTTTCTAAAATGTCTTTTGCAGTAGCATTGCCATTTGTATAGGCTTCTTTCAAACGAGCTGTATCTGCATCATAAAGATAGACTTGTGTCTTAAGTACATCCGAAGCTTGTTGAGCAATTGCCACATCATTCCCTAAAGCCAAATCCAATAAAACTTCAATAGAAGTTCCTCCTTTCATGTGCGACAATAATTCAAATGCAAAAGCAATTGTGATTTCATTCACCACCTCTTTACCAAGAATAATATCTTTTAAGAAATACGCTTTTTTACCAGCCGCACTCGTAGTTCCTGGAAGTGTATTGTAAATGAAAAAATTAAGACAATCTTTTCTATTTGGGTTGTTTGTATCTTTGATTTGCGCTATAATTTCACTTAGTAAATCTGCGCTATCAATTGGTTTTGGATGCAATCCTTGACCTTTTCTTTCTTCTATTTCTTTGATGTATTCGTTATAAAGATTCATTGCATTATCAATAGCCATAATATAGAGGGTATTTGTGTTTTTATATGTTAAGCAAATTTAGAAATTAAAGCCGAGATTTAAAAATAATTTAATAAAACTAGCCTTGTTGATGATTATTATTATAAAATAACAAATGAGAGTAAGATTATTTACCAAAACAATAATTTAACCAAGTAAATACTAAATAATTAACAAAATAATTACAGAATTTTACAATCAATAATATCCAAAATAAAAAAGGATTAAAAAATAAAAAGAGTTAGCAAAATGAATTTGATTTCATAAGGCTAACTCTCTATTGAATTATATGAAGCATTTATTTTTTCAACCAATTGTTGGTAAAAACACAATCTCTATATTCACCCACAATTTTAATATAAGTATCCTTTATTTTAGCATCAAACCATTTTCCAATGGCTTTTATTTGTTTTTCTTTTAATGCCAATTCTTTGATCTTTGGATAATCTTTTGCATAATCAGCAGTATGTTCGTTGATACGATTGGTTACTGTAATTAGTTTGTATTGTTTTTTTCCTTCTTGAGGCTCTTCAGCAAAAGCCGATGAAACTTCATTCTCCTTTAAATTAGATACCTGTGCATATAAAGCTGGGTCCATTTTAGTCAATTCAAAACGAGTATCTTGTGTTTTCGGATTGATTAAAGTTCCTCCATTGGTTTTGGTTTCTTTTTCATCAGACAAGGTTCTTGCTGCCTCTGCAAAAGTAATTTCCTTATCCATAATTCGCTTGCGAATCAAATTGATTTTTTCTTTGGCTTCTTGCAAGGATTCCTCCGTTACTTTGGGTGCCAATAAAATATGACGCAATTCTACTTCTTGTCCTTTGATCTTCTCCACATAAATAATGTGGTACCCAAAATCCGTTTCAAATGGTGCTGAAATTTCGCCTTCGGCCAAACTGAATGCCACCTCTTTAAATTCTTTAACGAAAGGTGTTTTACGATTCATTTTATAATAGCCACCACTCGCTCTTGAACCTGGATCTTGCGAATACAAAACAGCTTTGGTAGCAAAACTAGAGCCTTCTTGAATTTCTTTTTTGAATCCATTCAAACGATCGATTACCTTTTGTTTATCAGCATCTGAAATTTTGGGTTTAACTACAATTTGAGCTACTTCCATTTCGGCACCAAAAACAGGTAATTCTTCTTTTGGAATTTTTTTGAAAAAGTTACGCACTTCCTCAGGTGTAATTTGAACATCGTCAACAATTTTCTTTTGCATTTCCGATGTAAGCTTGTTTTCTTTTAAAATATCAAAGAAATAAGTTCTGAATTCTTCTTCATTATTCTTTTTATAATATTCTACAATTTTATCCATAGAACCTAATTGTTCTGTCATATAACCCAAACGCTCATCCATCATTGCTTTTACTTCAGTGTCTGTTACCTTAACACTATCTTGAACAGCTTGGTGGGCATACAATTTATCTTCCATTAGTTTTCCTAACATCTGACATCTGGAAATATCCTTTACAGAACCTCCTTGACTTGAAATCTCCAAATAGGCTTTATCAATATCCGAATCTAAAATAATGTACTCCCCAATAGTAGCAATTACACCATCTATTTTCATTTTTTTGGACGAATCTGCTTTAGGCAATTCTTTTGCGGGTTGGTCTTTAATTACCTCTTGGGCAAAGACTGTTACTACAGAAAAAAGAACCAAGAAAAAAGAAAGTACCTTCTTATTCATAAAAGTGGTCATGGATGGTAATTGAAATCGCATTGTTTGATTTTTATTTATTAGCACTTCTATTACTAATTCAAGAAGCCTAAATTTATTATTGCCAACAAAAATAACAATTCAATTAGAGAATGCAAGTACTATGCGTACTATTAACAAAAAATTAGTAGGGCATCTACTTAATCTGTAATACAAAGAAATATTGGAAAATAAGCACAACCCTAGCCCTGATGGTAGCGGCATCCTGTAGAGGCGGGGTTCGCAAGCACAGATAGAGCGCACAGCAGGATAAGCTAACTAGAAAAGCTTTTGGAATTAGTTAATTAATGAAGTAAATAGTATTTTTGCAATCCATTATAGCAATTATGAGTTTTTTAGAAGAAATACAACGTAGAAGAACCTTTGGAATTATTTCGCATCCCGATGCAGGAAAGACAACACTAACTGAAAAATTACTTCTTTTTGGAGGGGCGATTCAGGAAGCGGGTGCTGTGAAAAATAATAAAATTAAAAAAGGGGCAACTTCTGACTTTATGGAAATTGAGCGTCAAAGAGGGATTTCGGTTTCGACTTCGGTTTTGGCATTCAATTACAAAGAGAAAAAAATCAACATTCTAGACACACCTGGTCACAAGGATTTTGCCGAGGATACGTTTCGAACGTTGACTGCCGTAGATAGCGTAATTGTAGTGATTGACGTTGCTAAAGGGGTCGAGGAACAAACGGAGAAATTGGTTTCTGTTTGTAGAATGCGAAACATTCCGATTATTGTTTTCATCAATAAATTAGACCGAGAAGGAAAAGACGCTTTTGACTTGATGGACGAAGTGGAGCAAAAATTGGGCTTGACCGTTACGCCTTTGAGTTTTCCTATCGGAATGGGGTATGACTTCCAAGGAATTTATAATTTATGGGAACAAAACATTAATTTATTTAGCGGAGATAGCCGTAAAAATATAGAAGAAACCATCGCTTTTTCAGACGTTCAAAGCCCTGAATTAGAAAAAATAATTGGTCAAAAACCGGCCGATAAATTGCGTGAAGAATTGGAATTGATTGATGAAGTCTATCCAAAATTTGATCGTCAAGACTATTTGGAAGGAAAATTACAACCCGTTTTTTTTGGTTCGGCTTTGAATAATTTTGGAGTTCGAGAATTGTTGGATTGCTTTGTTGCTATTGCTCCTTCGCCTCGCGCTAAAGATTCTGAAACGCGTTTGGTGGATCCAAAAGAAGAGAAAATGTCGGGTTTTGTATTTAAGATTCACGCGAATATGGATCCTAAACACCGCGACCGTTTGGCTTTCATCAAAATTGTTTCAGGTACTTTTGAGCGCAACAAACCCTATTATCATGTGCGTCAAAAAAAGAATTTAAAATTCTCTAGTCCGAATGCTTTTTTTGCTGAGAAAAAAGAAATTGTAGACATCTCCTACCCAGGTGATATTGTAGGATTGCACGATACGGGTAACTTCAAAATTGGCGATACCTTGACCGAAGGCGAAGTCATGAGCTTCAAAGGAATTCCGAGTTTTTCGCCTGAACATTTCCGTTACATAAATAATGCCGATCCATTAAAAGCCAAACAACTAGACAAAGGGGTCGACCAATTAATGGACGAAGGGGTGGCGCAATTGTTTACTTTAGAAATGAATAACCGTAAGATTATTGGAACCGTTGGAGCCTTACAGTACGAAGTGATTCAATACCGTTTGGAACACGAGTACGGTGCAAAATGTACTTATGAAAACTTCCCGGTACATAAAGCTTGTTGGGTAAAACCACACGATGCTAAAAGTGACGAATTCAAAGAATTCAAACGCATCAAGCAAAAGTTTTTGGCACACGATAAATACGGACAATTGGTATTTTTAGCTGATTCTGATTTTACGATTCAGATGACACAGAGTAAGTATCCTAATGTGAAGTTGTTTTTTACTTCGGAGTTTGAATAATTAAAAACTGAATTCGTATTCGTTTTCAAC
>JACCDU010993197.1_pt1 | contig 17556 bp, 14 predicted proteins | sample 7446081 | NCBI WGS metagenome assembly JACCDU01 (sample SAMN15323447, study PRJNA562643) | freshwater metagenome | isolation source: river surface water | place: USA:Blue River Watershed | collected 2017-08-17
GGACGAAAGGCGTCGGACATCCCGCCATTGTGACCTCAAAGCCCCGCAGGGCGGCACGGCTGTGCAGGGGGTGCATGTCAGCGCAGATCGAGGGTGAACGGGAACTCCCGGCTGGCCGGCACACCCTGGGTGGGCTGCACGCCGGCCATGCGGCCTGGCGTGTGGCCCATGCGGAAAAAGCGCGCCAGGCGCCGGCTCTCGGCCTCGTAGGCGTTGACCGGGAAGGTGGCGTAGTTGCGCCCGCCCGGGTGCGCCACGTGGTACTGGCAGCCGCCCAAGGACCGCTGCATCCAGGTGTCCACAATGTCCAGGGTCAGCGGGGCATGCACGCCAATGCTGGGGTGCAGCGCCGAGGGCGGGTTCCAGGCCTTGTAGCGCACGCTGGCCACCCATTCACCGGCCACGCCCGTGGGTTGCAGGGGCAGGCTCTGACCGTTGACGGTGACGGTGTGGCGCGCCGGGTTCAGGCCCGAGACATGCACCTCGATGCGTTCGAGCGACGAGTCCACATAGCGCACGGTGCCGCCCACCGCACCTTCTTCGCCCATGACGTGCCAGGGTTCGAGCGCGTTGCGCAGCGTGAGCACCATGCCGTCTATCGCCATCTCGCCGACTTTGGGAAAGCGGAACTCGAAGTGGGGCGCGAACCAGGCCGGGTCGAAGTGGAAGCCGCAGTCGCCCAGTTCGGTGAGCACATCGTCAAAGTCCTGCTTGACCCAGTGGTGCAGCATGAAGCGGTCGTGCAGCTCGGTGCCCCAGCGGGTCACGGGCGCGGAGCAGGGCTCGTCCCAGAAGCGGGCGACGAGTGCGCGCAGCAGCAGTTGCTGCACGATGCTCATGCGCGCGTGCGGCGGCATCTCGAAAGCGCGCAACTCCAGCAGGCCCAGGCGGCCGGTGCTGCTGTCGGGCGAGTACAGCTTGTCGATGCAGAACTCGCTGCGGTGGGTGTTGCCGGTCACGTCGATCAGGATGTTGCGCAGGGTGCGGTCGATCAGCCAGGGCGGCATGTCGGCACCGTGCTTGCGGCGGTTTCGGGCGATCTCGCGCAGGGCGATCTCCAGCTCGTAAACCTGGTCGTTGCGTGCTTCGTCCACGCGCGGGGCCTGGCTGGTGGGACCGATGAACAGGCCGCTGAACAAATAGCTCAAGCTGGGGTGGTTGTGCCAGTACAGCAGCAGGCTGGCCAGCAACTCGGGGCGGCGCAGGAAGGGGCTGTCGGCCGGGGTGGCGCCGCCCATCACCATGTGGTTGCCGCCGCCGGTGCCGGTGTGGCGGCCGTCGGTCATGAACTTCTCGGCCGACAGGCGCGACTCGAAGGCAGCCTGGTAGAGAAACTCGGTGTGTTCGACGAGGTCGCGCCAGTTGTGCGCGGGGTGGATGTTGACCTCGATCACGCCCGGGTCGGGCGTGACCTGCAGCAGCTTGAGGCGCGCGTCGCGCGGCGGCGGGTAGCCTTCGAGCACGATCTGCACGCCCAGCGTGCTGGCCGTGGCTTCGACCGCCGAGAGCAGTTCGAGGTAGTCCTCCAGGCGCGCCAGTGGCGGCATGAAGACATACAGCTGCGCGCCCTGGCCGCCGTGCTGACGTTCGGCCTTGGGTCCGTTGGCGCGCATGGGGTCGCGCGCTTCGACGACCAGCGCGGTGCGCGTGATCCAGGCGGCGGACTCGAAGCGCTCGGGCGCGCGCGTGTCCGTGCCGCTGGCGTGCGAGGGCTGTGCCAAGCCGTGCGCGTGGGGCCAGGCTGCGTTGTGGTGGGCAGGGGCCTGGCCGTCTTCGGGGAAGCCCGCGCCCAGGCGGTGGTACTGCGCGCGGATGGCGGCCGCCGTGGGCAAGGGGTTCCTGGGTGCGAACGGGTCTTGCTCGATCTGCCAGGGCGTGTCGCCCTCGCTGACCCAGGGCAGGGTGTCCAGCGGCAGGCGGTAGCCCATGGGCGAATCGCCTGGAATCAAATACATGCGTTCGTCACGGAAGAACCAGGGGCCGGTCGTCCAGCGCGGCCCGCCTGATTTTTCATGATGGGCCACATCACCCGCCTGGATCGGCAGTGCGTAGCCGATCACGCTGTCCAGCTGCTGGCTGAAGACGCGGCGCAGGCGCACGCGTTCGAGTTCATCGTCCAGCCGCGAGTCGAACGGGTCGACGTTGACCGGCAGGCGGCGTTCGCGCCAGAGGTAGTACCAGGTGTCTTCGTAGCCCGGCTGCACATGCTGCTCGCTCAGGCCCAGTTTCTGGGTCAGGGTCTGCATGAAGGCGTGGGCGTCTTCACTGGTGTAGTGCCGGGGCTCGCGTTCGTCGGCAAACAGGGTGGGGTCGTGCCAGATGGGTTCGCCGTCGGCGCGCCAGTAGATCGACAGCGCCCAGCGCGGCAGCTGCTCGCCCGGGTACCACTTGCCCTGGCCAAAGTGCAAAAAGCCGCCCTGGCCGTATTGCGCGCGCAGCTTGTGCACCAGTTCGGTGGCGAAGCCGCGCTTGGTGGGCCCCAGTGCATCGGTGTTCCATTCGGCCGCGTCGCGGTCGTCCACTCCCACAAAAGTGGGCTCGCCGCCCATGGTCAGGCGCACGTCGCCGGCGTCGAGCTGCTGGTCGACCTGCTCGCCCAGGGCCAGCACCTGCGCCCACTGTTCTTCGGTGTAGGGCTTGGTCACGCGCGGCGATTCGTAGATGCGGGTCACGGCCATCTCGTGGCCGAATTCGACCTCGCACTCGTCGATCAAGCCCTCGATGGGTGCGGCGCTGCTGGGCTGCGGCGTGCAGGCCAGCGGGATGTGGCCTTCGCCCGCGAGCAGGCCCGAGGTCGGGTCCAGCCCGATCCAGCCGGCGCCGGGCAGGTACACCTCGCACCAGGCGTGCAGGTCGGTGAAGTCCACTTCGGTGCCGCTGGGGCCGTCGAGCGCTTTCACGTCGGGGGCGAGCTGGATCAGGTAGCCCGAGACAAAACGCGAGGCCAGGCCCAGGTGGCGCAGCAGTTGCACCAAGAGCCAGGCCGAATCGCGGCACGAACCGCTGCGCTTGGTCAGGCTTTCTTCGGGCGTCTGCACGCCCGGCTCCATGCGGATCAGGTAGCCGATGTCGGCTTGCACCCGCTGGTTCAGGCCCACCAGAAAGTCGATGGTGCGCTGCTCGGTGCGGTCAATGCGGGCCAGGTACTTCTGGAACAGCGGGGCCTTCTTCAACTCCGGCGCGCACACCAGGTAGGGGGCGAGCTCTTCGCGCAGCTCGGTCGCATAACTGAGCGGCACGGTTTCGGCCGAGGGTTCGAGGAAGAAGTCGAAGGGGTTGTAGACCGCCATTTCGGCCACCAGGTCGACCGTGACCTTGAAGCACGTGGTCTTGTCCGGAAAGACCAGGCGGGCCTGGTAGTTCGCAAACGGGTCCTGCTGCCAGTTGATGAAATGGCTCTCGGGCTCGACGCGCAGGCTGTACGACAGGATGCGGCTGCGGCTGTGCGGGGCCGGGCGCAACCGCACCACCTGGGGGCCGAGCTGGATGGGCCGGTCGTAGCGGTACTCGGTGACGTGGTGCAGGGCAACGTGGATGGACATGGGCAGGCTCGACGTGGACAGCGGTGGGTGCTTAAATGCCAGCACATCAAGCAAGAGACGCGCCAGTGCCCGCTGCACTCGGCGTGCGCAGGGAAGAACCATGCCCCCACGCTCATCACTTCGTGTATTCGCTGCCCCCCGAGGGGGCGAGGCCTCCTTTGAGGCGGCTCGGCAGGAGGCCTGACCATGCCAACTGCCGCACGAGGCTTTCGGTGGGCCGTGCACGGCTCATGGGCCGCGCTGGCCTGGGTGGCCGGCATCGCTGTGCAATTGCAGCAGGCGGCGTTGGCGCCCGCGCTGGTGTATGCGTGGGTGGGGCTGGCGAGCCTGGGGGCCTTGCTGGGGCTGCGGCGGCTTGGCCGCGCGTGGCCTTGGCCGCTGATGCCGCGCTTGTTGGCGCTGGGGGGCTTGTCGTGGGCGGTGGCGGGATTGCACGCCTGTGCCCTGTGGGCGCCCATGGATGCGGCACTCGAAGGCCGTGACCTCGATGTGGTGGGGCGGGTGCAGGCCATGGCCCAGCGCCAGGACGTGGGTTGGCGCTTTCGTTTTGTGGTGGAGCAGGCGCACTGGCAAGGCCGCGCCGTGCAGGTGCCCGAGCAGGTGTATTTGGGCTGGTACGGGGCTTCGGCCCGCGACGCGCCAGACCGTTGGCGCGGCCCCCCGGTCCAGCCGGGCGAGCGCTGGCGCTTTCGGGTGCGGCTGAAGGCACCGCACGGCCACCTCAACCCGAGGGGGTTTGATTACGAGTTGTGGTTGTGGGAGCAGGGCGTGCGCGCCACCGGCTATGTGCGCCAGGGTCGCCACGACCCGGCGCCTGAGCGCCTCGCGCAGACGGCCCGCCACCCGGTGGAGTGGGCGCGCCAGCAGGTGCGTGAACGGCTGCTGGCGCGGCTGGCCGATGGCGCCGATGCAGCAGAAAGCACCACGCGGGTCCGCGTGGCGGGCATCCTGGCGGCGCTGGTCACCGGGGACCAGGCCGCGATCGAGCGCGCCGACTGGGACGTGTTTCGGGCCACCGGGGTGTCGCACCTGATGAGCATCTCGGGTGTGCACGTCACGTTGTTGGGCTGGCTGGTGGCGGCTGTGGCCACGCGCGTTTGGCGGCGCAGTGCGCTGTGGGGGGCGCAAGGCGCTCTGCGCTGGCCGGCGCCCACGCTGGGCCACTGGGTGGGGCTGGGGGTGGCGACGCTGTACGCCTTGTTCAGCGGTTGGGGCGTGCCTGCGCAGCGCACGGTGTGGATGCTGGCGGTGGTCACCGTGCTGCGCAGTTCGGGCCGCGATTGGCCCTGGCGCCAGGTGTGGGCGCTGGCCGCCGTGGTGGTGCTGACGCTGGACCCTTGGGCCTTGTTGCAGCCGGGTTTTTGGCTGAGCTTTGTGGCGGTGGGCGTGCTGATGGCCACCGACCGTGGCGCGCCCTTGCCCGAGGGCGCCTTGTTGGTGCGGCGCACAGATGTGGACGGCGCGCGCACCGCGCTGGTGCATCCGGTGTGGCGCTTGGGCCTGGCCCGCGTGGCGGCGTGGGGCGCTCGCTTGCTCCGCGAACAGGCCCTGATCAGCCTGGCTTTGCTGCCCTTGTCCTTGCTGTTCTTTGGCCAGTTCTCGCCGATGGGCTTGCTGGCCAATCTGCTGGCCATTCCCTGGGTCACCCTGTGGGTCACGCCGCTGGCTTTGCTCGGGGTGGTCTGGCCCCAGGCGTGGGATGTGGGGGGCTGGAGTCTGCAGGGGCTGATGGCGGTGCTGGAGGGGTTGGCGTCCTGGCGCTGGTCCAGCGTGAGCCTGGCCATGCCGCCCTGGCCGTTGGCGGCATTGGCTATGCTGGGCGCTGTGGCGCTGGTGCTGCGCGGGCCTGGGTCCTGGCGGGTGCTGGCTTTGCCTTTGCTGCTGCCCGCTTTGCTGTGGCAGGCGCCGCGCCCGGCGCTGGGGCAATTCGAGTTGCTGGCCGCCGATGTGGGGCAGGGCAATGCGGTGCTGGTGCGCACCGCCCACCACACGCTGCTCTACGACGCCGGACCGCGTTACTCGCCCGAGAGCGATGCGGGTCACCGCGTGCTGTTGCCGCTGCTGGCGCAGATGGGCGAGCGGCTGGACCTGCTGGTGCTGAGCCACCGCGACCAGGACCACATTGGTGGTGCGCGCGCGCTGCTGGACAGGCAGCCGATGCTGCGGCTCTTGTCGTCATTGCCACCCGAGCATGCCTTGGTGCAGCGGCACGCGCATACCGCTTGCGAGGCCGGGCAGTCGTGGTTGTGGGACGGGGTGCGTATGGACGTCTTGCACCCTTTGCCGGGAGCCCCGGATCAACCCAGCAACGCCCGCAGCTGTGTGCTGCGCATCGAGGCAGGTGGCGCTTCAGTGCTGCTTGCCGGCGATATCGAAGCGCCTCAGGAGCGCGCCTTGCTGGCGCGGGGCCTGGCCCCGGTCGATGTGCTGCTGGTGCCGCACCACGGCAGCAAGACCTCGTCCACCGAGGCCTTTGTGCGCGCTTTGCAGCCCCGCCTGGCCTGGGCGCAGGCGGGTTACCGCAACCGCTTTGGCCACCCGGCCGCTGAGGTGGTGGCGCGCTACCGCCTGCTGGGTGTGCCCCTTGTGGATTCGGCACACTGCGGCGCGATGCACTGGCACAGCGCGGCGCCGCAGACGGTGGCGTGCGAACGCGAGAACGCGCGCCGTTATTGGCACCACCAGCCGCCTTGATGCCCATCAACGCGGTGTGGGCATGCGACTTGCTAAGCTCTGTGCAGGAGAAACACGATGCGCCGATTCGACGAAATGTATGCCCGCCTGCCCGAACCCGGTGCAGAAGGCGAAGTGCGAAAACATTACGAGGCCTACGCCCGCTGGCTGGCCGCGCAGGACCCGCAGGCCATGCAGGCGCGCCGTGAAGAAGCCGAGGTCATCTTCCGCCGCGTGGGCATCACCTTTGCCGTCTATGGCGACAAGGACGAAGACGATTCCGGCACCGAACGGCTGATCCCGTTCGATTTGATCCCGCGCATCATCCCCGCGCACGAATGGCAGGACATGGAGGCCGGTCTGGTGCAGCGGGTGACGGCGCTCAACCACTTCATCCACGACATCTACCACGAGCAGGAAATCCTCAAGGCCGGCGTGATCCCGCGCGAGCAGATCGAGGGCAACGCGCAGTTCCGGCCCGAGATGATGGGGGTGGACGTGCCCAACCGCATCTATTCGCACATCAGCGGCATCGACATCGTGCGTGCGCCCGACAGCGCGGGCCAAGGCGAGTACTACGTGCTGGAGGACAACCTGCGCGTGCCCAGCGGCGTGAGCTATATGCTGGAAGACCGCAAGATGATGATGCGGCTGTTCCCCGATCTGTTCAGCCAGCACCGCGTGGCCCCGGTGGCCCACTACCCGGACCTGCTGCTCGACACCCTGCGCGCCTCCAGCCCGGCGACCACGGCCGAGCCCACGGTGGTGGTGCTCACCCCGGGCATGTACAACAGCGCCTATTTCGAACACGCCTTCCTGGCCCAGCAGATGGGGGTGGAGCTGGTCGAGGGGCAGGACCTGTTCGTGAAGGATGGTTTTGTCTACATGCGCACCACCCGCGGCCCCAAGCGGGTGGACGTGATCTATCGCCGGGTGGACGATGATTTTCTCGACCCCGAAGTCTTCCGCCCCACATCGACCCTGGGCTGCGCCGGCCTGATGGAGGCCTACCGCGCCGGCCATGTGGCGATCTGCAACGCGGTCGGCACCGGGGTGGCCGACGACAAGTCGATCTACCCCTATGTGCCCGACATGATCGCGTTCTACCTGGGCGAGAAACCCATCCTCAAGAACGTGCCCACCTACATGTGCCGCAAGCCCGAGGACCTGCAGTACACCCTGGCCCACCTCAAGGACCTGGTGGTCAAGGAGGTGCACGGCGCGGGCGGCTACGGCATGCTGGTCGGCCCGGCCGCGACGCAGGCCGAGATCGAGCGCTTTCGCGCCGCGCTGCTCGCCAACCCCAGCGGCTACATCGCCCAGCCCACGCTGAGCCTGTCGAGCTGCCCGACCTATGTGGACAGCGGCATCGCCCCGCGCCACATCGACCTGCGCCCCTTTGTGTTGTCGGGCCGCACCGTGCAGATGGTGCCCGGCGGGCTGACGCGCGTGGCGCTCAAAGAGGGTTCTTTGGTGGTGAACTCGTCGCAAGGCGGTGGCACCAAGGACACCTGGATTTTGCAGAACTGAGCGCAGGGAGAACCCACATGCTGTCAAGAACCGCCGACCACCTGTTCTGGATGTCCCGCTACATGGAACGGGCCGAGAACACTGCCCGCATGCTCAACGTGAGCTACGAAACCTCACTGCTGCCGCAGTCGGCTGCCGCCGCGCAGGCCGGCTGGGAGGGCATTTTGTCGATCAGCGAACTGCTGCCGTCGTACCTGGCGCTGTACAAGACGGTCAATCCACGCGACGTGATGGAATTCATGGTGAAAGACGCGGACAACCCCTCGTCCATCGTGTCGTGTCTGCGTGCCGCCCGCGAGAACGCGCGCGCCGTACGCGGCACCCTGACCACCGAAGTCTGGGAAACCCAGAACCAAACCTGGCTGGAGGTCAACCGCATGCTCAAGAGCGGTGCGCTGGAGAAAGACCCTGCTCAGTTCTTTGAATGGGTCAAGTTCCGCTCGCACCTCTCGCGCGGCGTCACGGTGGGCACCATGCTGATGGACGAATCGCTGCATTTCATGCGCATGGGCACCTTTCTGGAGCGCGCCGACAACACGGCGCGTCTGGTGGATGTGAAGTTCCACGCCATGGACAACGACTACTTCGGGCTGCCGCTGGCGCCGGGGCACAGCGAGTCCACCCAGGAATACGACTTCTACCACTGGACCGCGATCCTGCGCAGCGTCAGCGGCTTCGAGGTGTACCGCAAGGTGTACCGCGACGTGATTCGCCCCGAGCGGGTGGCCGAGCTGCTGATCCTGCGCCCTGACATGCCGCGCTCATTGCACGCGAGCATGAACGAGGTGATGAGCAATTTGCAAATGGTGTCGGCCGAGTCCCACAGCGAAACCCTGCGCCATGCGGGCAAGCTGCGCGCCGATCTGGCCTATGGCCGCATCGACGAAATCCTGGCCACGGGGCTGCATGCCTACCTGACCCAGTTCCTGGACCGGGTCAACACGCTGGGCGCGCACATCAGCCGCGAGTTCTTGATGCCGCAGGGGGCTTGAGTCTGTCGCGGCTTGACCGCGCAGAGGCGATCAGGCCAAGCTCAACACCACGGGCGCGTGGTCGCTGGGTCGTTCGTTCTTGCGCGGGGCCTTGTCCACTGCGCAGGCGCTGGCCTGGCTGCGCAGGGCTTCGCTGATGAGGATGTGGTCGATGCGCAGCCCGCGGTTGCGGCGGAAGGCGAAGTCGCGGTAATCCCACCAGCTGTAGTTCTTTTCGGGTTGCTCGAACAGGCGCATGCTGTCTGTGAGGCCCAGGTCGATCAGCCCTTGCAGCTGCTCGCGTTCGGCGCTGGTGCAATGGATGGTGTCCTTCAGGCCCACCGGGTCCCAGACGTCCAGATCGTCGAAGGTGATGTTGTAGTCGCCCATCAGCACGAGTTTGGGATGCTGGGCCAGTTCGGCACGCACCCACGCGCGCAGGGCGTCCAGCCAGCGCATCTTGTAGGCGAACTTGTCGCTGTCCGGCGCCTGCCCGTTGGGGAAATAGGCGCCAATCACACGCACATCGCCTTGCGTGGCATCTGGGTATGTGGCGGCGATCACGCGCGACATGTCGTCTTCGAAGCCGGGAATGTTCTTCACCACCCCGGTGCCTTCGGCCCTGGAGATCAGCGCCACCCCGTTGTAGGTTTTCTGCCCGAACCACTGCGCCTGGTAGCCGGCCTCGGCAAAGGCGGCCGCAGGAAACTTGTCGTCGGTCAGCTTGAGTTCTTGCAGGGCGAGCACGTCGACCGGGTGGGCGGCGAGCCAGTCCAGCACCTGCGGCAGGCGCACGGACAGGGAGTTGACGTTCCAGGTGGCCAGTTTCATGGGTTCAGATGTGCAAGGCGGCCAGGACGCCGACGCCGACGCCCGCAGCGCCCGAGATGTACATGGCCCATTCGATCCAGCGCTTTTTGCTCAGCAGGGCAATGGCGGCCATGGCAATGGCGACTTGCAGCACGGTGGTGGCCTGCGCCCAGCGGTGGTGCTGGTGCATCTGTTCGTTGGACTTTTCATCCCAGGCCTTGGCTTCGGCTTCGAGCTTTTCGGCGGCGAGCTTGATCTCGGCCTTTTCGCCCTTGTAGCGCTTGATCTCGTCCTGGTAGAAGTCTTTGCGGCTGGCCGGGGCCAGTTCCAGCGCCAGCTCGCTCAGGTTTTGCTTGCTGCTCTTGGCCTGGTAGTAATTCCACTGGTTGGAGGCCTCGGTCTTTTTGATGGCCGCATCGTTCTTGTACAGGCCAGCATTGGCCTGCGTGGCGCCGCCCATGTAGCCAAACAGGGCGCCCACCGTGGCGATGATGGCGGTGAACATGGCGATGCTGTTGGTGTGTGAGCCACCGTGGCCTTGCGCGGCGTGTTCGAGCTCGTGGTCGTGCGGGCCATGCACATGGAAGCCGTGTCCGGACATGAAAGTCTCCTCAGGGTTTTTGTTGGTAGGTGACGAAGCTGAAAGGCAGGCCATTGGCCGCCACGTGCGATTCTCGCTGCACCTCGCGCCATGTCGATGACAAGGTGGGGGCGAAGGCATCGCCCTCGAAGTCTTGGTCGATCTCGGTCACCACGGCGGTGTGGGCCAGGGGTTCGGCCTGGCGGTAGATGTCGGCGCCGCCCATGACCCAGGCGTCGGTGGCATCGCCGCACAGGCGCATGGCCTCGTCGATGCTGCCGGCGCGCAGCGCGCCAGTCGCTTGCCAGTCGGCCTGGCGGGTGACGACGATGTTGAGCCGGCCGGGCAGGGGGCGAAAGCGCGGGGGCAGCGAATCCCAGGTCTTGCGGCCCATGATGACGGGTTGACCCAGCGTGACGCGCTTGAAATGCGCCAGGTCTTCGGGCAGGTGCCAGGGCATCTGGTTGTTCTGGCCGATGACGCCATTGCGGGCGCGGGCGTAGATGAGGTGCAGTTTCATGTCGATCAGGGGCGCTGTGCGCCGCGGGTTCGCGTCAGGCTCAGACCGCCACCGGGGCCTTGATGGCCGGATGGCATTCGTAGCCGAGCACTTCAAAGTCTTCGTATGCGTAGTCGAAGATCGACGCCGGCTTGCGCTTGATGTTGAGCGTGGGGTAGGCCAGGGGCTGGCGGCTGAGCTGCAGTTCCACCTGTTCGTGGTGGTTGCTGTAGATGTGGCAGTCGCCGCCGGTCCAGATGAAGTCGCCCACATCCATGTCGCATTGCTGCGCGACCATGTGGGTGAGCAAGGCGTAGCTGGCGATGTTGAATGGCACGCCCAGGAAAATGTCGGCACTGCGCTGGTAGAGCTGGCAGCTGAGCTTGGGCTTGTCGCCGACCTTTTGCGGGGGCGCCACATAAAACTGGAAGAAGGCGTGGCAGGGCATCAGCGCCATCTGGTCGAGCTCGGCCACGTTCCAGGCGCTCACGATGATGCGGCGGCTGTCCGGGTTGTTTTTGAGCGTGTCCATGACCTGCTGGATCTGGTCGATGTGGCCGCCGCCGGGCGTCGGCCAGTTGCGCCATTGCACGCCATAGACCGGCCCCAGGTCGCCGTCTTCGCGGGCCCATTCGTCCCAGATGGTGCAGCCGCGCTCTTGCAGCCACTTCACGTTGGAGTCGCCGCGCAGGAACCACAGCAGCTCGACAATGATGGCTTTCAGAAAGACCTTCTTGGTCGTGACCAGTGGAAAGCCTTCGCTCAGGTCAAAGCGCATTTGGTGCCCGAACACACTGCGTGTGCCGGTGCCGGTGCGGTCGCCTTTTTGCACCCCCGTCGTGTAGACGTGGCGCATGAAATCTTCGTATTGGCTGCGGACGGGGCGGGAGGCGGTGTTCATGGCTTGAGTTTAGGGCTTTGTGCAGGGGTCAGCGCCCCTCGGGGCATTCGAGTTCAAACATCGGCACATCGGCTTGGTGGCTGAGCCACAAACCGCCGCCCACCGAGGTAAAACTTTCGGCCAGACCGCGCCGGTACAGTTGTGCGCGGTGGCGCAGCAGGCGCGGGTCGGTCAGGTCTTCGTCGAGGATGCCTTGTTCGTAGTCTTCGCGGGTCACGGCCTCCAGGTACAGGGCGCCCCGGCTCAGGCTGCCCAGGTTGCGCAGGGCGCGTTGCAGGTCGGCCGTGTTCAGGTAGGGCAGCACCCCCTGGCAGATCACCAGATCGAAGGGCTCCGAGGCGCTGAAGTCCACCACGGAGCCTTGCGTCCAGCCATAGCGCTCGCACAAATAGGGGCTGTATTCCACGCCCTGGTAGCGGGCATCAGGAAAGTGCCGGGCGATCGCATCGCGCCACAGGCCGATGCCGCAGCCCACATCGAGCACGCGCAGCACCGGCACGCGCAGGTACTGCAGGTAGCTGCACACAAAGGTGCCCAGCCGCTGCGTGTGCTGGGGGTCGACCACGCTGGTCTTTTTGTCGAAGTAATAGCGCTGGTAATACGCCTCGTCAAACCAATGGGCGCTGGCCGATTGCACAGGTGTTCCTTGCGTTTGGGGGTCAGGGGGCGCAGAGCACTTTGCCTGGGTTCAGGATGTTTTGCGGGTCCAGTGCTCGCTTGATGGCCTGCATCATGGCCAAGGCCGTGGCGTCCTTGTAGGTGGGCAGCTTGTGGGCCTTGAGTTCGCCCACGCCGTGCTCGGCGCTGATCGAACCCTGGTGGCGTGCCACCTGGTCAAACACCAGGGTGTTGACGCGCTCTTCCCAGTCGCGCAAAAAGGCTTTGTTGTCGCCACCTTCGGGGGCCTGCACGTTGTAGTGCAGGTTGCCGTCGCCCAGGTGGCCAAAATCCACCAGCCGCACGCCAGGGATTTCGCGCTGCAGCAAGGCATCGGTCTCGGCCACGAAAGTCGGGATGCGCGACACCGGGATGCTGATGTCGTGCTTGATGTTCAGCCCTTCCTCGGCCTGGGCCAGCGGAATGCTTTCGCGGATGTGCCACAGGCCACGGGCCTGGGCGATGTTCTCGGCCACCACCGCATCGCTCACGCAGCCGGCCTCAAGGGCCTGCTCCAGCAAGGCCTCGAACTGCTGGCGGGCGTGTGCCTCGTTTTCGCTGTCCGAGTTTTCCAGCAGCACACACCAGGGCGTGTCCTTGAACAGCGGCACACGCAGCTGTGGGTAGTGTTTGTCGACGAGGCTGAGTGCGAACTGGCCCATGACCTCGAAGCCGGTCAGGCCAGGGCCGAGTTTTTGGTGGGCCAGCCCCAGCAACTGCACCGCGGCTTCCATGCTGGGCACGGCGGCCCAGGCGGTGAGCGTGGCCGCGGGCAGGGGGTAAAGCTTCATGGTGGCGGCGGTGATGATGCCCAGCGTGCCCTCGCTGCCGATCATCAGGTGGCGCAGGTCGTAGCCGGTGTTGTCCTTGCGCAGACCGCTCAGGCCATGCCAGACCTCGCCCTGGGCGGTGACCACTTCCAGACCCAGGCACAGGTCGCGGGTGTTCCCGAAGCGCAGCACCTGGGTGCCGCCGGCATTGGTGCCCAGGTTGCCACCGATGGTGCAGCTGCCTTCGGCCGCCAGGCTCAGGGGAAACAAAAAGCCGGCTTTCTCGGCTTCGTCTTGCAGGTTTTGCAGCACGCAACCGGCTTCTACCGTCATGGTCAGGTTGTCGGGGTCCAGCTGGCGAACCGCATTCATGCGCGTGAGGCTCAGCACCACCTGGGTGCCACTGCCGTCGGGCACCGAGCCGACCACCAGGCCGGTGTTGCCGCCTTGCGGCACGATGGAGGCGCCCTGCATGGCGCAAGCTTTGACCACGGCCGCCACCTCCGCCGTGTTGGCTGGGCGCACCACGGCCAGTGCGCGGCCATGGCTGCGCTTGCGCCAATCCTGTTCCCAGGCCGACAGGTCGGTGGCCGGGTCTTCGTGGGTCAGCACATGGGCAGCGCCGCAAATCTCACGCAGCCGGGTGATCAGTGTGTTCATGGGGTTTCCTTGAGGTCGGCGGCCTTGGCCGCCTTGAAGCGCAGACGCACATGCATGCCGCAGGCCACGAACAGCACCAGGCACAGCAGGCCCTGCACCATGGCCAGCGCATTGGACGGCCAGCGGTCGGCCCAGCCGCGCACACAGGCTTCGGTGAAGTACAACCACACCGCCAGGCTGAGCCAGCGGTAGGTGTACATGCGCAGCTTGAGCAGACCCGACAAACTCAGGGCCAGCGGCAGCACCTTGAGGGCCCACCAGGAGCCGCCAGGACGCAGCGGGGCGAGCCACAACTCCCAGGCCAGGCCGAGGGCGATCAGGGCGAGCACACTGGTCACGGCCAGGGTGCGGGAAAGTTGGACGCCTGCGGGCGTGGTGTTGGGGCTTGAATGCATGGCGGTGGCATGATAACGGCCCATGACTTCTTCCTCTGAATGGAAAGCCCACTTTGCTGCCTGGTGGCAGGAGCTGACCGAATTTCCCTGGCGCCAAATGGCGGGGGTGCTGTGGCGGCGTTTTCGCGAAGCGCGGCTGGGCGTGAGCGCCAGTTCCCTGACTTTCACCACGGTGCTGGCCCTGGTGCCGCTGTTCACCGTCGGTTTGGCGGTGTTTTCGGCTTTTCCGGTGTTTGGCAAATTCCAGGACACCATCCAGCGCTGGCTGATCGACAGCCTGGTGCCCGACAGCATCGCGCGCCAGGTCTTGGGCTACCTCACGCAGTTTTCGCGCAAGGCCAGCCGTCTGGGCTCGGTCGGCCTGGTGGCGGTGCTGTTGTCGGCCGTGGCCTTGATGGTGACCATCGAGCGCACGCTGGGTCAGATCTGGCGGGTCGAGCGCCAGCGGCCGTTGGCCCAGCGCCTGCTGCTGTATTGGTCGGCCATCACGCTTGGGCCCTTGTTGCTGGGCGCGAGTCTGGTCATCACCTCGTACGTGGTCACGGCCTCGCGCGACGTGGTGGACGCCTTGCCCGAAGGGCTGCGCTGGCTGCTCGACAGTTTTGAATATTTGCTGCTGGTGTTGTGCGTCAGCGGCCTGTACTTTTATGTGCCCTACACCCGGGTGCGCTGGCGCCACGCGCTCACGGCCGGTTTGATGGTGGCCGTGGGCATCGAGCTGGCCAAGAAGCTGCTGACGGCCTACCTGACCCAGATCCCTACCTATTCGGCGATTTACGGTGCGTTTGCGGCGGTGCCCATTTTGCTGGTCTGGGTGTATGTGGCCTGGGTGATCGTGTTGCTGGGGGCGGTGGTGGCGTCCAGCATGCCGGAGCTGGGGCGACAGCACCTGCGCCAGCCCCAAGGGGCGGGCTGGACTTTTCGCCTGGCCCTGGAAGTGGTGGCGGCACTGCAAGGGGTGCGGCAGGCTGCTGAGCGCGGCCTGAGCATGACGGCACTCGCCGAGCAGCTGCGTGTGCAGCCCAGGGAGCTGGAGCCGGTCCTGCAATGTCTGCAAGGGCTGGATTGGGTGGGGCAGTTGCGCGAGGAGGGCGGCACGCCCGACGCGCGTCGGGTGTTGCTGATCGACCCCGAGCAGGTGTTGGTGGGGCCGCTGGCCGACCGCTTGCTGGTCTGGCGTGCTTCGGCGCAAGACCCCTTGTGGACGGCCGCACGCCTGGATGCGCTGCGCGTCGCCGAGGTGTTGCCTCGGCTGGACCTGGCCTGAGCGCCTTCAGAAGGGGATCTTGCCGGTCCAGATGTCCTTGTACATCACCCAATCGCCCATGAAGCTCCACAGGGGGCGCTTGAAACTGGCTGGCCGGTTTTTCTCGAAACCGAAATGGCCCACCCAGGCAAAACCGTAGCCGCACAGCAGCCCGTACAGCAGGTACTTGGCCTGGCCGGTGAATAGCAATGCAGTCAGGCACAGCAGGGCCAGGCTGCTGCCCACGAAGTGCAGGCGGCGGCAGGTCCGGTCGCTGTGTTCACTCAGGTAGAAGGGGTAGAACTCGGCGAACGATGCAATATGGCGCGGGTCAGGGCGTTCGGTGGCGTCGGTCATGGCGTATTTCCTTCCCGGTGGTTCAGAGTGCAGCGCTTTTCTTCAGAAAGTCTTGCAGCGCCTGCAACACCCCGTCGGGCGCTTCCGTCATCAGCGAGTGGCCAGCGGGCAGCACCACCACTTGGGCATTTGACGCACGGCCAATCAGGCTCTGCGCCGCCTTGGGCGGGGTCATCTGGTCCAGGCTGCCCAGCACGAACAGGGTGGGGCACTGCACCTGGGCCATGGCCGCCTCGCCGTTGGCGTAGTCGTCGCAGGCCTTGAAGCCGGTGTAGAACACATTGACCCGGGGGTTGCTGGCCAGCACACGGCGCATCAGCGCACGGCTGCCGCCATACAGCCAGGTGCCGGGCCCGAGCGCCGAGGGCGGTGGCGCCAGCGTGGCGTGCGAGAAGGTGTTGACCATCTCGATGGCCTTCATGGGCGCCGAGACGGACGATTCCAGCAGAGCGGGCGACACGCGCATTGGGCAGGCGGTGCCGACCAGCACCAGATGGCTCACGCGTGCGGGCGCGCGGGCGGCGGTTTCAAGGGCGATCAGGGAGCCAAAACTGTGGCCGACCAGGGCCGCCTGCGCTACGCCTAAGGCGTCGAGCAGGGCCACGATGGTGGCGCTGGCGGCTTCCACCGTGGCGGGCGGTTCACCGCCGCTCTTGCCGTGGCCGGGCAGGTCGATGGCCAGCACGTTCCAGCCATGGTGGGCCAGGTAGCGGCTTTGCAAAATCCAGACGCTGTGGTCGTTGAGCACGCCGTGGATGAAGACGACCGTGGGCTTGGCCGGGTCGAAGTCCTTGCCGCCGGTGTAGGCATACAGGGGATGGTCGGGGAGCTGGATCTGCATGGCTCAGGCCCCCGCTTTCTCGGCGGCTTTCATGGCCTTCTTCAGATCGTCGATCAGGTCGGCCGGGTCTTCCAGCCCAATGGACAGGCGGATCGTGCCCGGGCCGATGCCGGCACCGGCCAGTGCGTCGTCGCTCATGCGAAAGTGCGTGGTGCTGGCCGGGTGGATCACCAGCGAGCGGCAGTCGCCCACGTTGGCCAGGTGGCTGAACACCTTGAGCGCCTCGATGAAGGCGCGGCCCTGGGCGCGGCTGCCCGCAATGTCGAAGCTGAACACCGAACCCGCGCCGCGCGGCAGCAGCTTTTGCGCCAGCGCGTGGCTGGGGTGGCTTTCGAGCATGGGGTGGCCGACGCGGCTGACCAGGGGGTGGCTGGCCAGAAACTCGACCACCTTGGCGGTGTTGTCCATGTGGCGGGCCATGCGCAGGGGCAGGGTTTCGATGCCCTGCAGGATGAGCCAGGCGGTGTGCGGGCTCATGCAGGCACCGAAATCGCGCAGGCCCTCGCGGCGGGCGCGCAGCAAAAAGGCGCCCACCGTGCTTTCCTCGCTGAACACCATGTTGTGAAAGCCTTCGTAGGCCTGGGTCAGTTCGGGGAACTTGCCGGACTTTTCCCAGTCGAAGCTGCCGCCGTCGACCAGCACGCCGCCGATCACCGTGCCGTGGCCCGACAGGAACTTGGTGGCCGAGTGGTAGACCAGATCGGCGCCGTGCTCGAAGGGCTTGATCAGCCAGGGCGAGGTGAGGGTGGAGTCGACCAGCAGCGGCACACCGGCATCGTGGGCGATCTGGCTCACCGTGGGCATGTCCAGCACGTCCAGGCCGGGGTTGCCGACAGTTTCGCCGAACAGCAGCTTGGTGTTGGGCCGGATGGCGGCGCGCCAGCCGTCGATGTCGCCGGGCTTGACGAAAGTGGTCTCGATGCCAAAGCGCCGCAGGGTGTAGTGCAGCAGGTTTTGCGAGCCACCGTACAGCGCCGTGGACGCCACGATGTGTGAGCCCGCGCCCATGAGCGTGCAGATGGCCAGGTGCAGGGCGGCCTGACCGCTGGCGGTGGCGATGGCGCCAATGCCACCTTCGAGTGCGGCCACGCGCTGCTCCAGCACCGCATTGGTCGGGTTGCTGA
>JACCDU010706748.1_pt1 | contig 17554 bp, 15 predicted proteins | sample 7446081 | NCBI WGS metagenome assembly JACCDU01 (sample SAMN15323447, study PRJNA562643) | freshwater metagenome | isolation source: river surface water | place: USA:Blue River Watershed | collected 2017-08-17
CTGTGGGCCACGCCGGGGTCTATGAGAAGCAGGCGCTGGTGCTGGTCAATCGCGGCGGTCGCGAGAACCCTTGCACCGGGGGTGAGGTGATGACGCTGGCCAAGGCGATTCAGACCAGCGTGTACGAGCGGTTTGGGATTCGGCTGGAGCCTGAACCGGTGGTGATTTGATTTTGGGAGTTTGTGGTGGTTTGCCGCGCCGGGTTGGGGCCTGAGCGGATCGGCCGATTTGGCGAGCGAAGCGAGTATGCGGCCGACCGCTCAGGCCCCAGCCCGGCGCGGAACACGACCACAACCGCCAAAAATCAAATCACAACAGGCTCAGGCTCCAGCCGAATCCCAAACCGTTCGTACACGCTGGTCTGAATCGCCTTGGCCAAAGTCATCACCTCGCCACCTGTGCAAGGATTCTCGCGCCCGCCCCGGTTCACCAACACCAGCGCCTGCTTGTCGTACACCCCGGCATGGCCCACCGTCTTGCCTTTCCAGCCGCAAGCGTCGATCAGCCAGCCCGCGGCCAGCTTCACCGTGCCGTCAGGCATGGGGTAGTGCACCACCTTGGGTTCGCGCGCGATGATGTCGGCGCACTGCTCGGGGGTCACCGTCGGGTTCTTGAAAAAGCTGCCGGCATTGCCGATCACCACCGGATCGGGCAGTTTGGCACGGCGGATGGCACACACCCAGTCGCAAATGGTGCGTGCATCGGGGCTGGACACGCCGGTCTCCATCATCTTGCGTTCCAAGTCCAGGTAGCCCAGCTCGGGCTTCCACTGCTTGGGCAAGGCCAGGCGCACCCGCAGGATGACGGCGCGGCCGGCCAGCCCCAGGTCTTCCGGCCCGTGCGAGGCGTGCTTGAACACCGAGTCGCGGTAGCCAAAGCCGCACTGCGCGTGGTTCAGGCGGAACACCTCGCCGGTGAACAGATCCATGGCGTCCAGCTCATGAAAGCGGTCCTGCAGCTCCACCCCGTAGGCCCCGATGTTCTGCACCGGCGACGCCCCCACAGTACCCGGAATGAGCGCCATGTTTTCAAGCCCCGGGTAGCCCTGCTCCAGCGTCCAGGTCACCAGGTCGTGCCAGACCACGCCGCCACCGGCTTCGACGATCCAATGTTTGTCGGTTTCACCCGCCAGGCGCAGGCCGGGCACTTCCACCTTGAGGACCAGACCTTTCACGTCCCCGGTCAGCACCACATTGCTGCCGCCGCCCAACACGGTGCGCGGCAGGTGGGCCAGGCGGGCGTCCTGCAGCACGTCGCGCAGGTCGTCTTCGCCGCGCACCCGCACCAGGGCCTCGGCGCGGGCGGCGATGCCGAAGGTGTTGTAGGGCTGCAGGGGGACGTTTTGCTCCAGGATCATGGGAGAATTGTCGCATTCCCCAACTTTGCATCCGCTTCAGAACATGCCTTCTTTTGACACCGTCTGCGAACCCAATATGGTCGAAGTCCGCAACGCCGTGGACACCTCGGCCAAGGAAATCGGCACCCGTTTCGATTTCAAAGGCACCTCAGCCGCCATCGAACTCAAGGACAAAGAGATCACGATGTATGGCGACGCCGACTTCCAGCTCACCCAGGTCGAGGACATCCTGCGCAACAAGCTGACCAAGCGCAATGTGGATGTGCGCTTTCTGGACATTGGCAAGGTCGAGAAGATCGGCGGCGACAAGGTCAAGCAGGTCATCACGGTGCGCGAAGGCATCGCCACCGAAGACGGCAAGAAGATCACCAAGATCATCAAGGAGTCCAAGCTCAAGGTGCAGGCCTCCATCCAGGGTGACGCGGTGCGCGTGACCGGCACCAAGCGCGACGACCTGCAGGCCGTGATGGCCCTGCTGCGCAAGGACATGGCCGAGCTGCCGCTGTCCTTCAACAACTTCCGCGACTGATCGGCATCAACGCCCACAAAAAAGCCTGCTGGATCTGACCGATCCGGCAGGCTTTTTTGTGGCTCAGCCCCGCACATACGGGGCCGAAGGGGCCAATTCACATCACTTCTGGGCGCTGTTGTAGTTGGCCATGCCGTCGGTGATTTCCTTCTTGGCGGCGTCCACGTTGTCCCAGCCCAGCACCTTGACCCATTTGCCTTTTTCGAGGTCTTTGTAGTGCTCGAAGAAGTGGGCGATCTGCTTGAGTTGCAGCTCGTGCAGGTCTTCGGCCTTCTGGATGTTCGAATAGATCGGCAGCAGCTTGTCCACGGGCACGGCCAGCACTTTGCCGTCCACGCCGCCTTCGTCTTCCATTTTCAGGATACCAATGGCGCGGCAGGTGACCACCACACCCGGGGGCAGCGGGAACGGCGTGATGACCAGCACGTCCACCGGGTCGCCGTCACCCGCGATGGTCTTGGGCACATAACCATAGTTGGTCGGGTAGTGCATGGCGGTGCCCATGAAGCGGTCCACGAAGATCGCACCGGACTCTTTGTCGACCTCGTACTTGACGGGATCGGCGTTCATCGGGATTTCGATGATCACGTTGAACGCATCGGGGGCCTTGCTGCCGGGGTTGACTTTGTCGAGGGACATGGTGCTTGTCTCTGGTAAGGGTTGAGAAAACCGGGAATAACCCAGGATTAACCCTGATTTTACTTTCACAGGGCTTGCGTCTTTCCCCACCCAGGCCCAGGTCTCAAAGGCTGCGGCACAATGCCACCATGTCCGAGAGAGTCATCCCGCTGGTCGACCAGCGACACCCCAGCCTGCCCTTACCCGAGGCCGACGCCCAGCCCGGCAATGGCCCGCTGGACCGGCTGCAACGCCCCCTGCACGACCTGCGCATCAGCGTGACCGACCGCTGCAATTTCCGCTGCAACTACTGCATGCCCAAGGAAATTTTCGACAAGGACTACGCTTACCTGCCGCACAGCGCCCTGCTCTCGTTCGAAGAAATCACCCGATTGGCAGGCGTGTTCGTGCAGCGCGGTGTGCGCAAAATCCGCCTGACCGGCGGTGAGCCTCTGCTGCGCAAGAACATCGAGGTGCTGATCGAGCAACTGGCCAACTTGCGCACGCCCGATGGCCAGCCACTGGACCTGACCCTGACCACCAACGGCTCGCTGCTGGCGCGCAAGGCCCAAAGCCTGAAAGACGCCGGCCTGCAACGCGTGACCGTGAGTCTGGACGGACTGGACGACGCGGTGTTCCGGCGCATGAACGACGTGGACTTTCCAGTGGCCGACGTGCTGGAGGGCATCGAGGCAGCACGTGCTGTGGGGCTCGGCCCGGTCAAGGTCAACATGGTGGTCAAGCGGGGCACCAACGACCAGGAAATCGTGCCCATGGCGCGGCATTTCCGGGGCAGTGGCGTGTCGCTGCGCTTCATTGAATACATGGATGTGGGCGCCACCAACGGCTGGCGCATGGACGAAGTGCTGCCCAGCGCCCAGGTGATCGAACGCCTGCGCGCGCAATGGCCGCTGGTGGCCCTGCAGCACACCGCCACCGGCGAAACCGCCGAACGCTGGGGCTGGGCCGACGCACAGGGCCGGCATGACCCGGCGCTGGGCGAGATCGGCGTCATCAGCAGCGTGACGCAGGCCTTTTGTGGCGACTGCAACCGCGCCCGCCTCTCGACCGAGGGCCGGCTGTACCTGTGCCTGTTCGCCAGCCAGGGCTACGACCTGCGGCAGCTGCTGCGGGCACAGCAGGCCGACGACGCACACATCGCAGGCGTGATCGACGCCATCTGGCGTGGCCGCAGCGACCGCTACTCGCAACTGCGCAGCGCCATGCCGCCCGACACCGCCGGTGCGCCCAAGCGCCGTGTCGAAATGAGTTACATCGGTGGATGACATGATCCCTCTCAACGAAGGCGTCACCGCCTTGATCCTGGCCGGTGGACGCGGCTCCCGCATGGGAGGCATCGACAAAGGCCTGCAAAACTTTCGCGGTCTTCCTCTGGCACTGCAAACCTTGATGCGCTTGCAGCTGCAAAGCCTGCCACCGCTAGAGGTGCTGATCAACGCCAACCGCAACCTCGCCGCCTACGAATCGCTGGGCACCGCCGTCTGGCCCGACACGCTGGACGGCTTTGCCGGACCACTGGCCGGTTTTCTGACGGGCCTTGAGCGCTGCGAAACACCCTTGCTGCTGACCGTGCCTTGCGACACCCCGCTGTTTCCGCTGGACCTGATCGAGCGCCTGCACGCGGCCCTGGTTGAGCAGGGCGCCGATCTGGCCATGGCCGCAGCCCGCGAGGAAGACGGCCAGGTGCGCGCACAACCCGTGTTTTGCCTGCTCAAGGCCGAACTGCACGACAGCCTGGCGCGCTTCACCCAGGCGGGTGGCCGCAAGATCGACGCCTGGACAGGTCAGCACCGCTGCGCCATCGTGCCCTTTGACCGCGAGGGTGACGAACCAAACGCCTTTTTCAACGCCAACACCCTGGCCGAACTGCAACAGCTCGAACACCTATGAGCGCGCCTGAACCCCTGCAAGCCATTGCCGATCGCCTGCAAGGCTACGACCCGCAAGCCCTGTCGGCCCAGCATGTCAACGCCTTCCTGGCCGAATTGGTGCAGCCCGTGCGCGAGACAGAAACCGTCTCGCCCATGCAGGCACTGGACCGCATCCTGGCCCAGGACGTGGTCTCCCCCATCAGCGTGCCGCCGCACGACAACTCGGCCATGGATGGCTTCGCCTTCCGAGGCAGCGACCTGCGCGCAGGCGAGCCCACACGGCTGCGCGTGGTCGGCACTGCCCTGGCCGGCAAGGCCTGGGCAGGCACCTGCCAGAGTGGCGAATGCGTGCGCATCATGACCGGGGCCATCATGCCGGCAGGCCTGGACACCGTGGCGCCACAAGAGCTGGTTCAGGTCGACGGCGAACAAGTCACCGTCCCCCCCGGCCTGCTGCAAACCGGCGACAACCGCCGCCTGCTCGGCGAAGACCTGATGTCCGGCCAGCCTGCCCTGCAGGCCGGCACCCGCCTGACCCCGGCCGCCTGCGGCCTGGTCGCCAGCCTGGGGCTGGCCCAGGTGCAGGTCTGGCGCCGTCCGCGCGTGGCCTACTTTTCAACCGGCGACGAGATCCTGAGCCTGGGCGAGCCCCCGCGCGAAGGCGCGGTGTACGACAGCAACCGCTACACCGTCTTCGGACTGCTCACACGACTGGGCTGCGAAGTGGTGGACCTGGGCGTGGTGCCCGACCAACCCGAGCGGCTCGAAGCCGCTTTCCGCCAGGCTGCAGCACAGGCCGACGCCATCATCACCAGCGGCGGCGTCAGCGTGGGCGAGGCCGACCACACCAAGGCCATGATGAAAAAGCTGGGCGATGTGGCCTTCTGGCGCATCGCGATGCGGCCCGGCCGCCCCATGGCGGTGGGCCGCCTGACGCAGGGCGAGCGCTCCGCAGTCTTGTTCGGTCTGCCTGGCAACCCGGTGGCGGTGATGGTCACGTTTGCGGCTTTCGTGCGCCCTGCCCTGCAAAAACTCATGGGCTGGCAGGCTCCGCCGCAGCCCCTTCTGCGCGCGCGCAGCACCGACACCTTGCGCAAGAAACCGGGTCGCACCGAATACCAGCGCGGCATCGTGGAACGCCGAGAAGATGGCGAACTCTGGGTCCGCCTGACGGGTAACCAGGGCTCGGGCGTGCTGAGTTCCATGGTGCAGGCCAATGGCCTGGTGGTGCTGGGCCACGACCAACCTACGGTGCAGACCGGCGAGTGGGTCGATGTGATGGTGTTCGACGGCCACCTTTAACCCCCAATGAACAAGGCCTCCGGATGGAGGCCTTGTTTTATTTCAGCAGCGCTGCGTCAGGGGTTGATGTCTGACGCCTGCACCGAGGGTGGGTACTCATGGGCTTCGGCCTTGTTCGCACCGGGCACCGTTTGACGCGCAAACAGTGAGTACATGGTGGGCACCACAAAAAGGGTCAGCAACGTGCCCAAACTCATGCCACCCACGATCACCCAACCGATCTGCGTGCGGCTTTCTGCGCCAGCGCCTTTGGCCAAGGCCAGCGGCACCGCCCCCAACACCATGGCACCGGTGGTCATCAAAATGGGGCGCAAGCGCTGGCTCGACGCTTTCACCAGTGCCTCACGCATGGCCATGCCATGTTCCCGCAACTGGTTGGTGAACTCGACGATCAAGATCCCGTGCTTGGTGATCAGGCCCACCAGGGTGATCAGGCCGATCTGCGAATACACGTTGAGCGAGCCGCCCGTGAACTGCAAAGCCAGCAGCGCCCCCACCATGGACAGCGGCACCGAGAGCATGATGACGAAGGGGTCGATGAAACTTTCGAACTGCGCCGCCAGCACCAAAAAGATGAAGAACAGCGCCAGCACGAACACGATGACCAGCGCCCCTTGCGAGTTCTTGAACTCCCGCGAGGTGCCGTTGAGTTCCGTGGTGTAGCCAGGCTTGAGCACCTTGGCCGCCGTGGCGTCCAGGAACTTGAGTGCCTCACCCAGCGAATAGTCGGGGGCCAGGTTGGCCGTGATCGACACCGAGCGGCGCTGACCGAAGTGGTTGAGCTCTCGCGGACTCACGCTCTCGCGGGTCTTGACGAGGGCCGACAGCGGGATCATGGCATCGGCTTTGCCGCGCACATAGATGTTGTCGATGTCTTCGGGCGTGTTGCGCCCCTGGGCTTGCACCTGCACGATCACATCGTACTGTTCAGCATCTTTTTTGTAGCGTGTCACCACACGGCCACCGAGCATGGTTTCGACGGCACGGGCCACCGTGTCAACGCTGAGTCCCAGCTCCGCCGTCTTGGCGCGGTCCACCTCGATGCGCAGCTCCGGCTTGTTCAGGCGCAGGTCCACATCGGGCGAGAGGATGCCGGGGTTCTTGACGATCTCGTCCAGCATCTGGCGGGTCACCGCGTTCAGGTTCTGGTAGCTGTCGGACGTTTGGATCACGAAGTTGACCGGACGTTCGCGAAAGCCCTGCCCCAGCGAAGGCGGCGTGATCGGGAACGCCATCACCCCCGGCAGGCCGTTGAACTTGGGCGTGAGTTCGCGAGCGATCTCCAGCGTGGTTTTCTGCCGTTGCTCCCAATCCACCGCGCGGTAGATGACCGAGCCCTGCGCCACCGTGGGGTTGCCCATGTTGGCAAACACCCGGTCGAACTCGCTGTAGCCCTCGCCCAGACGCTCCAGCACCTTGGCGTAGCGGTCGGTGTATTCCAGCGTGGCCCCATCGGGCGCGGTCACGGTGGCCAGCAACACCCCCCGGTCTTCCAGCGGGGCCAGCTCCTGCTTCATGGTCGGGTAGATCAGGGCAATCGCCACGGCACTGCCGACCATGACCAGCATCACCAACCAGCGCGCCTTTTGCAGCACCAGGTCCAGCAGACGGGCGTAGCCATCGGCCAGCCGGTTGAGCCAGCGGTCCATGCTGCGGTCGAACCAGCCTGGGTTGGGGTTGTGGCGCAGCAGCTTGGCACTCATCATGGGCGACAGCGTCAGCGCCACAAAACCCGAGACCACCACCGACCCCGCCAGCGCCAACGCGAACTCTGTGAACAGCTTGCCGGTGCGTCCCGGCGTGAACGACAGTGGCGCAAACACCGCCGCCAGCGTGAGGGTCATGGCCACCACCGCAAAGCCGATCTCGCGCGAGCCCTTGATCGCCGCAGAGAACGGGTCCATGCCTTCCTCAATGTGGCGGTAGATGTTCTCCAGCACCACGATGGCGTCGTCCACCACCAAACCGATGGCCAGCACCAGCGCCAGCAGCGTCAGCGTGTTGATGGTGAAACCGGCCAGCGCCATCATGGCAAAGGTCCCGATCAGGCTGACCGGGATGGTGATGATGGGGATGATGGAGGCGCGCACGGTGCGCAAGAAAACAAAGATCACCAGCGCCACCAAGAGCACGGCTTCCACGATGGTCTGGAACACGCTCTTGATGGAGCGGTCGATGAACACCGAGTTGTCGTTGGCCACGGTCACAGTGATGCCCGCAGGCAGGTCGGCCTGCAAGCGCGGCAGCATGTCGCGCACGCCCCTGGACAATTCCAGCGGGTTGGCCGTGGCCTGGCGGATCACGCCAGCGGAGATGGCCGGCTGGCCGTTCAGGCGCACGGCGCTGCGCTCGTCGGCAGCGCCTTCCTGCACGCGGGCCACGTCGCGGATCTTGACCGGAAAGCCGTTGACCGTCTTGACGACGATGTCGGCGAACTGCCCGGGGCGGCTCAGGTCGGTCTGCGACGTCACGGTGAATTCGCGCTTGCTCGACTCGATACGGCCAGCCGGCAACTCCAGGTTGCTGCGGCGAATGGCGTCTTCCACATCGGCCGGGGTCAGCTTGTAGGCCGCCAGCCGTTCGGGTTCGAGCCAGACACGCATGGCGTATTTGCGCTCGCCGTACAGGCGCACATCGGCCACACCGGTCACGGTTTGCAAGCGGGGTTTGACGATGCGGTTGACCAGGTCGTTGATCTGCAGCGGGTCCATGGTCTCGCTGGAGAATGCCAACCAGATGACCGGGAAAGCGTCGGCTTCGACCTTGGCGATGACCGGTTCCTCGATCGACTGCGGCAGGCGGTTGCGCACGCGCGAGGTGCGGTCGCGCACTTCGGCAGCGGCGGTGTCGGCGTCTTTCTCCAAGCGGAAACGCACGGTGATCTGGGACTGCTCGGCCCGGCTGATCGAGGTGATCACGTCCACCGCGTCGATGCCGGCGATCGAGTCCTCCAGCGGTTTGGACACCTGGGTTTCGATCACCTCGGCCGAAGCACCGGGGTATTTCACGCTCACGGTCACCGTGGGCTCGTCGATCTTGGGGTATTCGCGCACCGACAGGCGGTCAAAGCTCACCGCGCCGATCAGCAAAATCAGCAGGGACATGACCACGGCCAGCACCGGCCGGCGGATGGAAACTTCTGCGAGTTGCATCTCAGCCTCGCTGGCAGGGGTTGGGACCGCTCAGGGGAGCAGCAGGCGCTTGCTTGGTCAACGCGCGCGGATCGGGCACCTGCGGCGCGCCACCCGCCGGCGCGCTTGCAGCCGGCGCGGCGGATGGCGCAGCACCAGCCCCGGCACCTTTGCCAGCGGCGGCCAGGTCCATCACCCGCACAGGCGTGCCGTCTTTTTGCAAGCGCTGGTGGCCGGCAGTGACCACGGTGTCGCCCTCCTCCAGGCCTTCGGTGATCTCCACCTTGCCAGGCTGACGCACGCCGGTCTTCACCGCCACGCGCTGGGCCACCAGGGTGTCGGGCGCATCGCCAGGCACCACCTTGACCACGAACGCCTTGCCCCCTTGAGGCACGAGGGCCTCCTCAGGCACCGTCAGCGCTTGCTCACGCACGCCAAAAACGGTGTTCACCCGTGCGAACATGCCCGGGCGCAGCTGCCGCTGGCGGTTGTCGATGCAGCCCCGGATGCCCACCGAGCGGCCGTTGGCATCGATCAAGGGATCGACCGCCTGGACCTGTGCGGTGAAAGGCCGCCCCGGCAGCGCGTCGATCTGCAGCTGGGCCGATTGGCCTGCGCGGATCTTGCTCTGGAAGCGCTCGGGCAGACGGAAGTCGACGAGCACGGCATCGATGTCCTCGATGTTGACGATGTCGGCACCGTCCTTGAGGTAGTCGCCGACGTTGACCTGCTTGAGGCCAGCGACACCGTCAAACGGGGCCACGATCTTCAAGCGCCGCTGGGTGGCGACCGCCAGCTCGTGCTTGGCCTGGGCCACCTCCAGCGCTGCGGCACTTTCATCCACCGAACGCTTGCTGATGAAGTTTTGCGCCGCCAGTTCCTGGTTGCGCTTGTGGTTGGCCTCGGCGATCGCCATTTCGGCTTTGGCCTGCGCCACCTGGGCGGCCTGCAGTTGGTCGTCGAGCTGAACCAGAAGCTGCCCCTTGTGCACCCGCTGGCCTTCGGTGAACAAAATGGCCTTGACGCGCCCGGCCACTTCAGGGCGGATCACCACCCCCTGGCGCGAACGCAAACTGCCCACCGACTGGGCTTCATCGACCAGCCGGACAGCCGCCACTTTCGCCACTTCGACCGCCACCGCTCTGGGGCCAGCAGCAGCCACGGCGGGCGCGGCCGACTTGCTCACCGCGTCGGCAGGTTTGTGCTGCACCCACCACGCCACACCGGAAGCCATGCATATGCCGGCAACGGCCACCCCAAGGTATTTCTTTTTGTAGGCCATGAACTTTGTCTCGACGATCTGAATCAACAGTGGGGGAATGTAACAGTGGCCACGCCCTGAACGTATCGTCACGGCAGCCCACGGCCGGCTCGGGCGGCAGATTTACCGCAGGTTTACACACGTGTGGTTTCAGCGCCCCAGCACCTGTGCCACACCTTGGTTGGCCAGCGCGTCGGCGCGCTCGTTGCCCGGATCGCCCGCATGGCCCTTGACCCAGTGCCAGTCAATGCGGTGCCCCGAAAAGGACACCAGTCGGTCCAGCTCCTGCCACAGGTCCACGTTTTTCACCGGCTCCTTGTTGGCGGTGCGCCAGCCTTTGGCTTTCCAGCCATGGATCCACTGGGTGATGCCCTGGCGCACGTACTGGCTGTCCAGGTAGAGGGCCACCGTGCAAGGCCGCTTGAGGGCCTTGAGGGCTTCAATCACGGCAGTGAGCTCCATGCGGTTGTTGGTGGTTTCGCGCTCGCCGCCAAACAGTTCCTTGACATGTTCGCCCGAGCGCATGCGCACGCCCCAGCCGCCTGGGCCGGGGTTGCCTTTGCAGGCGCCATCGGTGTGGATTTCGACAAAATTCAAAGCGGTCGGGGTGGTCAAGAGGGGCTTTCGTTGTCCGGGCGGGCCTGCATGGGCGCCTGCATGGGGGTCGCGGGTGCCACAAGGGCGGGGCGTGATGGTAGCTTGCGCCAGGCACGCCCCGACAAGCCATGCACACCGGGCACCCGTTTGGTGGCCACGATCAGGTAGGCCCCGCCCAAAATCGGGCACCAACGTTGGCCCCAAGCATCGAGCCAGGACCAGCGCTGCACCCAGCGTTCGCTGCGCCAGGTCGGCGTCCAGCCGGTGTAGCGCTGCAACTGGACCTCAAAACCCAGCAAATGCAGCCAGTCGCGCAGACGGTGCGGGCCGATCGGCCGCACTGGCCAGGACCCAGCCCCCTCTTGTGTCTTGGGCTGCGGGTGGCGGGCCAGCCGCCAGCCCCACAGGCTCCAGGGGTTGATGCCGGTGATGAACACCTGCCCTTCGGGGATGAGCACGCGCTCGACCTCGCGCAGACAGGCGTGGGGATCGGCCGAACGCTCCAAGGTATGGGGCAGCACCACCAGGTCCAGCGACTCTGCGCTCCAGGGCCAGGCCCGGCTGTCAAAATTCAGGGCCGGTGGCGGTGCGGCGTCTTCGTCGAACTCTTGCTGCGCCAACCAGCGGTGGGGCATGCGGTTGTAGCGCAAGGCGTCAAAGCCCGGCCAGCCCGCTTGCAGCGCGTGGTAGCCGAACACATCGACCAGACACTCGTCGGCCTGCGCCTGCCCCCAGGCCAGCAAACGCTGCGCGGTCGGCTCGCCCAGACTTTGCAGCCAAGACGGGACCGATGGGGGGCTTTCTATAATCTGACGCGCCATGCGATTGACTCCACTGCCCGCTTTCGCCGACAACTACATCTGGCTGTTGCAACACCAGCAACGGCTGCTGGCTGTCGACCCGGGCGACGCGCAGGCGGTGCTGCAGTGGCTCGCACGCGAGCCCGACCTGCAGCTCGACGCCATTCTAGTCACCCACCACCATGCCGATCACACCGGCGGTCTGTCCGAACTGGTGCAGGCCACGGGTGCGCGCGTCTATGGCCCAGCGCTGGAAAAACTGCCGGTGGCACACACCCCGGTGGTACAGGGTGGCGAAGTGCGTTGGGGGCCCCTGCGCTGGCAAGTGCTCGATGTGCCTGGCCACACCGCTGGCCATGTGGCTTACTGGACCCAGCCCGAGGGCGACAGTCCCCTGCTGTTTTGCGGCGACACCCTGTTTTCGGGCGGCTGCGGGCGCCTGTTTGAGGGCACTGCAGCGCAAATGCTGGCCTCGCTCGACGTCTTGGCGCATTTGCCCGCCGACACACGGGTGTGCTGCGCGCACGAATACACCCTGTCCAACCTGCGCTTCGCCCGTGCCGTGGAACCCGGCAACGCCCAGCTGCAGGCCTACGAACAACACTGCCTGGCCCTGCGCGAGCAAGGCCAGCCGACCCTGCCGGCCCGCCTCGGCCAGGAGTGCGACATCAACCCTTTTCTGCGCAGCCGCGAACCCGCCGTGCGAGCAGCCCTTGCCACGTTCACCGGCCAGGTTGCCGAGAACGATGCACAGGCTTTCGCCCAACTGCGTGAATGGAAGAACGGATTCAAATGAGTTTTGCTTTTAGCCCTCGCCCCTGGCGACAAGCCGGTCTGGGCCTCCTGCTGGGCCTGACCTTGTGGCTGACCGGCTGCGCCACCACCGGCACCGGCGCCGACACGGCCGATGCCAACACCCCAGCGCCCGTGGCTCAGGTGAGCGATACGCCCAAGCCGCTGCCTGAGCGTGCCCCGAGCTACCTCAAACCGACCGGCGGTCTGGGCCTGCAGCCGCCCACCGACATTTGGGAACGCATCCGCCGCGGCTTTGCCATGCCCGACCTGGACAGCCCTCTGGTCAGTGACCGCGAGCAGTGGTACGCCGCCCGCCCCGACTACCTGCTGCGGATGACCGAGCGCTCGCGCCGCTACATCTACCACATCGTCGAAGAGCTGGAACGCCGCAACATGCCGACCGAATTGGCACTGCTGCCCTTCATCGAATCGGCGTTCAACCCCGAAGCCGTGTCCAGCGCCAAAGCCGCCGGCATGTGGCAGTTCATGCCGGCCACCGGCAAATATTTCGATCTCAAGCAGAACCTGTTCCGCGACGAGCGCCGCGACGTGCTCGAATCGACCCGCGCGGCACTCGACTACCTGCAAAAGCTCTACGGCATGTTCGACGACTGGCATCTGGCGCTGGCCGCCTACAACTGGGGCGAGGGCAGCGTCAGCCGTGCGCTGGCACGCAACAAGGCGCGTGGTCTGCCACTGAGCTACACCGATCTGCAAATGCCCAACGAGACCCGCTATTACGTGCCCAAGCTGCAGGCGGTGAAGAACATCGTGGCGCAACCCGAACTCTTCAATGTGCGTCTGCCCTTGGTGCACAACCACCCGTTCTTCAAGAGCGTGACCATCGAGCGCGACATCGACGTGGCCACAGCAGCGCGTCTGGCCGAGATCAAGCTGGAAGACTTCAAGGCGCTGAACCCGCAGATGAATCGCCCCGTCATCCTGGCAGCAGGCACGCCGCAAATCTTGCTCCCCTGGGACAACGCGTCGATCTTCGAGAGCAACCTGCAGTCCCACGCCAACCGGCAGCTGGCCACCTGGACCGCCTGGACCGCCCCACGGACCATGAAGGTGGACGAGGCCGCCCGCCAAGTGGACATGCCTTCCGATGTGCTGCGCTCGATCAACCACATCCCGAGCGGCATGCTGCTCAAGGCAGGCTCCACCCTGTTGGTGCACCGCAAGGGCGCGCTCGACAACGATGTGACCGAAAACACCGCAGAAAATGCCCAGCTGAGCCTGGCGCCCGAGGTGGTGCTGCGCCGCATCGCGATCAAGGCCCGCAAGGGCGACACCCTGGCCACGCTCGGCGCACGCCACGGCGTGTCTGCCGCCAACATGGCCAGCTGGAACCGCTTGCCAGCCACCGCTGCACTCAAGTCGGGCCAGAGCCTGACCCTGTTCGTGCCCACCAGCGTACCGCCACTGGGCTCGGTCAAACTCGCGGCCCGAGGCAAACCGGTCAGAACGGCCAAGCGCGCCGACGCCAAGACACGGGCTCCGGCTGCGGCGCCCAAACAGCTGGCCCAAACGCGCCCGTCCAGCGTCCGGCGCTAATGGCCTGAGCTGGTCCGGCTGCGGGGACTGCGCGCCACAAAAACCTGGGTGAAGGTGCGCGCCAGCTGCTGGCTGCTGCTGGGCGGCGTGCTGGCCACGCGGGCATGCAGGCGCCAGGCGTTGAACACTGCGTCCTCGTCGATCAGTCCGTCACGGGCATAGGCATCGCGCAAACGCTCCAGCGCCCCCAGGTAGACCGCACGATCGCCCAGCCAGGGCGCTGCCGGCACGGTCCTGAACAAATCGGTGGGGCCGGCCGTCTGCAGCCAGCGCAGCGCCTGCACCACCCCTTCGGCCAGTATGCGGGCCACCTGAGGGTGACGCTGCAAAAACGCCTCGCGCGCCATCAGGCAAGCGCCCGGCAAAGGCCCACCCCCGATGTGCTGCGCGCCGGTGCGGGTGCGTGCTTCGGCGATGACACGGATCTCCCCGCGCTGCTCCAGCCAGTGCATGACCGGATCGGGGTTGCACAGGGCATCGACCTGGCCCTCCCACAAAGCCCCGAGAGCCGCCGCCGAAGTCCCCACTTCGACAAACTGCACATCTTGCGGCTGCAAGCCGTGGTGCAGCAGCCACACACTGGCCATCCAATGCGTGGCCGAATCCCGCGCCGACACCCCAATGCGCGCCGACTTGAGGTCGTTCCAACTGCGCGGCTCGGCCCGCACCGTGGACACCCCCAGGCTGAGCATCGGGGTCGCACCCATCTGCACAAAAGCCTGGAAGAACTGCCCCTTGTGCTGCAACTCGAACAGGTGCGGGAACGCGCCCGCCAGCACATCGGCCCGCCCCTGCAACACGCTGGCCAGCCCGGCAGCACCCGATTCGTGCGCCAGCAACTGCACCTGCAGGCCCTGCTGGCGGAAATAACCCAAGCGGTCGGCCAGCACCAGCGGCAGGTGGTACAGGCTGTTGCGCGCCGTCAAGGCCACCGTGACCTGCGCGGCCGCAGGGGCGGCCACCGCCGGCCAGGCCGCCAAGCTGCCTGTGGTCAAGGCCATCGAAAGCACCTGTCTGCGCCGCCGGTCCATGCTCCATATTCCCTGTTGGTGTGCCGCCCTGAATGTGCAAGTTCAGCATAGGCACCCCCCGATGCCAGCGCATCGGTAAAGCACCCAAGGGGGTTTTCACTTAAGGGAGAAAAAGGGAAAGGCGCTGCGCAGGGATCAGCGGCGGTCGACCAGTGCGTGGGCGATGGTGCCCAGGTCCACGTATTCCAGCTCGCTGCCGGCAGGCACACCGCGCGCCAAGCGCGTGACCTTGAGGCCACGGGCCTTGAGCATTTCGGCAATCACATGCGCCGTGGCCTCGCCCTCGGCGGTGAAGTTGGTCGCCAGGATCACCTCGCGCAACTCGGGCACGCTGCAGCGCTCACGCAGCTTGGCCAGACCGATGTCGTGCGGGCCAATGCCGTCGAGCGGGCTGAGCTTGCCCATGAGCACAAAGTACAGGCCCCGGTAAGTGCCGGTGCGCTCGATGGCCGACTGGTCGGCCGGCGTCTCCACCACACACAACTGGCCGCGTTCGCGCGCCGGATCACAACAGGTGTCGCACACCTCGGCTTCGGTGAAGGTGTGGCACAGGCTGCAGTGGCGCACCGACGCCACCGCGTGGCTGAGCGCCTGCGCCAAGGTGGTGGCCACCTGGCGATCATGCTGCAACAGGTGAAACGCCATGCGCTGCGCCGACTTGACGCCCACGCCCGGCAGGCCCTTGAGGGCCTGCACCAGGGCAGACAGTGCGTGGGTATCGGCCATGAGGCTGCCTGCGCTCAGAAAGGCAGCTTCATGCCCGGCGGCAGGCCTGCGGTGAGCTTGCCCATTTTCTGCTGCGACACTTCTTCGGCCTGGCGCACGGCAGCGTTGAAAGCGGCGGCCACCAGGTCTTCCAGCATGTCCTTGTCGTCGGCCAGCAGGCTGGGGTCGATGGTGACGCGGCGCACCTCGTGCTTGCAGGTCATCAGCACCTTGACCAGGCCCGAGCCGGATTGGCCTTCGACCTCGATCGTGGCGAGTTCGTCCTGCGCCTTCTTGAGGTTGTCCTGCATGGCTTGGGCCTGCTTCATGAGGCCGGCGAGTTGTCCTTTGTTGAACATGGGGGTCTTTCGTTGGAGAAGAAAATCAGAGCGGCTGGATGCTGCCGGGCACGATCTTGGCGTCGTAGTCGCGCACCAAGGATTGCACCAGCGGGTCTTGGGTGATGAGTTGGACGGCCGCGTCCATTTTGGCGGCCGCCGCCTGCGCATTGCGTTTGGCCGGGCTGTCGGACACGCCGCCCAGCTCGACCTGCAGGCGCACCGCGTGGCCTGCGCTGTGCAAGGCTGTTTGCAGGCGCTCGCGGGTACTCGGCATGTTGAGCGATTCGCGCTCCACGCGCAGCCGCCACACATCGCCTTCGCGGCCCAGCAACTGCGATTGCAGCGCCAACTCGCGCACCAAGGCGGTGATGGCTTCTGCGGCCTGCAACTGACCCACCACCTCGGCCCAGACATCGCCTTCGGGCGTGAGCAACAACGGCGCTTCGGCGCGCTTGAGGACTTCGGTACGACTGGCCGGCGCGGGCGTCACATCACGCACCGGAATCGGCCGCACGGTGGGTGCTGGCGGTGCATCGGACTGGGCAGGCGGCGGGGCATCGTCGGGCTCTTCCCAGGGCGGAAAATCGTCCATATCAAGGGACGGCGCCTCGGGCATGTCGGGGGGCAGATCGTCTGGGGAGGGGGCTGCGTTGACCGCATTCACCACAGGCCGTGCGGCAGGCTGAACCGCCGTAGCGGGCAGTGTGGGTGGGTTCAGCGGCGCAGCGGATGCAGGCACAGCGGCAGGCTTGGGCACCTGTGCAGGTGCAGGTGCAGGTGCAGGTGCAACGGGCGGCTGGGCAATGGCAGCTGCGGGCTGTGCTGGCGTGGGGCGGGCTGCGGCGGGGGCCGCGCTCAGTTCAGGACTTTTTTTTTCAGCCGCGCCGTTTGTGCGTGCCGGCTGGAAGGCCAGCAGGCGCAGCAGCACCATGGTCAGGGCTGCGTATTCGTCGGGCGCCAGGCCCAGCTCGGTGCGACCGTGCAGGCACAGGCTGTAGAGCAGCTGGGTGACATCGGCCGGCATGTTCTGGGCCAGTTCGGCCAGCACAGCGGCATCGGGATCGTCCGAAGGCTGGTCGGCCAGGCTCGGCACCGCCTGCAGCACCGCCATGCGTTGCAGCAGGGTGCTCATGTCTTCCAGCGTGGCGGCGGCAGACACCCCCTGCAGACGCAGGGCATCGACCAGAGACACCACACTGGCGCCGTCCCAGTCGGCCAGGGCACGCAGGAGCTGCAGCACATGGCTGCGGTCCACACTGCCCAGCATCTGACGCACGCCGGCTTCCTGCAACTGCCCACTGCCAAAGGCGATGGCCTGGTCGGTCAGGCTCAGCGCATCGCGCATGGAGCCGCGCGCTGCACGCGAGAGCAAACGCAGCGCCTGCGGTTCGGCCTCGATGCTTTCCTGCGCCAGCACACGGGTGAGGTGTTCGAACACGGTCTCGGGGGCCATGGGCCGCAGGTTGAACTGAAGGCAGCGCGAGAGCACCGTGACCGGCACCTTCTGCGGATCGGTCGTGGCCAGCACGAACTTGAGGTATTCGGGGGGCTCTTCCAGCGTCTTGAGCATCGCGTTGAACGCGGTGTTCGTCAGCATGTGCACTTCGTCGATCATGAAGACCTTGAAGCGGCCCTGCA
>JACCDU011083541.1_pt1 | contig 17550 bp, 16 predicted proteins | sample 7446081 | NCBI WGS metagenome assembly JACCDU01 (sample SAMN15323447, study PRJNA562643) | freshwater metagenome | isolation source: river surface water | place: USA:Blue River Watershed | collected 2017-08-17
CTTCTGGAACGAACCCTATTCAGCACCCGTGACGCGCTGGGGCACCGAGCTGCACGACCGCTTCATGCTGCCGCACTGGATCCACAAAGACTTTGACGACGTGCTGACCGAGCTGGGCGATGCGGGCTTCCACTTTGACCCCAGCTGGTTCGCGCCCCATTTTGAGTTCCGCTTCCCGCTGGTGGGTCAAGTCAAGGTGGACGGCACGGTGCTCACCCTGCGCAATGCGCTGGAGCCCTGGCACGTCATGGGCGAAGAAAGCAGCGCGGGCGGCACCGCCCGTTATGTGGACTCCTCGCTGGAGCGCATCGAGGTGCATGTGAGCGGCATGAACCCCTCGCGCCACACCGTCACGGTGAACGGCAAGCCCCTGCCCCTGCAGCCCACGGGCGTGGTGGGCGAGTACGTGGCCAGCGTGCGCTACAAGGCCTGGAACCCGCCCTCTTCGCTGCACCCCAGCATCGGCGTGCATGCACCACTGACGGTGGACCTGGTGGACACCTGGATGAAACGCTCGCTGGGCGGCTGCCAGTACCACGTCGTCCACCCTGGTGGCCGCAGTTACGACACCTTCCCGGTCAACGCCTACGAAGCCGAAAGCCGACGCCTGGCCCGCTTCTTCCGCATGGGCCACACCCCCGGAGCCATGAAGCAGCTCGCCGCGCTCGGCCCCAACACCACCTTGCACGCCAGCCCTGAGTTCCCGCACACGCTGGATTTGCGCAAAGCCTGAGCGACAATGGCTGGATGAATGAACTGCGAGAAAGCCGCCCTGAACATCTGGACGCGCAAGCTATGAATTGGCTGGCGCACCAGGCGCTGGCTGCACCTGCGGGGCATTGGGACGAGCTGCGCGGCTTGGCCATTGCGCCGACAGCCCAAGCGCCCACAGACCAGGCACAGATGAGTGATGCCTGGCAGAGCTTCATCCAGCACCTGGGCAACGACGGGCTGGACAGCTTGGGACTGCGCATGAGCAACTTGCAACGGCAAGTGCGCGACAACGGCATCACCTACAACGTCTATGCTGCGGCCGACCAGCCGCAGCGCCCCTGGTCACTCGACCTGTTCCCGCTCATGGTGCCCGAGGCCCATTGGCAGCACATCGAAGCAGGCGTGTTGCAACGCATGCAGCTGCTCGAACGCATCATGGCTGACGCCTACGGCCCCCAAGAGTTGGTGCTCAATGGCCAGCTGCCTGCGGCCCTCATCCAAGGCCACCCCGCCTACTTGCCCGCCATGCATGGCGTGCCTCCGGTGGGTGGTCGTTACCTGTCACTCGCTGCGTTTGATCTGGCGCGCGGACCCGACGGCTGCTGGTGGCTCTTGTCACAGCGCACCCAGGCCCCCTCGGGTTTGGGTTATTTGCTGGAAAACCGCCTCATCGTCTCGCGCCAGTTCCCCAAGGCGTTCGAGGGCTTTCCGGTGCAGCGTCTGGCCGAGACCTACCGCACCCTGATCGACGGTCTCAAGGCCCGCAGCCCGGCCGGGGCCTCAGCCCACATCGCGCTGCTCACGCCGGGCCCCTACAACGAAACGTACTTCGAGCACGCCTACCTGGCCCGCTACCTGGGCCTGAGCCTGGTGCAGGGCAATGACCTGATGGTGCGTGACGAGAAGCTGTACCTCAAAACCCTGCAAGGCCTGCAGCCGGTGCACGGCCTCTTGCGCCGGGTGGACGACGACTGGCTGGACCCGCTGGAGCTGCGTGCCGACTCCACGCTGGGTGTGCCAGGCCTGTTGCAGGCGGTGCGCAGTGGCAACGTGCTGGTGGCCAACACACCGGGCTCGGGCTTTTTGGAATCGAACGCGCTGCTGGGCTTCATGCCTGCATTGGCGCGTGACTTGCTGGGCGAAGCACTGCAGTTGCCCGCCATCCCGAGCTGGTGGTGCGGTGAAGCAGCGGCCTTGCAAGATGTACTGCCGCGCATCCAGAGCTGCGTGATCAAACCCACTTACCCCCACCACACTGACCGCCACAGCTTCGAGCCCGTACTCGGACACCAACTGAGCCGCCGCGAGCAAGACGAATGGGCCGGACGCATTCTGCGTGACCCGGATGCCTACACCCTGCAGTCATGGCTGCCCCTGTCACACCAGCCCACCTGGCAAATGCAGGCCAATGGCCAGGCGGCCATCGAATCACGCCCCGTGGTGCTGCGCGTGTTTGCTGTGGCCGACGCACAAGGCGGCTGGCAAGTACTGCCCGGCGGGCTGGCCCGGCTGGGCACGCGCGAAGGCATTGCCTCCATGCAGCGCGGCGGCAGCAGTGCCGATGTGTGGGTGCAATCCAAGGCCACCGAGCCCCCCGCAGCGCTCGCCAGTGTGACCATCAATGAGCCGCCCCAGCCCTCAGCCAGCGTGCTCGCACAGCGCCAGCGCCTGGTCACCAGCCGAGCTGCCGAAAACCTTTTCTGGATGGGCCGCTACACCGAGCGCACCGAAAACACACTGCGCCTGGTGCGTCTGAGCCTGGAGATTTTGACCAGCGAAAACCAGAACCAGCCGCTGCTGCTGAACTTCATCACCCAGATGGCCACGCGCCACGGCTTGGTGCGCCCCGGCGTGCCCGCCGCCGCGCAAGCCCACCGCGTATTCGAGCGCTCGCTGATTGCGGGTCTTTGGGACAACAAACTGGCCACCAGCGTGGGTTTCAATTTGCGCTCGGTGCGATTGGCCGCCTCGTCGGTGCGCGAGCGTCTGTCGCCCGAGCACTGGCGACTGCTGGAGCAAGCCGAATCGCGCTTTTTCAATTCGGTGGCCAGCGACAACTCGCAAGACACCGTGGAAGTGCAAGCCCTGCTGGCCGAGACCAGCCAAATGCTGGCTGCCCTGACTGGCGCACAAACCGACCGCATGACCCGCGACGATGGCTGGCGCCTGTTGTCGATTGGCCGCCACATCGAGCGGCTGGAATTTTTATCGAGCGCCCTGAGCAATGCGGTGCAAGGCGGCCTGATCGGCGAGCAAGCGGGCTTTGATGCGGTGCTGGACCTGTTTGACAGCACCATCAGCTTTCATGCGAAGTACCAGCAAAGCCGCACGCCACAGGCCCTGATGGACTTGCTGGTCACCAACCCCGACAACCCGCGAGCACTGGGCTGGGTGGCACACACCTTGCGCTCACGACTGCTGCGCATGGGCAAGCTGGCCGACGGGGCCACCGTGCCCCTGGCGGCCGTGGTGCCGCGCTTGGTGGACCTCCCCCCCGAAGCCCTCTGGCCTATGGACTGCACAGCTGATGCCATCCTGCCCAGCGCCGCACACCCCCTGCCCTTGCATGTAACCCTGCAAGAATGTCAATCCTCGGCACGCGACGTATCAGACCAGTTGTGCGCCCTGTTCTTCACCCACAGTGGCGATGCCCGCTTCAGCTTTGGCGCTTGAGAACCCATGCACCTGGCCATCACCCACGAAACCCGCTACAGCTACAGCCCGGCTGTGCAAACCGCGCAGCATGTGGCGCACCTGCAACCCGCCAACACGCCTTGCCAAGAGGTGCTTAGCCACAGCCTGCTGGTCGAGCCTGCCGCCCATGTGCAACACAACGTGGATGCTTTTTGCAACCACCGCGCCTATTGGGCCCTGACCAAGCCGCATGACGGCTTGCTGGTGCGTGCGTACAGTGAAATCAAAACCTCACCCATTGCATCCGCCGCATCGACGCAAAGCTGGGAGTCGGTACGCGAACATTTCCGCTACCGGGGCGGCCACCCGGCCGATGTGAACAACGGCTTTGTTTTTGGCTCGCACCATGCACCTGTGCACGAGGCGTTTTTGGCCTATGCGCAAAGCAGCTTCAGCCCTGGCCGTGCCTTGATGCCAGCGGCCATCGAGCTGACGGCGCGCATGCACCGCGATTTCACCTACGCCTCGCAGAGCACCGACATCAACACCCCGGCCATCGAAGCGCTGGAAAACCGTCGCGGCGTCTGCCAGGACTTTGCCCACATCCTGCTGGCCTGTTTGCGATCGCTGGGCTTGCCCGCCCGCTACGTGAGCGGCTACCTGCTGACAGAGCCCCCACCCGGCCAGCCGCGCCTGGTGGGCAGCGATGCCTCGCACGCCTGGGCCTCGGTGTATCTGCCCGAACTGGCCAGCCACGCCTGCCAGGGCTGGCTGGACCTGGACCCCACCAACAACCGCTGCGGCCTAGCCAGCCCGGGCCTCGACTACGTGCGCCTGGCCGTGGGCCGCGACTTTGCCGATGTGTCGCCCCTGCGCGGCGTGCTGCAAGGCGGCGGTGCCCACACATTGCAAGTGGCCGTGACGGTGACACCGATCGAGGCGTGAAATCACCCGCGCGGGTGGTGCTGGGCGTGCAGGCTCTTGAGCCGCTCCCGCGCCACATGGGTGTAAATGGTGGTGGTGGAGATGTCTGCATGGCCCAGCAGCATTTGCACAGCGCGCAAATCGGCCCCATGGTTGAGCAAATGGGTGGCAAATGCGTGGCGCAAGGTGTGCGGGGACAGCGGCGAGGTGATACCCGCCTGGATGGCATAACGCTTGACCAGATTCCAGAACATGACACGTGACATGGCCGTGCCCGGTTTGGGACCACTGGACGTGATGAAGAGGTCTTCGCTCTGCCGTTGCCCCAGCAAGGCGGGGCGGACTTGCCCGATGTAGCGCTGTAGCCATTGCTGAGCCTCCTGACCAAAGGGCACCAGACGCTCCTTGCTGCCCTTGCCCATGATGCGCAGCACCCCTTCGTTCAAGGACACATGCAGGGTTTTGAGCTGCACCAGCTCGCTTACACGCAGGCCGCTGGCGTACATCAGCTCCAGCATGGCCCGATCGCGCAGACCCAAAACGTCTGACACATCAGGGGCGCTGAGCAAGGCATCGACTTGGGCTTCACCCAAGGTCTTGGGCACGCGCAAAGCCTGCTTGGCGGCCAGCATGCGCAACGTGGGGTCCTGGGTGATGAAGCGCTCGCGAAGCGCCCAGCGAAAGTAGCGCTTGAAGACCGTCAGCCTGCGGTTGGCTGAGGTGGCTTTGCTCTTGGCATGGCGGTCTGCAAAATAAGCCTGCAGATGGTGCTCTTGGGCTTGGCCCAGGGCCAGCCGCTGATTGAGGAACAACCAGGTGGCAAACAGCGCCAGATCCCGCCGGTAAGCCGCCAGGGTATTGGCGGCCAGGCCGTCCTCCAGCCAGAGGGCATCGGCAAAACGGTCGATGGCCGACTGGCTGTCCGGATGCATCAGTCCAGCTTGAGCTTTTGTGTTTCCACCACTTTTTTGTAGACCTCGAACTCAGCCTTGATCTGGGCAGCAAACTCCTCCGGCGTGTTGGCCACCACCAAAGAACCTGTGTCCTGAATGCGTTTGACCACGGCCGGGTCTTGCAGGGCTTTCTTCACGCCTGCACTGACCTTGTCCACCACTTCTTTGGGCAAGTTCTTGGGCCCATAGATGCCGTAATAAGCCATGCGGTTGACCGGCTCCAGCCCCACTTCCTTGAAAGTAGGCACATTCGGCAGTTGCGGCAAACGCTGGGGCGCAGCCACCACGATGGGGATCAGCTTGCCCGTCTGGATGAAAGGCATGGCCGAAGGCATGTTGTCAAAAATGATAGGCACCTGCCCCGCGACTGTGTCGTTGAGCGCTGGGCCTGCCCCACGGTAAGGAATGTGGGTGATGAACACACCCGCCAGGCCTTTCCACAGCTCGGTCTGCAAGTGGCCGATGCCGCCCGTGCCCGAGGAAGAATAGGAATACTTGCCGGGGTTTTTCTTCAACTCGGCCACAAAGGCCTTGTAGTCGTGAGCCGGAAAGCTGGGGTGCACCGCAATCACATTGGGCGTGGCCGCAATGTTGATGATGGGGGTGAAGTCGGTGATGGGGTTGTAGGGAATCTTGGGGTTGATGGCCGGATTGGCCGCTGTCGTGGAAACCGTGGCCATGCCAAGTGAATAGCCATCTGACGCAGACTTGGCCGTTTCGTTGGCCCCGACCACACCGCCACCGCCCGCCTTGTTTTCGACAATGACGTTCTGACCCAAGGCCTTGCCCAAGGGTTCAGCAATGACGCGTGCCACGATATCTGTGGTGCCGCCGGGTGCAAAGGGCACCTGCAATTTCACAGGGCGATTGGGATAGGCCTGAGCCCAAACAGAACCACTGACCAAGGCCAATGTGGCCAACGAAATCCAGTTACGACGATGCATGCGAAAAACTCCTCATGAAGGCATTCATCATAAGCACAAACAAAATCCCTTTGAGCCCGGGGAAACCCATAAAACTGGCGAGCCTTCACCGATGTGACACGGAGAACCCGATCTGGTTTTATCCGAGGTTATGCTCAAGCCGTGAACTTCGCCCAACTGCTTTTCCCCGATTTCTCGCTCATCCTGTGCGGCTACCTGATTTGCCGCTACACCGCATTGAACCGGGCCGTGTGGCAGTCGGTGGAAACGCTGGTCTATTTCTTCCTGTTTCCGGTCTTGCTGTTTCACTCCATCGTCAAAAGCCCGATCGATGTGAATGCCGCCTCCAGCCTGATCGGCGCGGGCCTGAGCATGGGGCTTTGCGCCATTGCCCTGTCCTACAGCCTGCCCTATTGGCCCGTGCTGGGCAAACGCCTGAACCCACGCGACCACGCCGCCAGTGCGCAGGTGGGTTTTCGCTTCAACTCCTTCATTGCCCTGGCCTTGGCCGACCGTCTGGCTGGCCCGCAGGGCTTGCTGATGATCTCGATGTTGATTGGGGTCTGTGTGCCGCTGTTCAACATCGGCGCCGTCTGGCCCATGGCCCGGCATGCCAACAAGGGCTTCATGCGCGAGCTGCTGCGCAACCCGCTGATCATTGCCACGGGCACGGGCCTTGTGGCCAACCTGATGGGCTTTCGCATGCCCCAGTGGCTGGACCCGAGCATCAGCCGCATCGGTGCCTCGTCTTTGGCTTTGGGCCTGATGGCCGCAGGTGCAGGCATGCAGCTGGGCACGCTGAACCAAGGCAAATTGCTGGGCATGAGCGTGCTGTCGATCAAGCATTTCTTTTTGCCCTTGATCGCACTGGGCATGTCCCGGCTGTTTGAGCTCAACCCCACCCAAACCACGGTCTTGCTGGCTTTCTCGGCCTTGCCCACCGCATCGACTTGTTATGTGCTGGCTGCCCGCATGGGCTACAACGGGCCTTATGTGGCGGGTCTGGTCACACTCTCCACCTTGTCGGGCATGTGGAGCTTGCCGTTTGCGCTGGGTGTGTTGCGCTGATTCAGCTTCTGGCCAGCGACCACGCCACTTGCTCTTGCACCACCGGATCGGGATGCCCACTCAGTTCGCGCAGCGCCTGTTGCAGGCGCTCACGCTCTGAGGCCTCCAGCGCATCAGAGGCCAAAGCATTGCCCGCGGCCAGCGCCAGATTGCGCAGCCAGCGGGCGTGGCCAATGCGGCGGATCGCGCTGCCTTCGGTGCGGCGCAAAAATTCCGACTCGCTCCATGCTATGAGCTGAACGATGCGCCCGGCGCTCAAACCCTCACGGGGCTGCCAGTCAGGCAAAGCGCTGACCTGCGCAAACTTGTTCCAGGGACAGGCCAGCTGGCAGTCGTCACATCCGTAAATGCGGTTACCAATCAAGGGGCGCAGCGCGGGCGTGATCGGACCTTCATGCTCGATGGTCAAATAAGAAATACAACGCCGCGCATCCAGCTTGTAGGGCCCAACGATGGCCTGCGTCGGGCACAGGTCCATGCAGGCCGTGCATTGGCCACAATGAGCAGAGACGGCGGGCGTCTCGGGCAAGGCGAAATCCACAAACAGCTCGCCGAGAAAAAACATCGAACCCGCATCTCGGTTCAACACCAACGTGTGCTTGCCGCGCCAGCCCAGGCCGCTGCGCGTGGCCAGCTCGGCCTCCAGCACCGGGGCCGAGTCGGTGAACACACGGTGACCAAACGGGCCGATCGCCTGAGCGATCCGCTCTTGCAGTTTTTGAAGGCGGCTGCGCAAGACCTTGTGGTAGTCCCGTCCACGGGCGTAGAGCGAGACCACCGCCTCGCCCGGCTGCTGACTGCGGGCGGTTTCAAGCGCTAACCAGTCGGGCGGCGTGTCTTGGGGCAAGTAATCCATGCGGGCGGTGATCACGCTCACGGTGCCCGGCACCAGCTCGGCCGGGCGGGCGCGCTTCATGCCGTGCGCGGACATGTAGGCCATGTTGCCGTGAAAGCCGGCATCGAGCCAGGCCTGCAAACCGGGTTCGGCCATGGTCAAATTGATACCCGTCACGCCAATTTGGGACAATCCCAACTCACGCGCCCAGATGTGTATCTGGTACAGCATTTCATGAGGTTCGATCTGAGTACGTTGAGCAGTCACACGCCGATTGTAGAAACCACCGCCCCCACCCTGTCCTTGCCCACGGTCTGGACAGGTGTGTGGGCCGATGAATCGGCCACCCAAAGCTTTGCCGCCCAACTGGCCCACGCCCTGCAAACCTGGCCCGGCGGGCGAGATGCACGCATTGAGCTGAGTGGCAATCTGGGCGCAGGCAAAACCACCTTGGTGCGTCACCTGCTGCGCGCAGCAGGCGTGGAAGGCCGCATCAAAAGCCCGACCTACGCCGTGGTCGAGCCGCACCAGGCAGGCACAGGCGACAGCGTCTGGCCGATCTGGCACTTCGACTTTTACCGCTTCAGCGACCCGCAAGAATGGGAAGATGCGGGCTTTCGGGACATCTTTGCCGGGCCCGGCCTCAAGCTCATGGAGTGGCCTGACAAGGTAGAAGGACAACTGCCGCCCGCCGATCTGGTGATCACGCTGCACGCGCTGGACGAAGACCAGCGCCAGGTCAACATGAGCGCCCGGACCACTGCTGGCCAGCAATGGCTGAACAACTGGATGGCAGGTGGGCATGCGCGCTGACCGACGCCGACTCGTCAAAGCCGGTTTCCTGGCACTGAGTCTGGGGGCTTCGCACATGGTGCGCGGCGCGACCATGATGGCCGTGCGCATCTGGCCAGCCGCCGATTACAGCCGGGTCACGCTCGAATCGGACCAGCCGCTGAAAACCCGCCAAACCTTCATCGCCTCGCCGCCGCGCCTGGCGGTGGACATTGAAGGCCTAGAGCTCAACCCCGCCTTGCGCGAGCTGGTGGGCAAGGTGCAGGCATCCGACCCCAACATCGCGGGTATACGCGTGGGCCAGTTCAGCCCGAACGTGGTGCGCCTGGTCATCGACCTCAAGCGGCCGATCGCGCCACAAGTGTTCACCCTGCCCCCGGTCGCCTCATATGCGCACCGCCTGGTGCTGGATCTGTACCCCACACAAGCCGTCGATCCGCTGGAACAGCTGATCCAGGAACGCACGGGTGCAGCGACAAGCAGCGTGCCAACGCCTGCGCCATCGGCCCTGGACCCCTTGGGCGAGCTGATTGCCAAGCAAGGACAAAAACCGCCCTTGCCCGTGCCGTCCACACGCAAACAGGATTTTGAGCCGCCACCCACCGCATCGATGGACCGACCCGACCATCCGCCACGCCCAGCGACGCCCACAGACCGGCTGATCGTGATTGCGATCGACCCCGGACATGGCGGCGAAGATCCTGGCGCGATCGGCCCGGGCGGCACACAAGAAAAAGACGTGGTGCTCAAGATCGCCAAACTGCTGCGTGACCGCATCAATGCCGCCAGCGTAGGGGGCAGCCCCATGCGGGCCTACCTGACGCGCGATGCCGACTTTTTTGTGCCGCTGCAAGTACGGGTTCAAAAAGCCCGCCGCGTGCAAGCGGACCTTTTTGTGAGCATCCATGCCGATGCGTTTTTCACGCCCCAGGCCAGTGGAGCCAGCGTGTTTGCACTCAGCCAGGGCGCGGCCTCCAGCAGTGCAGCCCGGTGGATGGCTCAAAAAGAAAACAAGGCCGACCTGATCGGCGGCATCAACTTGGGCAACCAGGATGCCCAAGTGCAACGCGCCCTGCTCGACATGAGCACCGCCGCACAGATCAAGGACAGCCTGCAACTGGGCAGCCATTTGCTGCGGCAAATCGGGGGCGTGGGACGGCTGCACAAACCTCGCGTGGAACAAGCCGGTTTTGCGGTCCTCAAAGCACCGGACATTCCCAGCGTGCTGGTCGAAACCGCCTTCATCAGCAACCCCGAAGAAGAAGAAAAACTGCGCAGCGAAAGCTACCAGCAAAAACTCACCGATGCCCTGATGCGCGGCATCTTGCAATACTTTTCACGCAACCCGCCGCTGGCAAGAAATCGTAGCCTCTGAATACGGCAGAAGCGCCCTCCAAATGTGGGAGCCGCACCCTGTGCGCGATTACAGCATCAGCACCCTCGATGCAGAGTGGAGTTTGCTTGGCCTACAAGACCGCCTTCTGGCTCGTCTGAACATCCCGATCAAACTGGGCCATCGCACTCAGCGTGAGCGGGTCAATGGCCAAGCCTGCCGCGAACTCGGGGCGCACGGTCACTGCATGCGCCCCGCAAGCGATCAAACGCGAGAGCACATCGGCCGACTTGATGCTGGCGGCCAGCAGCTGCAGGCCATCGGCCTGCACGGCCACGCAGGCCTCGATCAGGGACCAGACATCGCGGCCGTCGGCCTGCAGTCGGCCCACATAGGGTGCCACGTAGTTGGCGCCTTGCGCACGCGCCCACAGCAGTTGCACCGGGTTGGACAAACCGGTGAGCAGCGTGGGCACACCCCAGGCTTGCACCTCGCGCAGCACCGGCTGCCAGTCGGGGTGGCAAGGCAGTTTGATGGTCAGGCGCACACGGGCCTGCACGGCGGCGGGCAGCAACACTTCGAGCCATTGCGCGGCTTCGCCCACATCAGCGCGGGGCAGTTGCAGCATCAGCTCGGGGATGCGAGCCTCGCCCGCTTGCGCCACCAATTGCAGGTAACCGTTCAGGCTGACCGGCAAACCGGCTTGCATGACCAGCGTGGGGTTGGTGGTCACGCCCTGCACGGGTGGGCAACCTGCAGGCAAGGCCCATTGGCGCGCGTCGGCAGAATCAAGATAGAACTTCATGCGGCGTCCTGTTTCAGGAAGATGTCTTTGTCCGGGAAAAACTGGCTGTGCAATGGCAGCAAGGCACCGCCCAAAGCGCGTGCATGCGAGCCCACTTGGCCGGCCAGCAATTGCGGCTGGTGCATGCCGTCAAAGCGGTACTGGGCCAGCGCCTCTTGCGTGGCAGCCATCAGGGCGGTCATCAGCGGCGCACCGAGTGAGCCGTCCATCACCACCGCGTCCAGATCGAGCAAGGCGGCCGAACTGGCCACCGTCATGGCCAGCGCCTGGCTGGCTTGGGCGATCCACGGAGCGGTGAACTCGGCATACGCCGCGTCCATGATGGCGTTCTGGTGAATCAGCAAAGGGTTGTGGCCTGCCGCCAGCAAGGCTTGCTCCAGTTGCCAGCCTGAGGCGGTTTGCAACAGTTGCGGGGGCATGCCGGAACCACGGGACGCCAGGCCCACGGGCAAGGAGCCAATCGCACCGGCATTACCCCGCTCGCCGTTCATGATGTGACCCGACAGCACCAGCCCGCCGCCGATGAAGGTGCCAACAAAGACGTATAAAAAGCTGCGCACGCTGCGGCCATGGCCTTGCAGCAATTCGGCCACGCAGGCCGCGGTGGTGTCCTTGGCAAACACCACCGGCAAATCGGTCAAGGCCTGCACGCGTGCAGGCAGGTCAATGTGCTCCCAGCGGGCCAGCGCCTGTGCGGCCTCGCCGCCCATCAGATCGGCCCATTTGTGCAGCGACAGTGGGGCCGTCAGGCCAACGCCCACCGTTCGAGGCCATAGATCGCCCATGCGCGATTGCAAGGTCTGCAAGCCTTTGGCCATCGAGACAAACAAACGGTCCGGGTCGGGGTAGTCGTAGAGCACTTCGACGCGCTCGACCGGCTGGCCTGTGAAGTCGGCCACCAGCAACTCAAGATTACGCCGCCCCACCTGAATGCCCACGCTGAACGCCCCCTGCGGGTTGAGCGACAAGGGCACCGAGGGCTGGCCGATCTTGCCGCGCACCCGGTCTTGCTTGAGCAGCAGGCCATCGTCGAGCAAACGGCCCACGATGATGGCCACCGTCTGGGTGGACAGCTGGGTCAGGCGGGCCAGATCGGCCTTGGGGATGGCACCGTGGTGCCGAATGGCCTGCAACACAATGCGTTCATTGAACTGGCGCATGCCAACATGGTTGGAACCACGCATGGCAGATGAAGGGGAAACGCTGTTCATGAAACCTTGTTGCGAAGTGATCAGACGAGAATCACGCCCTTGCAGAACAGGGCATTGCCGTAGGCCGTGCCCTCTCCGCTTTGCACGATCAGGCTGGCCCCTTTGATTTTCTCGTAAAACGCATAGCGCTCCACGGGCTCGACCTGTTCGGCCTTGAAGCCCTTGGCCACCACCAGATCGACCACGGCTTGCTGGGCCGCCGTGCGGTGGCCCTCTGCGCTGTGACACACGCGCATGAAAGCGGCAGGCTGCGCCACATCCGCCGCCAGCGGAAACACCGACAGCACCGCGCGACTCACGCGCTCCAGACTGTGGCCGGGGATGCGCACCACCGGCTTGCCCTGGCTCAAAAAGTCAGCAGTGAAGTTCGCGTCCACCACCGCCACCCATTCGCCGTGACCCATGGCGCACAGATGCATGAGCAGCTCGGGCGTGAGCAGCGGATCGATCCCCTTCAGCATGTGACCGCCTCTTCTGAACGCAAGCTGGCCGGGTCGATGGCTCCGGTGATCAGGCCCACGATTTCTTCGGGACTGGTCTCGCGGGTCAGTCGGCTGCAAATGATGCGGCCTTGGCGGAAGACCCAGATGCGGTCCACCAGGTCAAACACCTGACGCAGGTTGTGGCTGATGATGATCAGCGGGATGCCCTGTTTTTTCAGGCCCTTGATGATTTCTTCCACGCGGGCCGTCTCTTGCACGCCCAAAGCGGCGGTGGGCTCGTCCAGAATGATCAGCTTTTTGGCAAAGCCAGCGGCACGGGCAATCGCCACACACTGGCGCTGACCACCGGACATGCCGCGCAGGCTCTCGGACATGTCCTGGATCTTCACACCGGTGGTGGCCAGCATGCTGGCCGATTGCTCGCGCATGGCCTTGTGGTTGAGGATGGACAGCGGCCCCAGATTCAGCCGCGTGATCTCGCGACCCAAGAAGATGTTGGCCGGCACATCCAGGTCTTCAGCCAGCGCCAGCGTCTGGTACACGGTCTCGATGCCCTGCTCCCGGGCGTCCAGGGGAGACTCAAAGCTGACCTTTTTGCCGTCCAGCAGGATGTCGCCGGTGTTGGGCTGCTCCACCCCGGTGATCAGGCGAACAAAAGTGCTTTTGCCTGCACCGTTGTCGCCCACGATGGCCGCGTGTTCGCCCGGCAGCAGGCGAAATTGCGCATCCGTCAGGGCTTTGACGCCGCCGTAGTGCTTGGTCAGTTTCTGGATTTCAAGAACCGGTTGAGGTGTGGGCATGGCAATTACTTTCACAAGGAATGGCCGCAAGCATCGCGGATTTGATGATTTATTGCATTAGTAAAACTACTAGGTTTACTTAGTCTGTTTTTTCGATTCCAATCCGTTCGCGGTCAGAAAAAAGAGGTTCCTGGCCGATCACACCCTCAACAACGGAGATAAAAACCCATGATCACCAAACGCACATTCGGTCGCCTGGCCATCGCTGCAGCTGCGGCCACCTTGTTCACCTCGGCCATGGCCGCAGACGTGACCGTGGCCTACATCACCAACGGCAACACCAACGAAGGCTGGACGCTGATCAACGGCGGTGCCAAGAAAGCCGGACAAGCCAAAGGCGTCAAGTTCATCGAGCTGGCCGCAGAAAAAGGCGAGCTGTCCAAGCAGTTGGCCATCGTCGAAGACATGATCACCCGCAAAGTCAACGCGATCGCGATCGCCCCTGTGGACTCCGCTGGCATCGCCCCCGCCATCAACAAGGCCCTGGCCGCTGGCATTGCCGTGGTGGCTGTGGACACCGGCATCACCGGTGCCAAGATCACCTCGTATGTGGCCACCGACAACATCAAAGCCGCCAACGTGCAGGGCAAATGGGCGGCTGAGCAAATCAAGGACGGCGACACCGTGATCTACGTGACTGGCGACCAAGGCCAGTCCACCGGTCAAGAGCGCAAGAAGGGCTTTGTGGATGCCCTGAACGCAGGCCGCAAGAACGTCAAAGTGGTCGAAGTGCCCACCACCTGGGACCAGACCATGGCCCAAAACGGTGTGGAAGCCGCTCTGCGTGCCAACCCCGGCGTGAAGGTGATTGCCTGCGCATGGGACGGTGGCGCGCTGGGTGCCAAGGCTGCGCTGATGGCTGCTGGCAAGAAGCCTGGTGACGTGAAGATCGCCGGCTTTGACGGCTCCCCCGGTGGCCTGGACATGATGAAGCAAGGCTGGCAACAAGCCAACGCCGCGCAAATGCTGGCCAAGATCGGCCAGGTCGGCGTGGAAACCGCTGTGGCGGCGGCCCAAGGCAAAAAAGTCGACGCCCGCATCGACACCGGCTCCTTCCTGGTGCTGCCCTCCAACGTGGACAAGTTCGCTGCCGACTCCGGCGTGGGCCAGTTCATGAAGGTCAAGGCCAAGTGATGAAGCGCAGGGTTTGCCAGTCAAACCCTCCTGCTTGAGTTTTCAGCGCGGCAGTCCATCCGGGTGCCGCGCTTTCGCGATGAACCCCATCGCACTTCCCTGCCTGCTTGAGCAGGCGATAGACCACCACTAATGGTCTTCAGATTGATCGAGATGTTTATGAAATCCATCACCCGACAAGAGTGGTACGGTGCCTTTGTAGCGGTCATTGTTCTGGGCGTTTTGCTCACCTTTGCCTCGCCCTACTTTTTGACCACCGGCAACCTGTCCAACATTCTGGTACAGGCCTCCGTGATCGCCTTGCTGGCGGGTGGACAAACCTTTGTGATCCTGACCGGCGGAGTTGATCTGGCCGTCGGTGCCCTCACCGCTTTGGCCGGTGCCGTGTCAGGACACCTCATGATCAAGGTCGGTGTCGACCCCTATCTGGCTATGGTCGTAGCGCTGGCGATTGGCGCAGCGGTCGGCCTGTTCAATGGCTATCTGGTGGCTTTTGTCGGCATTCCCGCTTTCATCGTCACGCTGGGTGGTCTCACGCTCTGGCGTGGTTTGGCGTTTGATCTGACCGGCGGTTTTGACAACGCGGGCTTGCCCGATCCCTTCCCCTTCCTTGGCTATGGCGATGTATTCGGCATCCCCATGCCCACGCTGATCACCGGCATTTTCTTTGTGGTGATGGCCTTCATTTTGTCGAGCACCAAGATCGGCCGCTATGTGTACGCCATGGGCTCCAACGAAATGGGTGCCCGCCAAGTGGGCATCAACATCCGCTGGTACAAGCTGGGCGTGTACGTGGTCTCGGGCCTGAGCTGCGCTTTGGGCGCCATCGTGCTGATGGCCCGCATGGACTCGTCCAGCGGCAAGATGGCGCAAATGTTCGAGCTGGACGCGATCGCCGCCGTGATTCTGGGCGGCACATCGCTCTTTGGGGGACGCGGCAGCATTTGGGGCAGTTTGCTGGGCGCGGTGCTGATTACCATGATCCGCAACGGCATGAACCTGATGGAAGTCTCGCAATTCAAGCAAATGATGGCCATCGGCGCGGTGGTGATCGTGGCCGTGTGGATCGATGTGGTGCGCCGCAAGCACCTGCTCAAAAAGTGAATCCCCTCCCCTGATTTCCAACATGACGACTTCGATTTTTGTGCTGGGCGAAGCCCTGATGGACTGCATCGCGCAGCCCGATGGACAATTGCGCCCCCTGATGGGCGGCAGCCCCTACAACCTGGCTCGCGCTGCGGCCTTGCGCGGCGCACCGGTGCGCTACCTCAACCCTTTGTCGAGCGACAACTTCGGCATCCAACTCAAGGCCCAACTGCTCGCTGACGGCGTTGCGGTGACCAAGCAATCTTCACGCCTGCCCACCTCGCTGGCGGTGATCCAGCTCAAAGATGGCCAACCCAGCTACGGCTTTTACCGCGAAGGCATTGCCGACCGTGATTACAGCGTAGAGAGTGTTCTGGCCGTTCTGAAAGCAGCATCGCCCGGAATTCTTCACACCGGATCGCTGGCGCTGGTGCCGCCCGAGCACGACAAAGTGCGGGCCATCGTGCACGGGGCCAAAGCGCTGGGCTGGACGGTGAGTGTGGACATCAATCTGCGCCCCAAACTGGCCGACGATCTGGGCGCTTACGTGGCGGCTGTGCACTCGGTCATGGTGCTGGCCGATTGGATCAAGGCCAGCGACGAAGATTTGGAAACACTGGGTTTTGAAGGCGTGTCCATGGCCGAATCGGCCCGTCTGGTGCGTGAATTGCGCGCCAGCGCTGCCCCCGGAGCCCTCAGCCGCATCGCCCTCACCTTTGGCGGCGATGGCGCTTACCTCGACGTGGAAGGCCAACACAGCAGCGGGCCCGTGCCCCGCATCACCGTGGCCGACACCGTAGGCGCCGGTGACACCTTCTGGGGCAACACCCTGGCCGACTGGGCCTTGCAGCCTGCCGATGCGGCTGCCCGTGTGGGCGACACACTGGGCCTGTCGATGAAAGCGGCGGCCATCAACTGCACCCGACAGGGTTGCCAGCCGCCGACGCTGGCTGAGGTACTGGCTTTTTAAATTCACCCATTCATGTCACCCCTGGCGAAGACCCGGGGTCCAGGCTTTCAGATCAGCTGGATCCCGCATCCAGTGCGGGGTGGCAAAGCGAAAGCCCCTGGATTACTGGCGTTTTGATCACCCCGCCTTGCGTGCCCGCCACGCGCCAATGACCGCGATCAAACCGGGCACGAATATCAAAGCCCAGATGATCTTGCTCAGGTGCGTCTGCACAAAGGGCAAATTGCCAAACAGATAACCGGCCAGCGTCAGGCCCACCACCCAGATCACCCCGCCCACCACATTGAACATCGTGAACTTGCTGCGCGTCATCTCGGCCACACCGGCCACAAAGGGCACAAAGGTGCGGATGAAGGGCATGAAACGCGCCAGGACGATGGTGATGCCGCCGTACTTTTCGTAAAAGGCGTTGGCCTGCATGAAGGCCTGGCGGTTGAAAAACCGGGAGTTCTCCCACTGGAACACCTTGGGGCCAAAGTAGCGCCCGATGCTGTAGTTGGTCTGGTCGCCCGCAATCGCCGCAACCAACAAAAGCGCCATGCTCAGGGGCAGGTTCAAGACCTCCGCCCCACACAGCGCCCCCACGATGAACAGCAGCGAATCACCGGGCAAGAACGGCATGATCACCAAGCCGGTCTCCACAAAAATGATAACGAACAAAAGCGCGAAAACCCATGCGCCGTGCTGGCCCACAAAGGCCTCCAGGTAGCGGTCAACATGGAGGATGAAATCGAGGAGTTGCAAAAGGATGTCCATGCCGCGATTATCCCTGCCCAAGCCCTAAAATCAGGCGGTGACCTCCCAACAAAGCCCGGCGACCGCGCGCCGCCCCATTCGCGAACTCCCCGATGAACTGATCAGCCAGATCGCTGCAGGCGAGGTGGTCGAGCGCCCAGCGTCTGTTGTGCGCGAACTGGTGGACAAC
>JACCDU010371003.1_pt1 | contig 17547 bp, 17 predicted proteins | sample 7446081 | NCBI WGS metagenome assembly JACCDU01 (sample SAMN15323447, study PRJNA562643) | freshwater metagenome | isolation source: river surface water | place: USA:Blue River Watershed | collected 2017-08-17
GCGGGCATGGTGCTCAATGCCGCGTAACTGCACAGGGTCTGTATGACCTGTCGACGATTGAATGTCTGCATGATGATCAATCTCCTGAAGGAAAAGAAATAACTGCACCTGAAGTCAAAAGTGCGCTGATCTGTTCGTTCTCAAAACCCATTTCAGAGAGCAATGGTTTTGAATCCCATCCTTTGGGCTGAGAGACTGAACGCTTGTCCAGATAATCATCATCGATCTTGATGGACGCGCGTATTGCCGCTGTTGTACCTTCTGTCGGGTGGGTTTCGTGAGAAATCAATCCAACAGCCTTCAAGTGCTTGTCTTGCGTTAGCGTGTCTAGGGTGTGACACGGCTGAGCGGCAATGTCGGCTTTGTGGAAGAGTTCTAGCCATTCAACGGTTGATTTGTTGGTAAGGGGGGTGCCTCGCACTTCAAACCACTCTTTGACGTTCTTGGCCCTAGCAGCAACTGAAGAAAATCTTTCATCTGTCAGCAGGGCGTCACGGTCGGTTGCAATTAGAAATGCTTGTACCTGACTGTCCGTGTTAACAGTGAAGGAAATCCAGCCATCTGATGTTTGTACTGGTTTGTTGTGAGGGCTGAGCAGCCGCAAGTCGCCTGCTGGACCAACCGGTGGATCAAAGCTTTGTTGTGCCAAATGTTCTTGAAGAACAAATCCGGCCATAGTTTCAAACATGGGAACTTCGATGGTGCAACCCTTACCCGTAGCCCGTTGTTGTACAACTGCGGCCAAGATGGATCCAGCCGCAATTTCACCTGCAACATGATCGCAAATCAGCATTGGTACATAGTTGGGTGCACCATCACGCTTCAGAAACAAGCCAGCCATGCCTGTGACACCTTGGACAACGCTGTCGTAAGTAGGAAGACCGGCATAAGGACCTTCAGTGCCGTAGCCAGTGATCAGGCAATAGATCTTCTCTGGAAAGCGGCTTCTGACTGACTCGGCATCTATGCCGAGTTTTTGAAGTGCTTGCGGACGCATATTGGCTACTATCACATCTGCCGATTCGATCAGTCGGTCTATGACATCTTTTGCACCTGGCTTCTTAAGGTCCAAGCAAATATTTCGTTTACCTCTGTTCAAGTGCAGATAGGCGCCAGAGTGTTGACCGGTTGGAGAGATGCCGCCAAGACCGCGCATCAAATCACCTTCAGGGTTTTCGACTTTTATGATTTCTGCACCATATTGCCCGAGTCGCCATGTGCAAACAGGGCCAACGACGACACTGGTCAAGTCCAATACACATATGTCTTTGAGAGGCTTAAAGCTCATGAGGTTCAATCTCCATATCAACAGCTAATGTGAAGCGATGGTCGTAGGCCTGCATCAACCACTTACCCTCTGATCGATTGGCCACCATCGTGATTGGACTGCCGCAATACAAAGGTGCAAGGTGCTTAACCTTGATTCCATTTGGAGTAACACCCGCTTCATTGCGCAGGAATTCAGTCAGCAACAAGGTCACCAGTCCACCATTGACAACAAGATCTGGAAAACCCTCAACATTTCGGGCGTGCGAGCGGTCGATATGAATCTTGTGTGAATTAAAACCAAGCGCAGAATATTGGAAGAGCAGGGTTTCATCGGGCACAACTGTTTTGACATGCAGTCCATTAAGTTCGCCGGGATGTTTAGACACACCGACTGCTGCACTGCCTTTGCTTGCAGGCAGCAATAGATAAGTCTGTGTTTCAAGGAGTGCGCAGGTTTGCGACTCAGTCAAGATCAACTCGTGTTCTATATTGGCTATAGCCATCGGACCCGACTGGTTTGCTTTGTGCGTGATCTTGCTGATGCGGCTGCGTCGGGTCAGTGAAGAGCCAATTGGGATGTCTGACTTGTATAAAACGGTTCTTCCACCCAACATGAGTCTGGGCAACCCTAGATCTGGCATTTGAACGCCCAATCCTGGGAAGCCATCGGCTCGCAACTGAGATCGTCTTGTATCGGCAGCCATCAATATGAACTGCCATCCCCTGGGCAATGCGGAACTATCTTCAAATATTCCTGGATCTAAATCCAACATCGAGGCCACTCTGCGGACTGAAGAGAGGCTACATATTTCTGAGCGGACGACGAATTCTGGGCTGTCGATTGCAATCTGGAAACTATTTAGTCTATTCATATACAAATACTATCATTCACTAATGATATTTAATAGCGCTTTTATTGGATAAATTACCAAAAAATCTAAGGGATAACCCCGATAACTATTCACAAGTAAATCATTGATTTCATAAGTGAAGTCATATATCGTTCGCAACAGAGTTGAGGCAGCAAGCCGTGCTTCCTTGAACAACTTGTTCCTGAAGGGCTAGCCCACGGGAGTCTTATCAAACCTTAACAAAGGAAATAGCGATGAATTTCAAGTTTCATCACATGAACATCTGTACAGACAACTTGCCTCGCCTGACCAAGTTCTACAAAACCCTTTTTGATCTGGGAACGATTTCTGACAAGGAGCACACCGTTGTGAGCGGGATTAGGGAAGACCGTGCATACACAGGCAAAGTGGACTTTTTAACGGATGGTGATATTGAATTTCACTGGTCCGAGCGTGATTTGGAGACTGGTTTCAAGATGAAGAAATATGTGAACCCTATGGGGCACGGACACTTCTGTTTTCGAACCGATGACATCAAGGGGTTCATGCGTCGCTGTGATGAACTCGGCATTAAATACTCGGACTATGGATGCTGGGCTATCCCCGGTTGGTACCAAGTGTTCCTGTATGACCCAGATGGTCATTGCATTGAAGTTCACCAACCAGGTGTTTTCTGACCGATTTCGCTACCACTAAACAAAGGAGACAAAAATGTCATTAGGTTCAAACAATCAATCAACGAACTTTGCTGCCAAGCGCAGAGATCTTCTCAAGGGAATTGCAGGTGTTGCATCTGCAACGATGGTTCCTGGGCTGGCTATGGCGCAAGGGGCAGGGAAGATCACAATGAAAATTGCGATCACCTTACCGGAAAGTCATCCAACTCCAGTTGCCTTGAAAGCAGCCTGCGCTGAGATTCTGAAAGAATCAAACGGCCGTTTGAGCATTGATGTGTATGCAAGTGGTCAGCTAGGAAGCGACACAGACACCCTCTCACAAGTTCGTTCAGGCGCCATTGATTTTGTATGCACCGCTGGTTCAATCTATGGCAATTTGATTCCAGTTGCTTCTATCAATTCGATTGCTTTTGCCTTCCCCGACTACGCGACGGTTTGGAAAGCGATGGACGGTGACTTAGGCAACCACATGAAGGCTGCATTTGACAAAGCGAATTTGGTACAAGTTGGCAAGGTGTTTGACCACGGTTTCCGACAGATCACCCATTCTTCGAAACCGATCTCCACTCCCAAGGATTTGATCGGAATGAAAATTCGTGTTCCAGCCACACCGTTGTGGACCTCCATGTTCAAAGCGCTCGACGCAGCGCCTGCAACCGTGCCGATTGGTGAGCTCTACACCGCGCTCCAAACCAAAGTCGTTGACGGTCAAGAGAATGCACTCCCCACGATTGATGCCGTCAAGCTATATGAGGTTCAAAAGTACTGCTCATATACCTCTCATATGTGGGAATACTTTTCTTTAGTTGGTAACAAGAAAAACTGGACGGCCCTGCCTGACGATCTGAAGGCGCTTGCCACCCGCATTTTTGAAGCGCACGCTCTGAAGCAACGTACTGCGCACGATGCGCTGAATGCAACCCTTGAAACCAAACTCAAGGGGCAAGGCATGCAGTTCAACAAAGTAGATACCAAACCGTTCCGCGATATTCTTCAGAAATCAACTTATTACGTTGAATGGCAGAAGAAATTTGGACCAGAAGCCTGGGGTCTACTAGAAAAGTACAGCGGAAAGCTCGCCTAATAGAGTTTAGTTGGAGGCCCAGCCTTGGTCATGGGGAATGTTTTCCTTGTGACTCATGAGCTGGGCATTTTTCTGACACATCAAGTCACTAACTCAAACATATGACCAGCACTGACTCTATCTCATCAGCTCTTCAAATCGGGCCTGAGCTATCCCCTCAAGAAACGGCATTCAACCGGATGCTTTCCAAATGGATGATTCCTCTGGAGGTAGTGTGTGCTGCGCTTATGCTTAGCATAGTGGTGATGTTATTTAGTGGGGTGATGGCCCGCTATGTGTTTTCACGCCCGCTGGGGTGGATAGATGAGGCGGTATCACTGGCGTTCATTTGGGTAGCCATGCTGGGTGCTGTGCTGGCCATGCATCGCAATGAACATCTTCGACTTTCGATGTTTGTTGACAGAATGCCAGAAAAACTCAGAGGTATTGTGCATGCCTTTGCCTTGGTCGCGATAAGCGCCTTCCTCGTGGGACTCATTGGTCCTTCGATTGAGCACATTGAGAGTGAGTGGATTGTCAATTCTCCTGCACTGGAAATTCCAAGTGGCGTGCGTGTGAGTGCCATTGCTGCTGGCATGATTTTGATGTTGGCAGTGATAGCAGCTTACGCGCTCAAAACAGTCAGCAAGATAAACCTTTTAATTGCCTCTGTTGGCGTTGGTGCATTTGTTGCAATCTGTCATGCATTGACGCCAAACCTAAGTCAGTTGGGCTTGCTGAATATTCTCATATTCTTGTGTGGATTGGTCGTGTTGTGTTTGGTTTCGGGTGTGCCAATTGCATTTTGCTTTGGCATTGGAGTCATGGCTTACCTGGCATTCACCGGAAAAGTTCCATTGGTCGTCATAGTTGGACGCATAGATGAAGGTATGGGCAATATTGTGTTGGTATCAGTACCAATTTTTGTCCTGCTTGGTTGCATTCTTGATGCAACAGGAATGGGCAAAGCCATCGTCGATCTACTTGCCGCAATGATTGGGCATGTCAAGGCTGGCATGTCTTATGTGTTGCTTGGATCCCTGTTTATTGTTTCGGGTATTTCCGGTTCCAAAGTCTCTGACATGGCCACAGTCGCTCCGGCATTATTTCCAGAGATGCGACGACGTGGGAACAAGCAGTCGGAGATGGTTGCCCTTCTAGCCACGGGGGCAGCAATGGCAGACACCGTTCCACCGAGTATTGTTTTGATCGTCCTTGGATCTGTTGCAGGTGTTTCAATTGCAGGGTTATTCGAGAGTGGTTTTTTTGTAGCCATGGTGTTATTGCTGGCACTTTTGGTTCTGGCACGTTGGAAAGCGCGCAATGAAGAAACTGGCAACATCCAGCGCCCAAGCATCAAAGCGATTGGACGCTTGTCACTCCTTGCTGCACCAGCACTGGTATTGCCGTTTTTGATTCGTAGTGCAGTTGGTGGTGGTGTTGCCACCGCAACTGAGGTTTCAACCATTGCTGTTCTTTATGCCATGCTCATTGGACAGGTTTTATATGGTGGCATTGGATGGAAGCGTGCATATGCCATGCTGGTTGAAACTGCAGCGCTAAGCGGCGCTATTTTGTTGATTCTTGGAACTGCATCGGCTATGGCTTGGGCAATTACACAAAGCGGAATTGTTCAACAGCTCTCTGCATTCTTGACCACATTGCCTGGTGGCTGGATTGCATTTATGGCGGTTACGGTGGTGGTTTTTTTGATTTTGGGCTGTTTACTGGAGGGACTACCCGCGGTACTTCTTTTAGCGCCAATCATGTTCCCCATTGCCAAAAAGTTGGGGATCAATGAAATCCATTATTCGATGGTGATCGTTTGCGCCATGAATGTAGGCTTGATGATGCCACCCATAGGGGTTGGCTTTTATATCGCTTGCAGAATCGGCGAAGCAAAGCCGGATGATGTGATCATCGCTATTTGGCCATACATAGCAGCCTTGTTGGTGGGTGTTGTGGTCATTGCAGCAGTTCCCACACTGTCTACTTTCATGCTTTGATCGAAAGGTAGGGAGCTTCTCATGAAGGTTTTTATCACAGGTGCGAGTGGTTATATAGGTGGATCAGTGGCTGCAGCCTTGATCAAACAAGGTCACAAAGTCAGAGGAATGACTCGAAGTGCTTCTGTAGCAAATCAGCTAACCACATTTGGTATTGAACCGGTTGTTGGAGAACTCGATGATTCGCAGCTATTAATGGATGAAGCAGCTCAGTCGGACCTGGTGATCAATACCGCGAATGCCGATCATCGTGGCGCAGTTGATGCACTGGTTGCTGGGTTGAGAAATTCAGGAAAAAAATTGATTCACACCAGTGGCAGCAGCATCATTGGAGATGATGCACAGGGTGAGTTTTGCTCTGAGGTGGTTTTTTCAGAGGATACGCCGTTGGTTGTAGACCCGCGCAAGCAGGCAAGACGTGAAATTGATTTAGTTGTGATGGGCGCTGCTAGTCAAAATGTGCATTCAACCGTCATTATCCCGAGCTTGATCTATGGCTACGGGGTGGGCATGAACAAAGAGAGTATTCAGGTCCCATTCTTAGTCAAAAATGCACTTGAAAAATCTGCGGTTCAGATCGTGGGACAAGGTTTAAACGTCTGGTCGAACATACACATCGAAGATCTGGTTGCTTTGTACCTTGCTGCTATTGATGCAGCGCCAGCGGGAGCGTTTTATTTTGCAGAAAACGGAGAGGCATCTTTCATCGAAGTTGCTAAAGCTATTTCCAGCCGATTTTCTGTTTCGAAGATCGACCACCTGCCAGTCGATGAGGCCGTGGCTCAATGGGGGATGGCCAGAGCTCGATTCAGCTTTGGTAGCAATAGCCGCGTGCGCGCTGCGCGCGCCCGAAAAGAGTTGAATTGGAAGCCAGTGCATGGATCCTTACAAAATTGGATTCTGAGCGAATGCCAATAGGACGAATTGATTTTTAATTACCGAAAATGGGCGTGTATGTTGTTGAAGGATAAAGTTTGTATCGTTGCAGGTGCGGCTTCATTGCGAAGCATTGGATATGCAACAGCGGAATTGTTTGTTGAACATGGCGCAAGAGTTGTTGTCACAGATGTCATGATGAACGATGAGGTACTTTCGTCAATCAAGGCTTCTATTGAAAAGCATGTGAACCGATCAATTCGAATCGAGGGCATCAAATGCGACATCAGCAGCAGAAAAGAGTGCGATCGACTGGTGGTTGATGTTCTTAATGCGCACGGCAAGATAGATTGCCTAGTCAACTCTGCTGGTATTGTAAGGTCCAAGCCGATTCTGGACATTGAAGAGAATGAGCTCAACCAAATGTTCGATATCAATCTCAAAGGTACTTTTTTTCTTTGTCAAAGTGTTTTAAGAGTATTTTCCAACCAGCGGTTTGGCAACATTGTCAATGTGGCTTCTTTAGCTGCACAACGTGGGGGAGGTCTGGTGGGTGGATCCCACTACGCCGCATCTAAGGGCGGAATTCTGAGCCTGACAAGAAGCATCGCGCGTGAATTTGGTGCTTATGGCATTCGTGCAAACGCAATTTGTCCAGCAATGATTGATACATCAATGTTAGATGGTCTATCAGAAGAACGTCTTCAGAGTATCGTTGACGCAATTCTATTGAAGCGCCTTGGTTCGACCAGGGAAGCTGCCGGTGCCTGCCTCTATCTTGCTTCAGATTTGGCGGGCTTTGTGACGGGAGCTACTCTCGATGTCAACGGTGGGACGCACATTCATTGAGCATAAATTTATTGGAGTACTTTAAATGATTCTTGAGTTAGCTGATATTCGAATCAAACCAGATGCATCTGCTGCTTTCGAAAAAAATGTCGAGATTGCTTTAACATCCATTTTTCCAAAGTCCAAGGGTTTTCTTGGGTATGAATTTCGGCGGTGTATTGAAACCCCTGACAGATATGTCCTGATGCTTCGCTGGGAAACATTAGAGAACCATACGGTTGATTTTCGGAGCTCTCCGCTGTTCACTGAATGGCGTTCGTTGGTGGGTGATTTCTTTTCGCAACCTCCACATGTTGAACATTTTTCGGATGTTTGATTAAGTTGTATTCATTATCTGGTGCCTGTAGTTATTTGAGTTGTAGTAGGAGTGTCTTCGCTACTTCATCACTGATCGCATTAGGTTTTTGATTTCTGGCAAAAAAAGTGCCTCGGCTTTGTTTGCTGCAGTGACAAGACCAAATCTAGCTTTCACTTTGAGTGCTGGGTCAATGTTTAATTCCACGAAATTGGGTGCTGATGCTCGAATCGCCAGCAAGACGGCATCTGTTTGTTGCGCAACTTGAACGAGATGCGAAATCTCGTCGCTGTTTAATTTCACCAAAACATCTGGATGAGCGAGTTCCCCATATCTTTCCACCATGATTCGAGCTGTTTCTTCACTGAGTGGTGTGGACGCAATCGGGTATTGCTTTAAGTCAGAAAATTTAATTTTTTTCTTTTTTGAAAGCGGATGACCAGGCCTGCACATGAAGACGCCATCCATCTCGGCAATCTGAGAAACGCGCAGATCAGGTGCTGGGCGCAATGAGCGAATGTCTACAACGGCGGCATCTATCATTCGATCGCGAAGCATTTGAGCCAAACTAGCCGTGTTTGAGCGCACGATCTCGATGTGAAAGTTAGGAAAATTGTTTCCAAAGTGGGCCAAGATTGGAGTGCTAAGCATGGCACCAGGTCCAGAGCTGAGACCGAGTCGAATGCGTCCACTATCCAAAGCACTCAGGCTACGCCCGCAATCTTTCAGTTGTTGCGCAAACTCGATAAGAGTATGACTACGCTTGAGTACCTCTTGCCCAAAGGAATTAAGTTCGATTCTTTTTCCGACTCGGTCAAAAAGCTGCTTGCCTAACTCTTCTTCCAATGCTTTGATGCTTCTGCTCAAGGCCGGTTGGGTCATGTGCAGCGCATCAGCCGCTTTTACGAAAGAGCCAGCTTTTGCAAGCGCAATGAATTGACGCAACTGAACAAGGGTCATCTTTATCTATGCCTTTTAAGTTGTATACATATTTCTAATAATGCATTGGACATCATGATATCTGATGCTTACCATGCCTGTCATGTCCTTAAATGCATTGGAGAATGTGATGAATTCTTGTACCAAAAATTTGTTTCGAGTTCTTTGCTTGATTGTTCTTTCGGGGGCGGCTTGGGCTCAGAACTTCCCCTCTAAGCCAGTGACGCTCATGGTTCCTTATCCTGCCGGCGGAGTCTCCGATGTCATTGCTAGAACTTTGAACAACACGCTCTCCAAGCATCTTGGACAACCCGTTCTTGTTGAAAATTTAGGAGGTGCTAGTGGGGGCATTGCAGGTCAAAAAGTATTGAGCAGCCCGCCAGACGGACACATGATTTTTCAAGGTTCACCGAACGAGTTGATCCTAGCGCCGTTGTCAAACGCCGCTATCAAATACAAACCTGAAGATTTCCGTTTGGTGCAAATGATCACCATCAATCCACTGGTGATGCTTGCACGCAAAGACCTGCCTGTTTCAAACGGTGATGAATTGATTTCATATGCACGCAAGGTAGCAGCCGAAGGTAAGCCCTTGACTTATGCAAGTGTTGGTTTGGGTTCGCTTTACCACCTGATGGGAGAGCATATGTCAAAGATTACAAACGTCCCGATGACGCATGTTCCCTACCGAGGTGGTGCAGCTGCAGTTCAAGACTTGATGGGAGGGCAGGTTGATATTTTCATGACACCATACGGCAAAGGACAAGTTCAGATGGTAGAAGAGGGCAAGCTGAAAGCGCCTGTCGTTATATCTGCAGAGCGTCAGGAGTTGTTTAAAAAAGTACCCACACTCAATGAAAGCGCTGTTCTAAAAGGGTTTATTTTTGATACATGGGCTGGCTACTTCGTTCATAAAGACACACCTGAACCTGTGGTTCAAGCTCTTCATAAAGCGTTGAGTGAAGTTGCCAGTGATTCTGCGGTGAAGAATGCCCTAGAGGCTCAGGCGATGATTGTTCCTCGCCCTCAATCACTGTCGGCACTGTCTAAGCTTTATTCTGAGAACACCGCTAAATACCAATCGATTGCGAAATCGATGCGTTTGCAGCCGCAATAACGGGATAGTTAAATGCAGGAAAGTCGCTATCTTGCGAACGCTTTGGTTGCGCGCCTCGGTGAGTTTGTTCAAATTCGACGAGACATTCATGCAAATCCAGAACTGGCCTTCGAGGAGCATCGCACGGCCTCCTTGGTGGCAAACAAGCTGACATCTTGGGGGTACGAAGTCACAACCGGTCTGGGTGGAACGGGTGTTGTTGGTTCACTGCGACGCGGCACTAGCAGCAAGTCTATTGGATTGCGTGCCGATATGGACGCACTTCCAATCATGGAGGCTGGTTCGAGTTCTTGGAAAAGCAAGACACCTGGACTAATGCATGCCTGCGGCCATGATGGACACACGGCTATGTTGCTCGCAGCCGCAAAGCTTATTACTGAAGATTTAGATTTTGATGGTGTGGTTCACTTGATTTTTCAACCTGCTGAAGAGGGGGCAGGTGGTGCACTCAAAATGATGGAAGACGGTCTGTTTGATCGATTCCCTTGCGATGCGATTTTTGCGATACACAATATGCCCGGCATTGAAGCTGGGCGCTTTGAGTTCCGCAAGGGATCTGCGATGGCTTCGAGTGACAATGTGACTATCACCATCAATGGCCGCGGGGGGCATGGCGCATTTCCTCATGAGGCTACAGACAGTGTTGTAGCTGCTGCTTCGATCGTGATGGCTCTCCAGACTGTGGTGGCTAGAAATGTTGATCCTCAGAGCACTGCTGTTGTCACGGTTGGAGCCATTCACGCAGGAAAAGCTAACAATGTCATTCCGCAGGAAGCTCAACTTGAACTCAGCGTTCGGACGCTTGACACACAAGTCAGATCGTTGGTCAAGGAGCGCATTCATTCGCTGGTCAATCTTCAGGCCGAGAGCTATGGTGTTCAGGCCTGCATAGACTGGAGAGAGGGGTATGCCGTCCTAGTGAATGCCCATGATGAAACTGAATTTGCAACCAATACAGCGATCAAGATTTTTGGCGCTGAACGCGTTCAACCTCATGGACCTGCATATACCGCCAGCGAGGACTTTGCTTTCATGCTTCAACAGGTACCAGGCAGTTATATCTTTATCGGCAATGGTGGTCCTGGCACACAAGGAGCTTGTAATGTTCACAATCCAGGATATGACTTTAACGACGAGATCATTGCGCCTGGTGCAGCGTTTTGGCGCGCATTGGTGGGCGATTACCTCAAAATCAAAAGATGAGTCTTTTTCTATTTATGCAATAGACATTCATTTTGGTTTAAACACCAAGATGCTGTTCCAACACGCTCGGGTCGGCATGCAAAGCCTCTGATGTCCCCTCAAACACCACCTCACCCTTCACCAGGATGATATTTCGGTCGGTGACTTGTGTGACATGCTTCCAGTTCTTGTCAACGATGATCGAGCTGATTCCGCTGTCTTTGATAAGGCTACAAATGCGCCAGATCTCACGTGCAATCAGTGGGGCTAGGCCTTCGGTAGCTTCGTCCAAGATCAACACATCAGGGTTGGTCATCAGCGCACGACCGATGGTTAGCATTTGCTGCTCACCACCTGAGAGCTGCTGACCGCCGTGCCCCAGACGTTCTTTCAGGCGAGGGAAAGTCTCTAGCACTCGCTCGTAGGTCCAATCTCGCTGCCCGCGTGTGCCGGGTCGTGCAGCCATCTTGAGGTTTTCGACCACGCTCAGGTTGCCAAAGATACCGCGACCTTCAGGCACATAGGCGATCCCTTTTTGAGCGATTTCAAAAGTGGGGCGTCCGTTCATTGGATGGCCCTTGATTTCTACCGTTCCTTTTCTCGGCGGCACGATGCCCATGATGGACTTGAGCAGCGTGCTTTTACCCATGCCATTTCGTCCCATCAGGCCAATGGTTTCTCCATAGCCTACTGTGAAGTCGATGCCGCGCAGAATGTGGCTAGCACCGTAATAGGTGTGGATGCCATGGGCGTGTATCAGTGTGTCGCTCATGTCAATGTTCCCCTAGGTATGCCGCCTGTACGCCCTTGTCCGCACGAACTGCCATAGGTGTATTGCTCGCGATGACTTGGCCATTGACCATCACTGTTAAATGGTCAGCCAGCGCAAAAATGGCGTCCATATCATGTTCGACCAGCATCATCGCGTGGTCCTTTTTCAATCGCAGCAGCAGCTCTACCATGCGTTCTGCTTCAGCCACCCCCATGCCTGCAAGTGGTTCGTCAAGCAGAAGTACCAACGGATTGGTTGCGAGTGTCATCGCAATTTCAAGTTGACGCTGTTCGCCGTGGCTTGCAGCTCCAGCTATGGTTTGACGACGGTCTTTTAGCCCAGCCATTTCAATGGCTTGTTCGGCCTGCGCATTGACATCGGCCATGTTGTCGGCCTTAGCCAGCCATCCCAACGGGTTGAAGGGGTAGGGTTGCACACGCGACTGTGCAGACAGTCGAACGTTGTCCCACACCGTGAAGGTGGAAAAAATATTGGTCTTTTGGTAACTGCGGCCAAGGCGGTGGCGCGATATTTTTTCTGGCGTCCAGCCCGTGATATCGTGTCCATCCAGTGTGATGTTCCCGTCGGTAGGCGGCAAGTCGCCAGAGAGCAAGTTTGTCAATGTAGATTTTCCGGCCCCGTTAGGACCGATGACGGCATGCAACTTTCCGTGCCAAAGGTCTAGTGATACATCGTTAACCGCGGCCAGTCCGCCGAAGCGCTTGGTTAAGCTGCGCGCAGACATCATGATTTTGTGTTCACTCATCGCTTGTTTCCTTCTCAGCAAACAAACGTGAGAGCAGACCCAGTATTCCCTTAGGGGCGAAGATGACCAAACCTACGATGAACAAGCCCATCCACATTTGCCAATGTTTTCCGGTATTGAAATCTCCAATTTGCGGAAGATCTTTGAACAAGTGAAGCAAATACTCAAATGAGAATGCGCCGATGATGGCGCCGGCGAAGTTGCCCATACCTCCCAGGATGACCATCATGATGGCGTGTGCGCTCATATGAAAGCCCATGAGTTCTGGGTTAACAAAGCCGGTTTGCGCCGCCCAAAGAAAACCAGCCAGACCTGCTAGTGCACCGGCCAAGGCGAAAGCGGCCAACTTGTGGTTGAAGGTTCCAAAGCCCAAAGCACGCATGCGATGCTCGTTCACGCGAATGCCCGTTAGCGAGCGACCAAACGGGCTCCAAAGCAAGCGGCGCAGGAAAAAATAGACAACGACCAGACAACCCAGTGTGAAGAAATAGAACACGCGCTTGTTTTCTAAATCGAATGCCACTGCATCGGGCCTGAAGTTCAGAAACAAACCATCAGAGCCGCCGAGGGCCTTGTTATCGAAAAATAGGTAGAACACCATTTGCGCAAACGCCATGGTCACCATGATGAAGTAGATGCCGTGGGTACGTACAACCAAAAAACCGATGATGAGCGCAGCTAGCGCTGAGGCACCCACCGCCATTGGCAAGCTGGTGTAGAGGCTGATGGGCTCGTTGGCTGGTGTGGCAAATGCGAGCGCATAACCGGCTATGCCGAAGTAAGCCGCATGGCCTAGCGACACCAAACCGGTCACGCCCTGCAAAAGGTCTAGGCTCATGGCAAAGATGGCTAGGATCATCATGCGGTTGACCATAGCCAAGTAGAACTCAGAGCCAACAAATGGAAAAGCGGTTAGGGCAAACAGGCCCAGCAGCAATACGAATTGAATGCTACGCGGCAGGTTTTCGATGTGTGTCTGTGGGCTGCTCATCGTGTTCTCACTGTTTGAAGAGGCCTTCAGGCTTGTAAAGCAAAACTGCAGCCATGAGCACATACACCAACATGCCTGACATTTGAGGTAACAAAACTTTCCCAAAGGTGTCAACCAAACCAACCAGCAGAGCAGAGATGAGTGCACCGCGCACCGAACCGATCCCACCAATGACCACAACGACAAAGCACATGATGAGTACCTGAGAGCCCATATTGGGATAGACGCTGGAAATAGGGGCGGCGATCATTCCAGCAATGCATGCTAGACCAACGCCAAGCGCAAACACGACTGAGTGGATCAACTTGATATTGACACCCAGCGATTCGGTCATTTCATGGTTGAAGGCACCAGCACGGATCTTCATGCCTAAACGCGTTTTAGAGATCAGTAAGTACAGACCCAGTGCCAATAACAGGCAGATACCCGACATAAACAGTCGATAAACTGGATATGACAGCGTGTCGGTTAAAGGGATAGAGGCGGAAAGCAATTCCGGCACAGGTAGGCCATGCACGTCGTCGCCCCAAAGCATGGAGCGAAGCTCTTCAAAGACATAGATCAGACCGAAAGTCAGCAGCACTTGGTCAAGGTGATCTCGCTGATAAAACAGTCGAAACAACATTTTTTCAAGCAATAGGCCGAAAACCACAGACAGTGCGAGGCCGACCAAAATGGCCAAGACATAACTACCAAGCATGGCCGATAGCGACCACGCCAGGTAGGCCCCAAGCATATAAAAGCTACCGTGGGCAAGATTGACAACGCCCATGATGCCAAAGATCAAAGTCAGCCCAGCAGCCAACATGAACAGCAAGAGCCCGTACTGGAAGCTGTTGAGCAGCTGAATGAAAAAGTTGACCAGATCCATGAATGTTTTTGATTTTTGTGGGTGAGCAAGTGTCGCTTGCCCACCCTTTGCAAACAATGAATTAAAGATTACATACGACATCCAACACCAGAATCAGCCAAGGCCTTGGCGGCGATGCCAATGACCTTGTTTTCCTTGCCGACTACTTGGCGCAAGTACATGTCTTGAATCGGGTTGTGTGACTTGCTCATGGTCCACTTGCCACGCGGACTGTCGATGGTGGCACCCTCCATAGCCTTGTACAAGGCGGCCTTGTTGCTCAGTTCGCCTTTGACGGCGTTGGCGCCTTGAATCAGCAACAAGCCCGTGTCATAGCCTTGCACCGCGTACACATCAGGTTGCATCTTGAATGTCTTGGCGTAGTTCAAGCGGAACTCGTTGTTGCGTTTGGTATCTAAACCGTCTCCGTAGTGCAGCGTGGATAGCACGCCCTCAGCAGCAGGGCCCGCTGCGTCGATCACACCCTCGGTTAGGAAGCCTGATCCGTACAGTGGGATCTTGTCTTTGAGGCCGGCAGCAGCATAGTCCTTGATGAACTTGGCTGCTCCTCCACCCGCAAAGAAACAGGCAACAGCATCTGGCTTGAGTGCAGCAATTTCGGTTAACAGTGCTTGGAACTCCACATTGGGGAAAGGTAAACCCAGCTCCTTCACGATGGTGCCGCCTGCCTTGGTGTAGCTTTCCTTGAAGCCCTCGAATGCTTCGTCTCCCGCAGCGTACTTCCAGCTGATCCAAACTGCTTTCTTATGACCGCGTTTTACCATGGCCTCTCCCAGTGCCATGGTGGGTTGACTATTGGTGAAACTGGTGCGGAACACATTGGGTGCGCACTGGGCGCGAGTTGCGATGTGAACACCAGCGTTGGGGATAAGGTTGAGAACACCACTTTCGCGTGCCACTCGATGGATTCCCATCTGAACGCCTGAGTGCACTGTGCCTATCAGCACATCCACTTTGTCGCGCTGAACGAGTTTGTTGGCGTTTTCGATCGCCTTTGCTGGTTCGGATTCGTCATCCACCTTAAACCATTCGATCTCGCGGCCGCCCAACTTACCGCCTTGTTCGTTGATGGCTAGGCGCACACCGTTTTCGATCGCCACGCCCAGCTGAGCGAAAGTGCCGGTGTAGGGCAGCATGAAGCCGACGCGTATCTTGCCGCTCTGTGCCAGTACATGTTGGGGCACAAGCAAGCCCGAAGCAGCAGTGCCTACCAAAGCGGCGCTTTGGGTTAGGACTTGACGGCGATTGAGGTTAGTCATGATCATCCTTTCAAAAAATTTGCGGTTAAAAATTCTTAGCTTAACGAAACAAAGCGACGATTGATTGCAAAGCGCACTTCTATGTTCTTAAGCTTATTCTGGTGGACCAACATTCATGGTGATTTCTGCAACACCATCTACGCGCCCTGTGACCATGTCCCCGGGCACCAACGCACCTACACCTTCTGGTGTACCTGTGTAAATCAGGTCACCGGGCTGCAGGTGATAGTACGTGGATAGGTCAGCAATGATTTCGCGAATATTCCAGATCAGCTTGTCCACATTGGACGATTGCTTGGTCACACCATTGACTTCGAGCGCGAAGGCACCTTTTTCAATTACCACACCGGGCATCGGCACGATCTCACTGCAGACCGACCCTTGCTCAATGTCTTTGCCGGTGTCCCAGGGGCGGCCTTTGTCGCGGGCAATCAGCTGTAGATCTCGTCGAGTCATGTCTAAGCCTGCTGCGTAGCCGTAGATCAGTTCATGAGCATTTGCCTCGCCGACACGAAAACCTGATTTGCCGATTGCCAGTACCAACTCCATCTCGAAATGGTAGTTGTTTGTGCGTGGTGGGTAAGCCACAGTGGCACCGCTCTCGACCAAAGTCTGGGGCGATTTGGTGAAGTAAAAAGCCTGTTCGACGCTCTTGTCGACTGGACGGCCCATCTCAACCGCGTGGGCATGGTAGTTGCGGCCCACACAAAAAATGCGGTTGATCGGGAAGCGCTCCTGCTTGCCACGGATGGGTAAGGACTGGACATCAGGAGGATTGAAGAGGTAGGACATACGGTTCAACAAAAAGAAAAAATCATCCGCGGTTCTCGTAAACGCCAAGCTTTCGGTGCAAGGGTGATTCGTCAGCGATGAATACAAATGAAGGTTGCGAAGTATGCAGATTCTTCAACACAACTGCTTCGTAGCCGGGAGAGCAGCAGGTGTCTGCCTCATTCATTTGGAAGAGCTTGTCAACGATCTGAGCTTGCACTTGGCCTTCGATGACATGGAATACCTGTGCGGGTGAACGCGCTGGTAGGCGCAGGGTCTGCCCTGGACGCAGCATCAGTGCATAGAAGCCCAAAATATTTTCGGCGTCAGATCCGTTCTCCGGATTGATGTATGTGACCTGAACGCATTCTTGAGTCGGATCGTCTTCAGCGAGGGTCTGAAGCGCTGACTTTGTGTCAGACCAAGGGTAACGCAACATAGGATATGCCTTGCTGCTGCGGTTGAACATACGGGTCGGCGCAACGCCGGCTCGCGTGTGTTGGTGGTCCCCCTGACCAGCCTTGATGGACTGACGGTCGCCATTGATGTGATAACTGGCCTCCATGTAGTAAACCAGTGGCAGGTCCAGCACATCTAACCATATGACGGGATCATTGCCATCATGACCGTGTTCATGCCACAGACCGGTCGGAGTGAGGATAAGGTCGCCGCGGCTCATGGGGCACTTCTCACCATCTACCGTGGTGTAGGCTCCTTCACCCTCAACGATCATCCTCACCGCATTAGGAGTGTGGCGGTGGCTGGGTGCCCATTCGCCTGGCAGCAATAGCTGCATGCCCAAGTACATGGCTGGGCTAGCCTTCATGTTTTCTAAGCCATGGCCGGGGTTGGCCAGCACCAGCACGCGGCGTTCAGCCTTCTCAATCGGTGTGAGATCACCTGCTTGCAGTAGCAAGGTCTTTAGCGAGCTATAGGCCCAGTGAGTGGGCTGGGTATGGCGGGTGGGCACTTTGGGCGGAAGTAAGCCGCGCA
>JACCDU010814606.1_pt1 | contig 17547 bp, 17 predicted proteins | sample 7446081 | NCBI WGS metagenome assembly JACCDU01 (sample SAMN15323447, study PRJNA562643) | freshwater metagenome | isolation source: river surface water | place: USA:Blue River Watershed | collected 2017-08-17
ATGCACTCAGGCGCTGCGAATTGCCGATGACAAAGGTCACCGCCATGGTCTCGCCCAGCGCCCGGCCCAAGCCCAACATGACACCACCGATCACGCCTTTTTGGGTGTAGGGCAAGACGATGCTGCGCACCACTTCCCAAGTGGTGCAACCCAGGCCATAGGCCGATTCACGCAAGATGGGGGGCACGATCTCGAACACATCGCGCATGACCGCCGCAATGAAGGGCACGATCATGAAAGCCAACACAATGCCGGCAGCCAAAATGCCCACACCGTTCATAGCGCCGCCAAACAGGCCACCAATGATGGGCATCTTGCCCAAGGTCGATTGCAGTGCAGGCTGGCCATATTCGGCAAACAAGGGCGCAAAAATGAACAAGCCGAACATGCCGTAAATGATGGACGGCACCGCTGCCAACAACTCAATGGCGGTGCCCAAAGGACGGCGCAAATAGGTTGGGCAAGTTTCTGTCAAAAACAAAGCAATGCCAAACGACAAAGGCACAGCAATGATCAATGCAATGAGTGCACTGACCAGGGTACCAAAAATGGCAATGGCCGCACCGAACTCGTCATTGACGATGTCCCACTCCACACGCCAGATGAATTGAAAACCAAATTTGGCCAAAGCGGGCCAAGCATTGATCAACAGGGAAATGATGATGCCCAGCAAGGCAAACAAAACCAGCAATGAAAAGCTCAGTGTGATCTTGTGGAAAAAGAAGTCCTGAATACGCTGGCGCTTCACCACCGACAGCATGCTTTGATCGGGCGCATGACTGGCCTGTTCGATCGATCCCATATTCATTCCTTTAAAAAAGACCCCTCACCCTTTCGGGTGAGAGGCCGCGAAGTCCTCAAAGACCTCGCTCAAACTTCACTTGATTTCGGACCAGACCTTGGTGCGGATCTGCTGAGTCAAAGCATCAGGCAGAGGCACATAGTCCAGATCGGAGGCCATCTTTTTGCCATTCTTGAATGCCCAGTCGAAGAACTTCAGGACTTCATCCGAAGCGGCTTTGTCGGCAGGCTTTTTGTACATCAAGATGAACGACGCGGTGCTGATGGGCCAGCTGTCATTGCCTTTGGCGTTGACCATGGACACGCCCATGCCCGGCACGCTGAACCAGTCAGCACCAGCAGCCGCTGCCGCAAAAGTCAGATCATCAGGGCTGACATATTTGCCAGAAGCGTTGAGCAACTGCAAGAAATTCATGTTGTTTTTCTTGACGTAGGCGTATTCCACGTAACCCACAGCGCCTTTGACGCGGTTCACGTTGGCGGCCACACCTTCGTTGCCCTTGCCACCGACCGACGAATCAGCAGGCCACTTGACGGCCGCACCCTTGCCCACTTTGTCAGCCCAGTCCTTGCTGACCGCACTCAGGTAGTCGGTGAAATTGAACGTGGTGCCCGAGCCGTCAGCACGGTGCACCACGGTGATGGCTTGCTCAGGCAGTTTTTTACCAGGGTTCAAGGCCGCCAGCTTGGCGTCGTTCCACTTGGTGACGGTGCCCATGTAAATGTCGGCCAACACGGGGCCGCTGATGCGCAGCTCACCGGGCTTGAAACCTTCCAGGTTCACCACAGGCATCGTGCCGCCGATGATGGCGGGGAACTGCACCCTGCCGTCTTTTTCACGGTCGGCACCCGAGACCGGGGCATCAGAGGCACCAAAAGTCACGGTCTTGGCGCGGATTTGCTTCAAACCACCCGAAGAGCCGATGGACTGGTAGTTCAAGCCGGTGCCGGTGGCCGCCTTGTAGGCTTCAGCCCACTTGGCATACATGGGATAGGGGAAAGTGGCACCAGCGCCAGTGATGTCAGCAGCCCAGCTGGTGGCAGCCAAAACGCTCAAGCCCACAGCGGCAATGACTGATTTCATTTTCAACATATCAACTCCTGGTTCAGGGTCATCAAAGGACAGGAGGCCAAGAATTGACCGCCTCTTCATTCACAAAACTGAATTTAACGGCTGATTGTGACAAGAATGTGTCAAATAAAAAACTGGTGTGTTTCAGCGCACGGTGCCTTCGGCCTGATGCATTCATGATCGTGTAACCGCTGCCGCCTTGGGTCACAGTCACGTCTGGTAAATGTATTCCTTTTTCTACGCCTATAAGCACCATGCTGACGCTCGCTGATCCCGAAGCGCTGCTTCCGCTGTCTGTCGCCATGGGCATTGGCCTGCTGGTGGGCGCAGAAAGGGAACGCCACAAAGGCATTGGCCCGCACCGGCGCTCGGCGGGCATACGCACTTTCGCAGGGGCCTCCTTGCTGGGCTTTACCGCTCAGAGCCTGCAGAGCGTATTTTTGCTCAGCGCCAGCGTGCTGGCCTTGGGTGCCTTGACGGTCACGGCCTACCAGCAGTCCAGACAACACGACCCCGGGTTGACCTCGGAAGTGGCGATCTTGCTGACCTGCCTGCTGGGCGCACTGGCCCTGCCTTCGCCCGAGTTGGCGGCCATCATGGGCATCGTACTGGCTGCCATGCTGGCCGCTCGCGAAGAAATACACCGCTTTGTGCAACAGGTCATCACAGCCCAGGAACTCAAGGATGTGATCGTGTTCCTGGCGGCGGCCTTGATCCTCCTGCCCCTGAGCCCCGACCGTTACACCGGCCCCTACCAGGCGGTCAATCCGCATGACCTGGCCCGTTTTGTGGTGGCGGTCATGAGCATCAGCGCCGTGGGTTACATGGCCCAAAGAACCCTGGGGCTGCGCGCAGGCATGGCGTTGACCGGTTTTGCGGGCGGCTTCATCTCCAGCACCGCCACCATATTGGCCATGGGCCAGTCCGCTCAACGGCAGCCACAGATGATGGCCGCCGCAGCCATGGGGGCCATGCTGTCCACCGTCTCCACCATGATCCAGTTGGGCCTGCTGGTGTACATGCTGTTGCCAGGCATCTTGCCGTGGATGGCCCTGCCCATCGCACTGGGTTGCAGCACAGCAGGCCTGTATGCCACTTGGCTGCTCCTGCGCCATCAGCCCGAAATGGTCACGACGGGCATGGAATTGAAAGGCCACGCGTTTGAGCACAAAACCACCTTGATCCTCAGCTTGGCAGTGTTGAGCGTCACGGTCATGACCGCCGCCTTGAACCATTGGATCGGCGAGCTGGGCGTGGTGATCGCCAGCATGCTGGCCGGCCTGCTGGACGCGCACGCCAGCGTGGCCTCGATGAGCAGCTTGGTGCACAAAGGCCAGGCTTCCCTGTCACAGGCCCAACTGGCCATCTTGCTGGCGGTGAGCACCAACACCTTGAGCAAATCGGCGGTCGCCATCGGTGCCGGAGGGCGATCCTTTGCACTGTTGATCCTGCCGGGCTTGCTGCTGGTGATAACTGCTGTATGGCTGGGTGCCTGGGCCAGCGCGGCCTTGGCCTTGTGACGACCCAAGGACACCCATGAACGCCATCAACTGGTCAGACTGGCGCATCGCCGATGGCAAAGCCCTCGACTTGAGCCGCCTGCCCACCCTGCCCAAATCCGCCTCGGAATCAGACAAACAGCAGTGGCCTGCACGCATGGCCGTGCTGGCGCAAGAGCTCAACCGTCTGCAAGCCATGCTGTATGCCAGCAAGACACACGGCTTGCTGCTGATCTTGCAAGGCATGGACACTTCGGGCAAGGATGGCTGTATCCGCACGGTGTTTGCGCACATCAGTCCCCTGGGGGTACGCGCCGAGGCCTTTGGCGTACCGCAAGCACTGGAGCAAAGGCACGACTTCCTGTGGCGCATCCACGCCAAGACGCCAGCCCTGGGCGAGATGGTGATCTTCAACCGAAGTCACTACGAGGATGTGTTGGTGCCCGTCGTCAACAGGCAACTCAAGCACGCCATGTGCGAAAAAAGGTACCACCACATCCGCCACTTCGAGTCCTTGCTGTCGGACAACGGCATTGCCATCGTCAAATGTTATTTGCACATCTCCAAGAGCGAGCAGAAAAAGCGTTTGCAAGCCCGTCTGGACGACCCGCTGAAACACTGGAAAGTACAGGCTTCGGATTTTGAAGACCGCAGGCACTGGCGGGCCTACATGCATGCCTACGCCCAAGCCATCCAGGCCACCAGCAACGATGAGTCGCCCTGGTACGTCGTGCCCGCCGATTCCAAGCCCTACCGCGACTTGATGGTGGCCGAGTTGTTGGTGCACACCCTCCAATCCATGGCACTGCGCATGCCCAGCCCCCCACTGGACATGAGCAATTTCAAGTTGAAGTGAACCATGCAAGCACCTTCAAAACTGCAGCCTGAGTACAGCCTGGGTGTGCATGCGAGCGCCCCTCTGCATCCCCGAATTGTTCTGTTGCGCCAGATGCGGACCACCCTGGACGATGCCACGCGTTGGCTCAACACCTGGGTAGGCGCTCCCGAGCCTGAAGCCCTGCACCAAGCCCGCGTGGCCTGGCGGCGCTTCAAGTGTCTGAGTCGGTTTTACCGCCCCATGCTGCCCAAGCCTGCACAACAACATCAACGTGCACTTCAAGCCATCTGGCAACGCACCAGCGCCCTTCGGAATCTGGATGTGAGCCTGACCATCACCTTGCCTGTTTGGCGACAGAAACATCCGAACACCGCGCCACAAGAATGGCCCGCCTTGATTCGCCACCTGCAAACCCAACGACGAACTGCGCGCCGGGACTTGCAAGACACCTTGTCGCGCGCCGAAGCACGGGCGGGATGGCTTGAATTGAAGGCATGGCTCAAAGGCGCTGCCAAGTTCCCCAAGCGGCCGAGCGCACAGGCTTGGCATCGCAAGACCCATCACCGCCTGGACAAATTGCATCAAAAAATCAAACAAGGGCGCAAGACTGCGAAAGCCTCCAGACAACACGCATGCCGCCTCTGGATCAAGCAAGAACGGTATGTGATCGAAGGCTTGGCCACCCATGCGCTCAGCCACACACTGAGCAAGCGGCTGAAACGCTCTCGTGAATTTCAAAACGCCATGGGCCAGGATCAAGACCAACGGGCCACCCTGGCTTTGATCGAGTCATCGGGCTTGTTTCCGGCCCTGTCACGGGCATGGCGCGCATCGCTTTGAGCACCTGGATAAAAAGAACGCCCTTCAACCGTCATCCAATTGACATGTCGGCGTCACATAATCGCCAGCACCCCCGACACATACCCGCTCATGCAAACCAAGTTCCTATTCGCCGCCATTGACCTTGGCTCCAACAGTTTTCGACTGGAAATCGGTCAACTCGAGGCGGGGCACCTGCGGCGTGTGGAGTACATCAAGGAAACCGTGCGCCAAGGCAATGGACTCGATGCCGAACGCAATCTGAGCAAGGAAGCCATGCAACGTGGCTGGGATTGCCTGGCCCGCTTTGCTGAACGGATCGCAGGCTTCCAGCCCAGCCAGGTACGGGCAGTGGCCACACAAACCCTGCGCGAAGCGCGCAACCGCGACGTCTTTTTGGCCAAAGCCAAAAGCATTCTGGGCTTTCCGATCGAGGTCATCGCTGGCCGGGAAGAAGCCCGTCTGATTTACCTGGGGGTGTCACACCTCTTGCCCCAATCGCCCGAGCGACGCTTGGTGGTCGACATTGGCGGACGCTCCACCGAATTGATTTTGGGCCAGAACTCCCAAGCCAATACGCTGGAGTCTTACCACGTGGGCAGCGTGGCCTGGTCCATGAAATATTTCCCTGACGGCGCGTGGACCCCATCGGCCTTCAAAGCTGCCGAGATTGCTGCCCAAGCTGTTTTGGACGAATCCCAGATCCTCTACCCCCGCCAAAGCTGGGACACCTGCTATGGCTCATCAGGCACGGTGGGCGCAGTGGCCGATGTGCTGACATTGGCCGGCTGGCCCGAAGGCCTCATCACCCGCAGTGGTCTGGACTGGCTCAAAGACAAGCTGCTCAAAGCGCAAAAGCCCGAATCCCTCAAGCTGGAAGGTATCAAGGAAGACCGCCGCCCGGTCATCGGCGGTGGCCTGGCTGTGCTGCGTGCGGTTTTCGATGTGCTGCAAATCGACGAAATGCACGCCGCCCAAGGTGCCTTGCGCCATGGCGCTTTGTACGACCTGCTGGACCGCGAAAGTCCACACGACGATGTGCGCACGCAGATGGTGTCCTGGCTCACACAGCGTTTTGGTTCTGACCTGACGCAAGCCGAACGCGTCTCGCACACCGCGCAAACCTTGCTGCTGCCCATGTTGGGCAAAGACGCTGACGACGAAGCCCCCCGTCATTTGCGTAAATTGCATTGGGCGGCACAACTGCACGAAGTGGGCATGCGCATCTCGCACAGCGATTACCACAAGCACGGTGCTTACATTCTGGACAACACCGATTTGCCAGGCTTCACCATCGACGAGTTACACCGCTTGAGCCAGCTGGTGCTGGGCCACCGAGGCAAGTTGCGCAAACTCGACGAACCCCTGCAAGACCCCATGTTTGTCCAGCAACTGATGGCCTTGCGCATGGCCGTCATTTTGTGCCACGCGCGCCGGGACCCGGACACCCGTGCGTTTGAACTGAATGTGGATACCACACGCAAAATGGCCAAACTCAAGCTGAGTGTGGCTTGGGCAGAGCAATGGCCGCAGTCCGCACACCTCTTGCGCGAAGAATGCATCGCTTGGTTCAAAACTGGGTGGGAGCTCAAAGTTCAATTCACCTGAACCTGATGGGGTGACCTGTCGATCTAGTCCATTCGGGCTAGCGTTGATTTTTAAAAACGAACGGTATAAACTGTATGCATCGTTTTTAAAAAGGAGCCCCAATGACCGTAGCCCAAACACTGAGCACCACACCTGCCAGCGCTGAGACGACCCCAAAAAAAGCGGCAAAAGACAGCAAGCCCGAGGCCAAAGCGCCTACCCCAAAACGCACGGCCACAGTCAAGAAAGCCTCTGACAAAGCCCAATCCACGGCTAAACCTGTGCGCAATGCAACAGCCAAAAAAGCAGCACCTGCCAAAACCAATGAACCTGTCAGCGCCAAGCCTGCTGCCAAACCCAGTGTCAAGTCCGCCAAGCCCGTGGTGAGCGCCGCACCAGCAGCGCCCAAAGCCAAGGCCCTGAAAGAGAAAAAAGTCAAAGTAGTGCGCGACAGCTTCACCATCCCCAAATCTGAATTCACGCAGATTGCCGAGATGAAAAAACGCGCCATGGCTTTGGGCGTGGACATCAAGAAAAGTGAACTGATCCGCGCCGGCCTGCAAGCGGTGTTTGCCTTGCCCGATGCCAGCTTCAAAAAGGCACTGGCTGCTGTTCCAACCCTGAAAACAGGTCGCCCCAGCAAGGCTTAAAACTGTAAGGCCTGAAGGCCTTACAGTCGGTCGGGGACGGTGACCGAGACGATCACCGTTTGCTCGCTGCCCTCTCGGTGGCGGCTGCGCAACCACCAGACTGCGCCTTTTCGAATGGGGCAAGGCCCCTCCCCCATCTTGAGCAGCTTGGCCGCCACCTCACCCAATGTGGGCTGGTGGCCCACCAGAATCACAGGGTACTTGGCCTCAGGCCAGCCGGCCGCTTCCAGCAAATCGTCCACCGAAGCACCGGGTGACAGGGCATCGCGCACTTTGTACTTGCGCCCCAAGGTCTTGACCGTCTGTTCAGCCCGGACAGCGGGGCTGCTCAAGATGCGCACGCCCTCGGGCAATTGACGGTCAAGCCACTGCCCGACTCGCGTGGCTTGTTTCTCGCCTCGCGGGGTCAAGCGCCTTTGCAAATCATCTTGCCCAGGCTCGGCATCATGCGCTTCTGCGTGTCGCCACAAGATCAAGTCCATGCGCTGTTCACTCCTGGGATGCGGCAGCGCTGTAGCGCGCCATCAAAGCGTTCTGTGCCCCATGTCCGGGTGCATTCAAGCCCACACGGTGGTAGCGCCCATCAGGTGCCAGGTCCCATGCGTCTTGGCTGTCGTGCAAGTAGGCCAACAGGCATTCATCGATGATGCGTTGGCGCAGGGCCGGGTCATCCACCGGCCAGGCCAGCTCGACGCGTCGCATCATGTTGCGGCTCATCCAATCGGCACTCGACAGGTACAGGGACTCGGTCTCACCGGCGCGGAAATAAAACACGCGCGAATGTTCAAGAAAACGGCCAATGACCGATCGCACCCGGATGTTTTCGCTCACGCCGGGCACACCCGCCGGCAGCACGCAGGCCCCGCGAACGATCAAATCGATCTGCGCGCCTTGTTGGCCTGCTGCCATCAGCGCTTCAACCAAAGGCAAATCGGTCAGTGAATTCATCTTCAAGACAATCCGACCACCTTGGCCAGCAGCTGCCGCTGCGCCTGTGGCGCGGATGCGCAAGAGCATGTCGGCATGCAGTGTGAAGGGTGCCACCAGCAAGCGCTTCATCTTCGGCAAGCTGCTTTGGCTGGCCAGATGACCAAACAGCTGGTCCATGTCGAGGGTAATGGCGGGGTCGGCCGTCAGGTAACTGATGTCGGTGTACAGCCTGGCCGTGCGCGGGTTGTAGTTGCCCGTGGACAAATGGCCATAGCGGCGCAAGCTGCGGCCTTCACGGCGCGTGACCAAGAGCATCTTGGCGTGTGTCTTGAGGCCCACCACCCCGTACACCACCTGAGCGCCAATCGATTCCAACTGCTCGGCCCAGTTGATGTTGGCCTCTTCGTCAAAGCGGGCCTTGAGCTCGACCACGGCGGTGACTTCCTTGCCTTGGCGCACCGCCTCGCGCAGCAAATCGATCATGGCCGGGTCGCTGCCAGTGCGGTAAATGGTTTGCTTGATGGCCAGCACGTTCGGGTCAGACACCGCTTCGCGCAAGAAGGCCAACACGCCATCAAAGCTCTCAAAGGGTTGGTGAATGAGCACATCGCCCTCGCGCAGCCGAGCCAGGATCGAACCATGCGATGGCAACTGCTGCGGAAAGCTGGCTTTGTAAGGCGGGAACAGCAATGAGGGCGCTTGCGCCAGATCGATCAGTTGCATCAAGCGCACCAAGTTCACAGGCCCGTTGACACGGAACACCGACAACTCGGGCAACTGAAATTCTTTGCGCAAAAATTCGGCCAGTCGCAAGGAGCAATCCGACGACACCTCCAGGCGAACGGCTTGGCCGTAATGGCGGTGCTGCAAGCCCTGGCGCAATGCGGTGCGCAAATTGCCCACATCGTCTTCGTCCACTGCCAAGTCAGAATGGCGCGTGACACGGAACTGCGAGAACTGCCCCACACTGCGCCCCGGGAACAACTCGGCCAGATGTGCCCGGATCACACTGGACAGGAGCACAAACGATGTGGCACCACCACACAGCTTGGCGGGCAGCGGAATCAAGCGAGGCAGGACACGCGGCACTTTGACGATGGCAATTTCATTGGAGCGGCCAAAGACGTCTTTACCCGAGAGCTGAACAATGAAGTTCAAGGATTTGTTGGCCACCTGCGGGAAAGGGTGCGCGGGATCGAGCCCCACGGGAACCAGCAGGGGTTGGACTTCACGCTGGAAATAACTGCGCACCCAGCGGCGCTGCTCGGCGTTGCGCTCGCCATGCGACAAGATGCGGAAACCCTGGCGCTCCAAGGCAGGCAGCAAATCGTCGTTGTACAAAGCATACTGACGGGTCACCATGGCATTGGCGTGTTCCGTGATGGCCGACAAACTGCCTTGTGTGTAAGGCCCGGTGCGCAAGCCTTGTAAAGCACCCATGACATGGGGCTCAGCCCTCACTTCAAAAAATTCGTCCAAATTGGACGACACGATGCACAAATAGCGCAAGCGCTCGAGCAAGGGCACATCCGGGCGGTGCGCCCAATCGAGCACCCGCTCGTTGAAAGCCAGAATGCTCAAATCGCGGTCCAGCAAAGGTGATGGCGCTTTGTCGCTGTGACTCTTGGGGGCTTCAGAACTCATGGTTTTTTGTTGTCGTCTTGGTGCGTTCTGATCCTAAGAACCATTCAAGTCAATTTGATGACCATTATGTGAAGCCCTCGCGTCACACACGGTGTATTGACGCACATTCACCAAGTGCGAGGCAAAGCTTTTAGCCGTCTGGGGCCAGTCAAAGTGGATGGCCCGGCGGCGAGCCTCGCCACGCGGGATGCTCAGAGCTTGTGCCACGGCCTGGTTCAAGTCTTGGTGCAAGGCACCCCCCATCACGCCGCCTGCGTCTGCCCCCAAGACCTGCAAAGGGCCATCGACTGGGTAGGCGGCCACTGGCGTGCCGCACGCCATGGCTTCGAGCATGACCAAACCAAAAGTTTCGTTTTTGGATGGGAACACGAACACATCACTGGCGGCATAAATCTGGGCCAACTCGGTGCGGGGCAACACACCCATCCACACCACATCAGGGAAGCGCTGACGCAAACTGTCCTCCAAAGGGCCCACCCCGCACACGATGCGGGTGCCCGGCAGCTTCATCGACAAGAAGGCTTCAATGTTTTTTTCGTAGGACACGCGACCCACAAACAAAGACAAGGGCCTGGGCAAATGCGCCAATGCCAGCAAGTCCAGCGGTTTGTCGTGGTACTCGAACAAGCCCAAGTCCACGCCGTGCGTCCAGGGCTTGAGATTTTTAAAACCTCGGCCTTGGAGCATGTCCAGCACACCTTGGGTGGGCACCATCACGCCCGAAGAAGGACGGTGAAAGTGACGAAACAAGGCATAGCCCCAAGACAAGGGCACATGCAAAGCGGCATTCAGGATTTCAGGGAACTTGGTGTGAAAGGCCGTGGTGAATGCCAAGCGGCGCTTGAGGCAATAACGGCGACCGGCCCATCCCAAGGTGCCTTCGGTGGCCAGGTGAATGGCATCGGCTTGCATGGCGTCGAGCATTGCTGCCAAGCGCTTGGCAGGGCGAACAGCCAAATCAATGCCTTTGTAGCCTGGGCAGGGTTTGTTTTCAAACAAGCCGGGGTGGATCACCTCGACCTGCACACCCAAGGGTGCCAAAGCGGCCACCAACTCATGCAGGGTGGTGACCACGCCATTGACCTGCGGATGCCATGCATCGGTGATCAGCGCCAGTTTCATGCCAAAGCCTCCACTGTGTTCATCTCACGCACCGTCACGGCCTGGCCTTCACCCCAGTGGATGATCTCCAAACGACCGTCCATGTGCTCGACCAAGGCCGTGCGGCTTTCGACCCAGTCGCCATCGTTGCAATACAAAATGCCGTTGATGTCGCGGATCTCGGCGTGGTGAATGTGCCCACACACCGCGCCGTCGTAGCCACGGCGCTGCGCCTCTTGCGCCACGGCCACTTCAAAGTCACTGATGAAGTTGACGGCTTTTTTCACCTTCAATTTGAGGTACGCCGACAAAGACCAGTAACCCAATCCCATGCGGGCCCGCCAGGTGTTCAGGTGCCGGTTGAGCTTGAGGGTCAATTCGTACAACCAGTCGCCCACATAGGCCAGCCATTTGGCGCACTGGATCACGCCATCGAAATGGTCACCATGGATCACCCACAGTTTTTGCCCCGTGGCCGTGGTGTGCACCGTGTCATGAAGCACTTCCACACCGCCGAAGGCATGGCCTACAAAATGCCGTGCGAACTCGTCGTGGTTGCCCGGCACATAAATCACCCGGCAACCCTTGCGTGCACGGCGCAGCAACTTTTGAACCACATCGTTGTGGCTTTGTGGCCAGAACCAGCGGCGACGCAGCTGCCAACCATCGACGATGTCACCCACCAGGTACAGGGTATCGCTGGGGTGGTGCTTCAAAAAATCCAGCAAAGCATCGGCTTGAAAACCTGGCGTGCCGATGTGCAGGTCTGAAATAAAAATCGCCCGCAGGCGTGTGCGGCCTGCAGGCGTCTCATCATCGTCAGTGGCTTGTGATGCCGTGGTGACTGCCGTCTGGGGCGCATGGCCCATCGGCGCTGCGATCGCCGGGGGTGCCTCAAACAACATCACCGTTTGCAGGTCAGCGGTAGGCACACGCATCAGGCGTTCCCGGCAAAGTGGCGGCGATAACGCGCAGGGATGTCAGCCGTTTGCATCATCATGGGCAAATCTGCCGTGTTGAAATCCGGGTCCCAGGCGGGTGCGCCCAAAATCTTGGCCCCCAGGCGCAAATAGCCTTTGATCAACGCGGGGGGCTCGATCAGCACATCGTGCTCCAGCTCGTCCACCGGCAATGGCAAACGAGGACGCACATGGTATTGAATCGGTGCCAGATGCGTCTCGCGCAATTGGTGCCAAATGCTGGCTGCGGCGTCGCCCGTCACGATCCCGTTGTGCAACATGGGAATGCTGGCACAACCGATCATCACGTCCAGACGGTTGCGCTCCATGAACTCGAACAGCGCGCCCCACAAGGCCATGATGACGCCACCTTGTCTGTGGTCGGCATGCACACAGCTGCGGCCCAACTCCACCATGCGGCTGCGCATATTGCGCAAACGGGTCAGGTCAAACTCGGTATCGCTGTAGGTGCTGCCCACGCGCTTGGCCTGTTCGGGCGTCAGCACGCGGTAGGTGCCGATCACCTGGCCAGTTTCAGACGCGCGCACCAACAAATGTTCGCAGTAGTCATCGAACAAATCGATGTCATGTCCAGGAACTTTGCTCGACAAGCGAGCACCCATCTCGGTGCCAAAAATGTCGAACCTCAGTCGCTGCGCTTCACGGACCTCGTCTTGATGCTTTGCCCAACTGACCTCAATAGCGCCTTTGGCGCGGCGAGGCATGAAATCCACAGCGGTGTTGGACTGCGCCGGATGAAGTGACCCCCTGGGCAAATTCAACGAGGACAGTGCGAAGGTGGGGCTGGGCAACTCTTTCATGAGAACACTCCTTTTTGATCTGTGCCCCCATGATCAAAGGAATGCGTGACACGCAAAAGTCGTTGTCGTGAATTTTTGATGACGTGCCAACAAGGAAAAGGGCCCGCTTGCAACGGGCCCTTTCACCTTAGAGAAACGCTTGATCAGAAGGTGTAACGCATACCGATCAACATGCTCTTTTGTTCAGGCGATGTGGTCAAAGTCGAGTGCTTGATCTTCTCATTGCCATAGACGCCATAGATGGTGGTGTCTTTGTTCAAGGCATACCAAACGCTCAACTGAACACCACTCATGTCGGCCTTGGTCGCCTGGTTGGTCAACTTGGCTTTGCCTTCGCTGATGTTGGCATTGAACGTGAATGCACCCACCGGCACGCGAACACCGACGTTGTTGGTGTCGAATGTGACTTTGGTGGCTTCAGTGCCTTGCTTGGACTTGGTGTTCACGAAGAACAGTTTGGCCATGCCCAGATCGTAAGAAGCGCCCAGTGCATCATTCTTGAAATCATCAACAGCGGTGGCTTTGGCCACGGTGTAACCAGCGACCTTGATGTCTTTGACGGTGTTCTTGACTGTTTCTGTACCAAATTTCACAGCCAATGGTCCGTTGACGTAATTCAAACCAAATGCCTGAGAATCACCAGTTTTGCCGTTGTTGGTGACGACACCTGCTGCATCGCTTACCTTGGCGGTGGAGCCAAAACCAATCTGAACATCTGCAGAGAAACCGCTGAAGTTGGAGGTGCTGTAGGTCAACACATCATCACGACGCGAATCACGGGCGTAGTTACCCAAGTAACCTGCAGCGGTGGGATCCATATTGACGTCGAAGGTGTATTCGATATCTTTGATCAAGGTCGTGCGACGACCGAATGTCGCGCCGCCCCAGCCACCGCTCAGGCCCACAATGCCCGTACGTGTCTTGATGGTTTGTGTTTCCGTGCTGGGATCGACTTCAAATTCCATCACGAAATTGGCTTTCAAACCGCTTGCAATCTCGCGATCACCTTTGAAACCCACACGGCTGGCAGACAGACCGTTGGTGATGAAATCGTTGGTTTCGGTTTTGACGCCAGCGCTGCTGGTGACAACAGAATTGTTGTAGGCCACGTCAGCGATACCGTACAGGGTCACAGAGCTTTGAGCTTGAGCTGTGGTGGCGGCCAGAACAGCCAAGGCCAAGAGAGATTTTTTCATGATCAATATTTCCAGTTGTTTCAGATGCTGAATGCCCGAATGAATTTGTCATGCAAATCCTGTGCATTCATTCCAACTTCCTGATTGGAAGTGACTTGATTGAAACAACGAAAAATGACCAATCCGTGAAAATCCCGAGGCGTTGTTTATAGGGTTAATCAAGCAGGATTCATCAAGCTTTCATCTGCGTCAGGTAAGCGAAGACGCTGCTCAATGCTTGCCATCACGGACAACGCGATGGGGTCAATTCAAGCCATCCCACAAAAGCTTGCAGCCCGTGAGGAACATGCCGACATACACCAGCCTGTAAAACAGGGCAGGCTCAATGCGCCTCGCGATGCGCACGCCCATCCACACACCCAAGGGTGCAAAGGGCAAGAGCACCAAGGAGGTTGCAAAGTTGCGCATGTCCAGCAAGCCCAGCCATGCGTAAGGCACCCACTTGGCCATGTTCACAAAGAAGAACAAAAACGCCATGGTGCCGGTGAACACCACGGGCTTGAGTTTGAGCGGAATCACATACGCGTTCACTGGCGGCCCGCCGGCATGCGCGATGAAGCTGGTGAAGCCCGAAGTGGTGAGCAGCAAAGCCCCGAGCCAGCGCGGCGGCGGAGCACCGCCTGGCTTGGGCGGAAACAAGAGCCGTTGAGCCAGGAACAGCAAAGTGAAAACGCCCACAATGCCTGCCACCAGATGCGCGTCCAGGTATTTGAAAAGCAAGGTGCCAATCAAGATGCCGCACAGGGCAAAGGGCAACATGAAACGCAGCAAGCGCTTGTCCAAGTCTTTGCGAAAAGCGGCCATACCCAGCACATCCATGACAAAAAGCACCGGCATCAGGATCGCCGCTGCCTGCGGCACCGTGACCGACAGGGCCATCATCGGCACCGCCAGCGAGCCCAGGCCTGCTCCGAATCCGCTTTTACTGATGCCGAGTAACAGCACTGCAGGCACAGAGACCAGATAAAAGAAAGGGTCGTTGTTTAAAGGCAAGTCCACGGCAAATCTTTCAGAGATGCAGCATCTTAGCCACTGCTTCTGGTCTGCGTCATACAATTGACACACATTTCCAATAAAGTCGAATTATGGAAGAAAAAACCGTCATCAAAGCCTTGGCCGCGCTGGCACAAACCCACCGACTGCAGATCTTTCGCGCTCTGGTGGTCACCGGCGCCCAAGGCTTGACGCCCGCCGTCATGGCCGAAGGCCTGGGCGTGCCTGCGGCCACCTTGTCATTCCATCTGAAAGAGTTGCTCAACGCCGAACTGATCTCGCAAGAGCGCAGCGGCCGCAACCTGATTTACCGTGCGCAATACACGCATATGAACGGCGTACTCGCCTACCTGACCCAAAACTGCTGCCAAGGTGAGGCTTGCCTTGCCGAGGAAGCCACCGCCTGTCACTGTTGAAAGAAAACACCATGAAAAGATTCCATGTGCACATCCGTGTCGATGACCTCCATGCGAGCATTGCGTTTTACACCCGACTGTTCTCTGCACCACCTACCCGCTCAGAATCCGACTATGCCAAATGGATGTTGGACGATCCACGGGTGAACTTTGCGATTTCCACGCGCGGTGGACAGTCGGGGTTGGACCACTTGGGATTTCAAACCGACACGGCCGATGAACTGCACTTACTCAAGGCCCAGGCCCAAAGCGCAGACATGACGCTGATCGATGAGGGTGAAACAAGCTGCTGCTACGCGCAAAGCGAGAAACACTGGATCACCGATCCGCAAGGTATTGCGTGGGAACACTTCCATACTTTGGGTGACATCCCGATCTTTCACAGCGATCCAAGCCCAGCTCAAGCCAGTGCCTGCTGCTCACCCACGACAAGCCCTGCCCCTGCGAACGCATCGGCATGCTGCGGTCCAGCCTCCAAATCTTGCTGCTGAGCGCCATGCCACATCCTGTTTACAACGTTCTTTTTGTTTGCACAGGTAACTCTGTGCGCTCGGTGATGGCTGAATGTCTGATGAACCATTTGGGCGCTGGGCGCTTCAGGGCCTTTTCTGCAGGCAGCATGCCCAACGGCCAAGTCAACTCGCAGGCTCTGGCCACTTTGACGAGCCTGGATGTGCCTGCACATGGCGTGCGCAGCAAGAGCTGGTCGGAGTTCAGTCAGCCCAACTCACCTGTGCTCGATTTCATCTTCACGGTGTGCGACCGCGCAGCAGGCGAAATCTGTCCTGTGTGGCCAGGTCAGCCCGTCAGCGCCCACTGGGGCGTTGCCGATCCGGGCGATATGCCAGCACAAAGCCCCGAGGAAATTGCCAAAAATTTTCGCGATGCAGCCTACACACTGAAGCGAAGAATTGAGCTGTTCATGGCTTTGCCATTTGATCGCTTGGATCGACTTTCCCTGCAAACCCAAGCCCAACACATCGGACAACTGTAAAGATCAACCCCATGACCACCAACGTCCTCATTTTGTGCACACACAACTCCGCCCGCAGCGTGCTGTCTGAAGGCATGCTCAACCATTGGGCCCGGCAACTGGGCCAAGATGTCCGCGCTTTCAGCGCAGGCAGTGCACCCAGCGGTCGGCTCAACCCCTTTGCACTCGATGCCTTGAACCAAGCAGGCATCGACACCAGCGGCTACCGCAGCAAAAGCTGGGACGAATTCACCGCACCGGGCGCACCCGAGATGCACATCGTCATCACCGTGTGCGACAGCGCTGCCGCCGAGACCTGCCCCTACTGGCCCGGCAGCCCGGTCAAGGTGCATTGGGGCTACCCCGATCCGTCCAACGCTTTAGGGGGCGACGAGGGCAAACGCCAGGCCTTTGAGCTGACGCGCCAGGCCATTGGCTACCGCATGCTGCAGCTGTTGCAATTGCCGCTGGACACCCTGCCCCCCGCGCAGCTGCAGGCTGAACTGAACCGCATCTACGCCAACTGAAAGCAGCACCATGAACGTGTTTGAACGCTTTCTCACCCTCTGGGTGTTTCTGTGCATCGTGGCCGGCATTGCGCTGGGCCAGCTGTTTCCAACGCTCTTTCAAGCGATCGGCAGCATGGAGTTCGCGCAAGTCAACTTGCCGGTGGGCTTGCTGATCTGGGTGATGGTCATCCCCATGCTCGTCAAGGTGGACTTTGCCGCCCTGGGTCAGGTGCGCCAACATGTGCGCGGCATCGGCGTGACCTTGTTCGTCAACTGGCTGGTCAAGCCGTTTTCGATGGCGCTTTTAGGCTGGATTTTCATCCGCCACCTCTTTGCGCCCTACTTGCCCGCCGACCAACTCGACAGCTACATCGCGGGCCTGATCTTGCTGGCTGCAGCACCCTGCACCGCCATGGTGTTTGTGTGGAGTCGCCTCACCAACGGCAACCCGCTGTTCACGCTCTCGCAAGTGGCGCTGAACGACAGCATCATGGTGTTCGCTTTTGCACCGCTGGTGGGTTTGCTGCTGGGCATGTCGGCCATCACGGTGCCTTGGGACACCTTGCTGACCTCGGTGCTGCTGTACATCGTGATCCCGGTGCTGCTGGCGCAAGTCTGGCGTCGCCAACTGCTGCGCCAGGGCCAAGCCGCATTTGACGCGGCCATGCAGCGCATCGGCCCCTGGTCCATCGCGGCCTTGCTGGCCACGCTGGTTTTGCTGTTCGCCTTTCAGGGCGAG
>JACCDU010256416.1_pt1 | contig 17542 bp, 19 predicted proteins | sample 7446081 | NCBI WGS metagenome assembly JACCDU01 (sample SAMN15323447, study PRJNA562643) | freshwater metagenome | isolation source: river surface water | place: USA:Blue River Watershed | collected 2017-08-17
ACAAGGGCGGCCAAGAGGGCGAGAAAAGCCAGGCGCTGTACCTGATCCCGACCTCTGAAGTCACGTTGACCAACGTGGTGCGCGATGAAATCGTGGCGGAGAGCGATTTGCCGATCAAGTTGACGGCACATACCCCATGCTTCCGTTCTGAAGCGGGCAGCGGCGGACGTGATGTGCGTGGCCTGATCCGTCAGCACCAGTTCGACAAGGTCGAGATGGTGCAGATCGTGCACCCCGAGAAAAGCTACGAAGCCCTTGAGGCCATGACCGGCCATGCCGAGGCGATCTTGCAAAAGCTGGCCTTGCCTTACCGCGTGATGAGCCTGTGCACCGGCGACATGGGCTTTGGCGCGACCAAGACCTACGATCTGGAGGTCTGGGTGCCCGCGCAGCAGACCTACCGCGAGATCAGCTCGGTGTCCAACTGCGAGGCTTTTCAGGCCCGCCGTTTGCAGGCCCGCTTCAAGAACGCGCAAGGCAAGAACGAACTGGTCCACACTTTGAACGGCTCTGGCCTGGCTGTGGGCCGTGCGCTGGTGGCGGTGCTCGAGAACTACCAAAACGCCGATGGCTCGGTCACCGTGCCGGAAGTGCTGCGCCCTTACATGGGTGGTCAGTCGCTGTTGAGCGCTTGACCCCCTCTCGATGCTTTCAAGGAGACTGCCAGTGACTTCCCGTTTGTCTTTCATCGCAGCGTCGATGCTGGTGGTTTTCCTCGCGGCGTGCTCCAGTGCGCCGTCCGCACCTGCGGTGAGTGTGGGGGCGGATGGCAAGGTGCAAAACGCCAACCAGTTGCTGGGACAGTTGAGTTTGCCCGCAGGCGCTCGTTTGCTGGGTGATCAGTCGCTGATCATTGGCTCCGGGGACAATTGGGTCGGGCGCGTGGTGCTGGATGTGGGGCGCAATCCGGATGCGGCTTATGGCTTCTTTCTGGAGACGTATCCGGCGCAGGGCTGGACAGTGGTTTCGGCTGTGCGGGGCAAATCCAGTTTGCTGGTGTTGACCCGTCAGGAGCGCACAGCCACAGTGGAGTTGATCGATGGTGGCATGCTGAGCAACAGCCAGGTGCTTTTGACCATGGCACCGCGCAATGCACCAGTGATCTCGCCCAGAAGGCCCTGAGGGCTCTGATAGAATCAGAGGCTTGACAAGATTACTCAGGAGCGATGGCAGAGTGGTCGAATGCGCCGGACTCGAAATCCGGTATACGGTTATACCGTATCGAGGGTTCGAATCCCTCTTGCTCCGCCAATACAAAAACCCCGCTCTGCGGGGTTTTTTCTTGGGTTCTTGAATCCCTACTACTGATGAAGAAGTGTTTGTGATGAACTTTTTGAAATGTATCGCTGTGGCGCTGAGCGTTTTGGCATTGTCTGGCTGCACTTTGCTGGCCATTGCGGATGCAGCGGGGTCTGCTGTGGTGTATGGCGTCAAGACTACGGTGAACGTGCTTGATGCGGTGACACCGGACATCGTGAACAAGAAATGAAAAAGCCCCGCATTGCGGGGCTTTTTTTCAGGTCAAGGCTTGGCAGGTATCAAATGCCCAACCAGCCGTTGGTCCGTGCAAAGTGCAGGGCTTGGGTGCGGCTGTTGACCCCCAGACGGCGGAAGAGACGCCAGAAGTGAACCTTGACCGTGTGCTCGCTGATGTTGAGTTTTGCGGCGATGTCACGGTTAGACAAACCTTGGTCCAGCATCAGGATCAATTGTTTTTGGCGCTTGGAAAGCTTCGTGGGACCCGCCGTTGGATTGGCTGCGTCCTCTTGCGACTCTTCTTCCGTGATCAGCAACGATTTGAGCGCGGCAATGATCTGGGTTGGGTTGCTGGATTTTTCGATGAAGATATCTGCACCGGCCTGCAAGCAGCGCTCTTCAAATTCACTGGCGCTGGAGCTGGTGACCACAGCCAAAGGCACATCGGGGTATTTGGCTTTGAGCAGTTGAACGCCGGACATGCCCAAGGTGTCGGGCAGTTGCAAATCCAGGCAGAACAATTCAGGCGCACCGTTCTTCTCGACCGTGGATTCCACCACGTTCAATTTGGGAATCGGGATGATTTTCAGGACGGGTTTGACGCGGTGAACCAGCATGGTCAGCGCATCGCGCATCAGAGGGTGATCGTCAATGACGTAAACAGTCATGATTTGAATCTCGGTGTTAGACGGAAAGTATAAGGATAGCAGCTATTTAGTGGTTTTGCGAGAATTTTGTTGAAATCTACAAAATCATTTATCATTTTTTTTGCGACGCCAGACGAAGTTGGTTCAGGTTTTGTTCGATCAGCGGCGACATTTCAGGAGGCCATGCCTCCAGCGAGGCAGCCAGGGTTTCAAGACAAGCCACCCCTTCTGTTTGCAAACGTCCAATCGTCTGCCCAGCCTCTTTGGGAGAGGAAAAACCTTTGCTTTGCAGCAACAGCTGGCCTTGCGCATCGACCAGCTTGAAATAAAACTGCCCGTCTTTTTCACGGTATTGCTTGAAGCTGGGCAGGGCCACCTTGCTGTCTTTGGCTGTGGATGCGCTGCTGACCGATGACAAGGGGCGCAGACCCACCGCATGACGCAGTTCCTTGATGAAGGGCGTGGCCATCTGGCGGGCTTTGTCGGCACCGGCCAGCAAGATTTGGTCAAGCTTGGCAGGGTTGTTGATCAGTTCTTGGTATTGCTCGCGCATGGGTGCGATTTCGCGGTCGATGCGCTCGAACAGCACTTGCTTGGCATCGCCCCAGGCGATGCCGTCGGCAAAGGCTTGGGCCAATGCGCTGGTTTCGTCTGCGCTGGCAAAGGCCTGGTAAATCTGGAACAGGGCTGAGCCCTCGGTACTCTTGGCTTCGCCGGGTGCTTTGGAGTCGGTGACGATGCTGGCGATTTGTTTGCGCATTTGCGCAGCGGGTGCAAACAGCGGGATCGTGTTGTCGTAGCTCTTGCTCATCTTGCGACCATCCAGGCCGGGCAAGAGCGCCACTGATTCCTCGACCACCGCTTCGGGCAACACAAAGTGCTCGCCGTACAAATGGTTGAAGCTCGCCGCCATGTCCCGCGCCATCTCGATGTGCTGGATCTGGTCGCGGCCCACGGGCACTTTGTGCGCCTTGAACATCAGGATGTCGGCCCCCATGAGCACGGGGTACATGAACAGGCCTGCGGTCACATCGGCATCGGTGTCGTGTCCGGCAGCGTTGTTCTTGTCCACGGCCGCTTTGTAGGCGTGAGCACGGTTGAGCACGCCTTTGCCGGTCACGCAGGTCAGGAACCAGGTCAGCTCCGGGATTTCCGGGATGTCGGACTGGCGGTAGAAGGTGACTTTGTCGGTGTCCAGACCCGATGCGATCCAGCTGGCGGCGATCTCCAGCGTGGAGCGCTGGATGCGGGCCGGGTCATCGCACTTGATGAGCGCGTGGTAATCGGCCAGAAAATAAAAACCGTCGGTGTTGGCGTTGCGGCTGGCTTGCACCGTGGGGCGGATGGCCCCGACATAGTTGCCCAGGTGCGGTGTGCCGGTGGTGGTGATGCCAGTGAGAACGCGGGTGCGGTTGGAGGAGGTCATGAGGGATATCAGCGAATAAGGTTCAGGGCTCAGGCTTTCAGCGAATCAGGGCGGCCAATGGACTCAGAATCAATTTCAGCAGGTCAAAGGTGATGCCAATCAGCGGTTGCATCCACAGGCTGTTGACCACGCCGGTGATGACCAGCGCCATGACGATGAAAAAGCCCCAAGGCTCGATCTTGGAGACCATGAGGGCCTGACGCCAGGGCAGCACGCCTACCAGAATGCGGCCACCGTCCAGCGGAGGCAAGGGAAACAAGTTGAAGGCGAACATGACCACATTGGTCAGCATGCCGGCTTTGCACATCTCGATGAAAAAGCGCTCGGTGATACCGGCACCGGCCAGCACATACAGCGCAATGCCCCACAGCAGCGCTTGCATCAAATTGGAGGCAGGACCGGCCAAGGCCACCCAGACCATGTCGCGCTTGGGGTGGCGCAGGCGGTCAAAGCGCACGGGCACGGGCTTGGCATAACCGAACAGGAAAGCGCCGCCGGTGCTGAAGTACAGCAAGAGCGGCATCAGGATCGTGCCCATGGGGTCGATGTGCGGTAGCGGGTTGAGCGTCACGCGCCCGAGCATGGCGGCGGTGGAGTCGCCCAGACGCTGCGCGGCGTAACCGTGTGCCGCTTCGTGCAGGGTGATGGCAAAGATCACCGGCAGGGCGTAGATCAGGACGGTTTGGATGAGGTCAGAAATATTCACCCCCCGATTGTCTCAGACCGCAAGAACTTCACAGTCCCAGCAGCCCCGGGTCGCCCTGTCCGTGGCGCAGCACTTCGGGGCTGTCGCCGGTCATGTCCACCACAGTGGTGGGCTCCAGAGAGCAGGCCCCGGCATCGATCACCGCACCCACCTGGTGTTCCAGACGTTCGCGGATTTCTTCAGGGTCGTTCAGCGGCCCGTCATCTCCGGGCAGGATCAAGGTGGTGGCCAGCAGAGGGGCACCGTGCAGTTCGAGCAAGTCTTGCAGGACTTTGTGCGCTGGCACACGCAGGCCAATGGTCTTGCGCTGCGGGTGGCTCACCCTGCGGGGCACTTCCTTGGTGGCTTCCAGAATGAAGGTGAAAGGCCCGGGTGTGGCTTGTTTGATGGTGCGGAATTGTTTGTTGTCCACCCGGGCGTAGTTGGCCAGCTCGCTCAGGTCGCGGCACAGCAAGGTCAGGTGGTGCTTGTCGTCCACACCGCGCACGCGGCGCAGCTGGTCGGCGGCGGCCTTGTCGTCGAGGTGGCAGACCAGGGCATAGCTGGAATCGGTCGGGACGGCCAGCACATTGCCTTGGGCCAGCAGTTGCACCGCTTGCTTGAGCAAGCGCGCTTGCGGGTTCTCGGGGTGGACGCTGAAAAATTGGGCCATGACAATTCAGGATTCAATCGGTTCAATGGTCACGCGACTCTCGCGCACGGTGAGCCAGGCCCCCAGTGCGCCACACAGGGCGATCAGTCCCATGCCTACGAAGGTCCACTGGTCGGGCAGGTGCGCAAACACCACCCAGCCACCCAGCACGCCAAAACCGATTTGCGCGTACATGTAGGGCGTGAGTGTGGCTGCCGGGGCGCGGCCATAGGCCAGGATCAACAGGAAGTGGCCAATCGAGGCGAGCACGCCCATGATCAGCAGCTGCAGCCAGACGGTCCAGTCGGCGGGCATCTCCCACACAAAAGGCAAGGCCACGCTGGCCAGCAGGGTGCCGATCCAGCCGGTGTAAAAGTGCATCGTGATCGGGTCTTCGGTTTTGGCCATGTGGCTGGTCAAAATCTGAAAGGCCGAGTTGGTGCCCACCAGCATAAGTGGCAAGACGACGGTCCAGTCAAAGTGGTGCGTGCCTGGCCTGATGATGACCAGGGTGCCGATGAAGCCGCCGGCCACCAGCGCCCAGCGCATGGGGCGGATTTTTTCTTTCAGCTTCCAGGCTGCAAACACGGTGATGACCAAAGGGGCCAGCAATGCAATCGCCGTGAACTCGCCCACCGGCATGTACTTGAGGCTGAAAAAAGCCAGGATGGAGCAGGCAAACAGCAAGAGTCCACGCGCCAGTTGAAACCGGGGGTGTCGCGTCAAGAACACCCGGCGGCCCCGCCCGGGCCAAACGGCCACGGTGGTGATCAAGGCCTGGATGGCGTAGCGGAACCACAGCGCCACCAGCAAGGAAATGCTGGCGCTGATGTGCCGTGTGGTGGTGTCCAGCGTGGCAAAACAGGCCAAAGCCAGGACCACCAGGCCAATGCCTTGCAAGGTGTTGGGGGCGGGCCTTCTCACTGGATGCGATCGGCCAGCAGTTCCCACACGGGGGTCAGCTGGCCAGGCAAATAGGGCAAGGTGCCCAGATCGATGCGGCTCTCGTCAGGACTGTGGAAGTCGCTGCCACGCGATGCGGCCAGGCCGAACTCCAAAGCCGTTTCAGCGTAACGCACGGCCTCTTGGGAGGAGTGGCTGCCGGTGATGACTTCCACCCCGCGTCCGCCGTGGGTTTTGAATTCGCTGAAGAGAGCGTATTCCTCGTTGGGGGTGAAGCCGTAACGTGCCGGGTGGGCAATCACGGCCATGCCGCCGGCATCGGTGATCCACTGCACCGCGTCTTGCAGGCGCGCCCAGCGGTGGGGGACATAGCCGGGTTTGCCTTCGGTCAGGAATTTGCGGAACACCTCGGGGGTGTCGGCGCACACACCGGTCTCGACCAAATGGCGCGCAAAGTGGGTGCGTGAAATCAGTTCGGGGTTGCCCACGTATTGCAGTGCGCCTTCATAGGCGTTCAAGATGCCGACCTTGGCCAGACCATCGGACATTTCCTGGGCGCGTTCACTGCGGCCACCGCGTGTGCGGCGCAGGCCTTCGACCAGTGCGCTGTTGTGTGCATCAAATCCAAGACCGACGATGTGCACGGTCTGGTTGGCAAAGGTGACGGAAATTTCGGTGCCCGTGAGGTAGGGCATGCCCTGCGCACGAGCCGCTGCCAGGGCGCGGTCCTGGCCGCCCACCTCGTCGTGGTCGGTCAAGGCCCAGAGTTCGACCCCATTGGCTTTGGCGCGTTCGGCCAGGACTTCGGGGGTGAGGGTGCCGTCAGAGACAACGGAATGGCAGTGCAGGTCAGCGTTCATGATGGGTTCCACAAACCTATTTTAGGCGCTGGGTTGCCGTGCATCTGGGGGTGGGGTCAATCCCTGTCGGCTGAACAGCCCTGCGATCAGGCAGGTTGCCCGTGCTCGCCGATAATTCAGGCCATGAAACCGATTGCGACCTCTGCGGGGCCCACAACATGGCGCTGATGATCACCGACGAATGCATCAACTGCGATGTGTGCGAGCCCGAGTGCCCGAATCAGGCGATTTATCTGGGACCTGAAATTTACGAAATCGACCCCGCCAAATGCACCGAGTGTGTCGGTCACTTTGACGAGCCTCAGTGTGTGCAGGTCTGCCCTGTGGCCTGCATCCCGGTCAATCCCCAGCACGTTGAAACCGTAGAGTCGCTCTGGGCCAAGTACCGCCGCTTGCAGGGGCAGTGAGCGGTCAAGCCGCGTCTGAGGGCTCAGGCGGCACTGCTTTGGGCGGCTTGGGTGGTTTGGGGCGCGGAGGCTTGCTGGTGTGGATCAGGGCCATGGCTTTTTCCATCTCGCCGTCCAGCAGCAAAGGCAAGGCCTTGACCGAGCGGGCAATGCTGTCTTCGATGGCGTTGCGGTGTTCGGCCATGGGCTTTTTGAGCACCCAGCTGACCACTTCGGATTTGACGCCGGGGTGGCCCACGCCAATGCGCAAACGCCAGTAGTCTGCCGTGCCCAGTTGGGCGTGGATGTCGCGCAGCCCGTTGTGTCCGGCGTGGCTGCCGCCTAGCTTGAGCTTGGCTTCGCCGGGCGCGATGTCCAGCTCGTCATGCGCCACCAAAATCTCTTGCGGCTGGATTTTGAAAAACCGCGCCAAGGCGCTGACCGATTTGCCCGACAGGTTCATGAAGGTCTGCGGTTCGAGCAGCCACACCGTCTGGCCCTTGACGGTGGTGCGGGCCATCAGGCCGTGGTAACTGCGCTCGGGCACCAGCGAAACCTTGAGTTCGCGCGCCACCGCATCGATCCACCAAAAGCCGGCGTTGTGGCGGGTGTCTTCGTATTCCGTGCCGGGATTGCCCAGGCCCACTAAGAGTTTGATCATGGGGCGTGATTATCCTTGGCTCTGACACGCCTCAAAAATCAGGTCCAATACAGGCTATGGACATTCCAACCCCTATTGAAAACCGCCTGGTTGATCTGGAGATCAAAGCGGGCTTTACCGAAGATCTGCTCGATCAGCTCAACGCGCAGGTGTACCGCCAGCAGCAGCAAATTGATGCGCTCATTCAGGAGTTGCGCCAGATGCGTGACCGTTTGCCCGAGTCGGGCGGTGGTGCCGAAGTGCGCAATTTGCGCGATGAGATCCCGCCCCATTACTGAGCCCTGTCATGTGGAGCATTCAGGACATCCGTGACCATCTGCGCGCTCTGGGCGCAAACGAACGTCACGAGCAGCGTGTGCTGCGCCTGTGGGTGCAGGCCAAGCCGCAGGACAGCGGGCGCAGACCTTTGGCGAGCTTCATGCCCACAGCGGTGCGCGAAGCCTTGCCTGTGCTCAGTGACACCTTGGCTGGCCTGGCCACTTTGCGTGAAGAACACCCGGGCCAGGATGGATCGGCCCGCTTGCTGGTGGGCCTGCAAGACGGTCAGACGGTCGAAAGCGTGCTGCTGCCGCGCGATGGCCTGTGCGTTTCATCGCAAGTGGGCTGCGCGGTCGGTTGTGTGTTTTGCATGACAGGCCGTGAAGGTCTGATCCGCCAAGTGGGCAGTGCCGAGATCGTGGCGCAAGTTGCATTGGCCCGCACGCTCAGGCCCGTCAAAAAAGTGGTGTTCATGGGCATGGGCGAGCCCTCGCACAACCTGGACCAAGTCATGGAGGCCATCGACTTGCTGGGCACGGTGGGCAATATTGGTCATAAGAACCTGGTGTTCTCGACCGTGGGCGATGAGCGGGTCTTCGAGCGTTTGCCGCAAGGCCGTGTCAAGCCGGCGCTGGCCTTGTCACTGCACACCACACGGGCTGATTTGCGTGCGCAGCTGCTGCCGCGTGCGCCACGGTTTGACCCCCAAGATCTGGTGGAAGCGGGTGAGGTCTATGCCCGCGCCACTGGCTACCCGATCCAGTACCAGTGGACGCTGATCGAGGGCGTGAACGACAGCGCCGAAGAAGTCGAGGGCATCGTGCGCTTGCTCAAGGGCAAATATGCGTTGATGAACATGATTCCCTACAACGCCGTGCCCGACTTGCCGTATGCCCGGCCCGGCTGGGAACGTGCCGCCGAGATCGCACGTACCTTGCACCAGCGCGGCGTGCTGACCAAGCTGCGCCAGTCAGCGGGGCAGGATGTGGACGGCGGCTGCGGTCAGCTCAGGGCGCGGGATGTGGTGCGGCGTGTACAGGTTCACCGCGAGTTCAATGCCGCCCCGGCAACTTGACCAGCCCGCTCGACAGCGCCGTGCCCATCAGAATCACAGCGCCGCAGCCCACCATCCAGGCCGTGACCGATTCGCCCAGCAGCAGCACGCCATAGGCAATCGCAAACACGGGCACCAGGAAGGTCACCGTCAAGGCGCGTGCGGGTCCGGCGTTTTCAATCAGCTTGAAATACAGGATGTACGCCACCCCGGTGCACAGCACGCCCACCATCAGCAGCGACCACAAGGCGGTGGCGCTGGGCAGGTGATCGGGGCGGAACCACAGCGCTGGCAAGGCCAAGCCCAAGGTGGCACCCAGCTGGCTGCCGGTGGCCGTCACCAGGGGCGGCAGACTGGGGATGTGTTTTTTGGTGAAGCTGGCCGACAGCGCGTAGCAGGTCGTTGCAGCCAGGCAGGCCAGCACGGCCCAGGCCGGGGCAATGCCCGAGTCGTTGGGTTTGAAGCTGGCTTGCCCGCTGGCCAGCAAGACCACGCCGCCAAAACCGATGGCCAACCCCACACTGCGCGAGACCGTGGGTTTGTCGCCCAGCCAAGCCCAGGCCACCAGCGCACCAAACAAAGGCACCGTGGCGTTCAGGATCGATGACAAGCCCGTGCTGATGTGCATGACCGCAAACGAATACAGCACAAACGGGATGCCGCTGTTGAGCAGACCGACAAAGAAAATGGGTTTCCAGTTCTGGCGCAGGGCAGGGCCCAGGCCTTTGGCCACAAGCAGGGGCAGCAGGAACAAGGACGCGATGCTCACACGCAAGGCGGCCGTGGGCAGTGCGCCCAATTCGGCAGACGCCAGTCGCATGAACAAAAAGGAGGAGCCCCAGATGGCGGCCAGGATCAGGAAGTCGGCCAGCCAGCCTTTGGCGTGTGAAGTGTTCATTCCATTCAAAGAAGAAGAGGGCTTTCCAGCCGCAAGAGCGCCTCTTTGCGCCACAGTCCACCTGCATAGCCCGTCAATTGACCACCGGCACCCAAAATGCGGTGGCAAGGCACGATGATACTGACCGGATTGCGTCCCACCGCAGCGCCCACGGCCCGCACAGCCTGGGGTTTGTTCAGTTGCGCCGCCAATTGGCCATAGCTGCAGCTTTGGCCATGAGGCACCTTCAGCAAAGCCTGCCAGACCGATTGCTGAAAAGCGGTGCCGCCCGAAAGATCCAGTGGCACGTTCCAATGCGGGTTTTGCCCCGCAAAGTACGCCTGCAATTGCGCCGTGGCTTGCTGCAAGACTGGGTGCCCGGGTGATTGAGGCCAGCCCGCGATGGTGCTGGCGCTCGGGCCGTGGCGTTGCTCGTCAAACCACAGGCCGCACAAGCCTTTTGCACTGGCCGCCAGGGTGATGCCTCCCAGCGGGCTGTCGATGCGCAAGCTGTACAGAGGGGCTTGGGTGTGAGGTGCAGGGCGTGTGGCTGGCATGTCTTCATGGTAACGCCAAGACATGCCGCAGCCTGTCACCGGGGGCAGGCTGTGGGTCACGGCCCGGGTGGGTTTCGGGTCGGTTTCGAACCGCGGCCACCTACAATGGAGGGAGAATCTTCGGATCGGCCTTGTGCGCCGGTTTTCAAGTCTTTTCACCTCATTGTTTCCATGCAAGTCACCCCATCCATTTTCAAAGCCTACGACATCCGTGGCATTGTGCCCACCACCCTGAACGAGCAAGTCGCTGAGGGCCTGGGCAAAGCCTTTGGCACGGCGGCCATGGCCGAAGGGCAGACCACAGTGGCCGTGGGCCGCGATGGCCGTTTGAGCGGCCCGGCCTTGTCGGCCGCGCTCATTCGCGGTCTGGTGGCGGCGGGCATTCAGGTCATCGACATCGGCATGGCGACCACGCCCATGCTCTACTTCGCAGCCAACACGGCCTGTCAAAGCGGTATTCAGGTGACGGGTAGCCACAACCCCAAGGACTACAACGGCTTCAAGATGGTGCTGGCCGGTCGCGCCATTTATGGCGACGAGATCCAGGCCCTGCGCCAGATGATGGAAACCGAGACCTGGCAACTGAAGTCTGGCGGCGCGGTCACCCACTTGGACGTGCTGGCCGATTACATCCAACGCATCGTGGGCGACATTCGCCTGGTGCGTCCCATGAAGATCGTGGTGGACTCGGGCAATGGCATCGCGGGTGCCTCTGCCCCCGGCATCTTCCGCGCCCTGGGGTGCGAGGTGATCGAGCTGTTCAGCGAAGTCGATGGCGAGTTCCCCAACCACCACCCCGACCCGAGCAAGCCAGAAAACCTGCAAGACCTGATGCAGGCCCTCAAAACCACCGGTGCCGAACTCGGCCTGGCTTTTGACGGCGACGGCGACCGCCTGGGCATCGTCACGAAAGACGGCCACAACATCTATCCCGACCGCCAGATGCAGCTGTTTGCCGAAGACGTGCTCCAGCGCGTGCCCGGCGGCACCATCTTGTTTGACGTGAAGTGCTCACAGCGCCTGGCCCCGGCCATCGAGGCCGCAGGCGGCAAGGCGCTGATGTACAAAACCGGTCACTCGCTGATCAAGGCCAAGATGAAAGAGGTCGAGGCCGCTGGCGGCCAGGCCCCCTTGGGTGGCGAGATGAGTGGCCACATCTTCTTCAAGGAGCGTTGGTACGGCTTTGACGATGGCACTTATGCGGGTTGCCGTTTGCTGGAAATCGTGAGCAAGCGCCCCGATGCCAATGCCGTGCTGAACGCTTTGCCCAGCAGCTTCAGCACGCCTGAGCTGAATGTGGCCTGCGCCGAAGGCGAGCCCCACACCGTGACGAAAGCCTTGCAGGCCAAGGCGGGCAGCACCTTCAGCGCCCCCGCCAAGGTGTCCGACATTGACGGCCTGCGTGTGGATTGGCCCGATGGTTTTGGTTTGATCCGTGCTTCCAACACCACGCCGGTGCTGGTGCTGCGCTTTGAAGGCCAGACCGAAGCGGCGCTGCACCGCATCGAGACTGACATGCTGGCCTTGCTGCACTCGGTCAAGCCTGACGCGCAGATCGGCGCTGCAGCCCACTGAACACCGACCGAAAGCTCCAGATGAACCCCGCCAACGCCGTGCTCAGCCAGGACCCCGAGGTTATTGTTTTCAACCTCAAGGAGCGCTACACCGGCGTGTCGGCCACCATCAACGCGCTGGTGCCACTGCAGGCGCACCAGTGGCAACTGGGCTTTTGCGGCACCCGCATGTCCAACGGCATCGACGGCATGACGCTGCGCGAAGCGATCCGCTTGTCGCGCAAACCGCCCGCAGGCCGAGCGTTTCGCATTTGGCATGTGCGTCGCGACCCGGAAATGATGGCGGCGATTTTTGCGCGGGACGTGCTGCGCTTGCCCATCAAGTTGGTCTTCACTTCGGCGGCTCAGCACCTGCACGGCGCCTTTCCGCGCTGGTTGATTTCCAAAATGGACGCCGTGATCTCCACCACCCCCCTGGCTGCATCCTTTGTGCCCAACACCACGGCGGTGGTGCCGCACGGCATCGACCTCTCGCGCTTTTCGCCTCCGGCCGACAAGCGCACGGCCTGGAAAGATTCGGGCCTGCCCGGCGAGTACGGCATTGGCGTGTTTGGCCGAGTGCGCCCCGACAAAGGCAGCGATGTGTTTGTGGACGCGATGATCGAGGCCCTGCCGCACTTGCCCGGTGCCACGGCGGTGATTGCCGGCTTGGCCCAGCCTAAGCACCAGCCTTATCAGGATGCATTGAAAGCCAAAATCGCCGCTGCAGGCTTGGCTGAGCGCATTGTCTTTTTGGGCGAAGTGCCTGCGGGTGAAGTGCACCTGTGGTACCAGCGCTGCCTGCTGTGCGTGGCCTGTCCGCGTTACGAGCCGTTTGGCCTCACGCCGTTTGAAGCCGCCGCCACCGAATGCGCCTTGGTGTGCTCGCGCACCGGCGCGTTTGACCAGTTGAGCATTCCCGGTCAAACCGGTGAGATGGTGGACACCGGCGATGCGCCCGGTTTGGCGCAAGCGGTGCTCAATGTCTTGCGCGACCGTGAGCAGGCCTTGCGCATGGGGCAGGCGGCACGTCAGCGCGTGGTCGAGCATTTCTCTTTGGCCAAAGAGGCCGAGGGCATTGGCCGCGTCTATGCCCAGCTCTTTGCAGGTGCCTGAGCTTTGACAGCCTTGACACCAAGGGCCTTGTCCTGGCGGGAGCGCTGTGCTTTGGCCGTCTATGGCCTGGTGATGCGGGCCTTGCAACCCGTGCTGCGACGCAAATTGCAGCGCCGTGGTCAGCAGGAGACGGGCTATTTGCGCCAGGTGTCACAGCGTTTTGGCGTGTATGACACGCCTGCCACAGCCGGTGCCGTGTGGGTGCATGCGGTCTCCTTGGGCGAGACCCGTGCGGCGGCGCTGTTGGTCAATGCTTTGCGCCAGCAACTGCCGGGCATGCGCCTGCTCTTGACCCACAGCACCGCCACCGGCTGGGCGCAGGGACAGACCTTGCTCCAGCCCGGCGATGTGCAGGCCTGGTTGCCCTGGGACACCCCGCAAGCCACACGGCAATTTTTAGAGCACCATCAACCGCGTTGCGGCATCTTGATGGAGACCGAGGTGTGGCCCTCGTTGGTGCAGGCTTGCCATGTTCACGCTGTGCCGCTGTTTTTGGCCAATGCCCGCCTCAACGACAAGTCATTTCGCTCAGCCCGGCGCTGGGCCTGGCTGGCGGGGCCGGCCTACCGGGGCTTGAGCGCTGTGCTGGCCCAGTCGCCCGCCGATGCCGAGCGCTTGCGTGCTTTGGGCGCGCCGGTGCAGGCCGTGTTGGGCAACCTCAAGTTCGATGTGCAGCCGCAGCCCGAGGCGCAAGTGCGGGCGCAAATCTGGCGCAGCCATTGGACCCGGCAGGACCAGTCGCGCCCCGTGATCATGCTGGCCAGCACCCGTGAAGGCGAAGAAGCCTTGTGGCTCAATGCGCTGGCTTCCAATGCCTGGCGGGCGCAGGCTTTTGCCGATGCCGGGGTCTTGTGGCTGCTGGTGCCTCGCCATCCGCAGCGTTTTGACGAGGTCCATCAACTGGTGCAGAGCAGGGCCTGGACGGTTTTCAGGCGCAGTGCCTTGCCTGTTGATGGGTTTTGGCCTGCAGCGGCCACCGAGGCCCAGATCTGGCTGGGCGACAGCCTGGGTGAGATGCCGCAGTATTTTCATGCCGCCGACATGGCGTTGCTGGGTGGCAGCTTCATGCCACTCGGGGGACAAAACCTGATCGAGGCTGCTGCTTTTGGCTGCCCCGTCCTCATGGGGCCGCACACCTTCAATTTTGCCGAGGCCTCTGAACAAGCCTTGGCCGCAGGTGCCGCGCAGCGCGTGGTCGACATGGACGGCGCATTGGACCAGGCCCTGGCCTGGCTGAATGATCGCGCCGCTTTGGCGCAAGCCCAACAAGCCGGGCTGGCCATGGTTGCACAGGGACGCGGTGCAGCCCAGCGCCATGCGCAGGCGATTGCTCAGGCCTTGAACCGCGACTAAGGATGGCTTCATCAGCCAAGCCCATAGGTGCTGATGGCTGTTTCATCAAGACGCATGGGCCCCGTCACGCTGTGTGCTGCTCTCCATGAAAAAGCCCGGGTCTTGCGAGCCGGGCTTGGGTCATATGGCCGGTGCTGAGGCCAGTCCTATTTTATTTTTGGAGCAAGGCGTTGATGCTTTGCAGGTCTTGGGCCTTGAGCGTGCCACTGGCTTGACGCAGTTTGAGCTGCCCAAGCAAGACGTCGTAGCGGGCTTTGGCCAGGTCGCGCTTGGTCTGGTACAGCTGGCTTTGGCTGTTGAGCACATCGATGTTGACCTTGACACCCACCTGGTAGCCCAGTTTGTTGGCGTCCAAAGCGGCCTGGCTGGAGGCTTCAGCGGCTTCCAAGGCCTTGACCTGGCTCAGACCCGATTGCAGGCCCAGGTAAGCGGTGCGCGTGGCTTGTGCCACCTGACGCTGTGCGCCCTCCAGATCATTGCGGGCTTTCTCCTCCAGTGCCAGGGTTTCGCGGATGCGGTTCTGTGTGGCAAAGCCTGCAAACAGCGGCAGGTTGGCAGTGATGCCGGCGCTGGCGATGGTGATCTGGTTTTGTCCTGAGATGGCTGTGACTGATGTGCCGCCAATGTTCTTTTGAGCGTTGTAGCCCAATGTGAAATCTACGGTCGGTTTGTGGCCTGCTTCGGCTTTGGCGGTTTCCAGCTTGGCGATGTCCAGGTTCGCGCGCGCTTGCTGGATGGCGGGATGCGACTGCTCACCTTGCGCAATCCACTCTTGGGCGTTGGCTCCGCTGACCGGGGGCAGCTTGGCTTGTGCCCCGAGGCTGACGGGTTCAACTCCCGTTTTGCCCACCAGCAGCTCCAGAGCCACTTTTTTCACACGCAAGTCGTTATCCGCAGCGATTTCCTGGGCCACGACCAAGTCGTAGCGGGCCTGTGCTTCGCGGGTGTCGGTGATGGTGGCGGTGCCCACTTCAAAGTTGCGTTTGGCGCTGGCCAGCTGCTCGGCGACGGCTGACTTCTGAGCCTGAACAAAAGACAGGCTTTGTTGTGCCGTCAGCACGTCAAAGTAAGCCTGGGTGGTGCGCACGATCAAATCCTGTTCGGCTTGGGTCAATGCAGCTTCTGCAATGTTCAAGGCTTTCTGACTTTGTTCGTAGGCTGCCAGGTTGGCGGGGCGGTACAGGGGTTGGCTGGCATTCAAACCAGCGGTTTGTGTGGTGTAGCTGTAGTCAGATGTGCTGGTTTGTGGGTTGACCGATCGATCCGATCGTGTCGCACCGCCACTCAAACCCAATGTAGGCAACAAGGCCGACTTGCCCTGATCCGCCTTGGCCTGGCTGGCCAGATACTGCGCTTTGGCCGATTGATAGCCCGCGTCGTAACCTTTGGCCATTTCGTACATGTCGATCAGGCTTTGGGCCTGGCTGGCACCCGCAAAAGCCAGAGACAAAAGCGCCACCAATGGCAGGCGCTTGAACAAGGAGGCGGGGCGTTGTGGCTGCATGGGGATCTTTCTGGGAAACCTGAATAAAGGGCAAAGCACGTGGAGGGCGTTCAGTACACAGGCACTGTGGGGTCGACCTGCAAGGACCAGGCGTGGATGCCGCCGGCCACATTGACCACCTCAAAGCCTTGTTGGGCCAGGAAGTGGGCCACTTGCTGGCTGCGCGCACCGTGGTGGCACAAACAGGCGATGGGCCGTGACCGGTCCAGCGCGTCCAGACGCGCCGGGATGGTTTGCATGGGCATGTGCACCAGCTCCAGGCCATCAGGCCGGGCGCTGGCGGTTTGAACTTCCCAGGCTTCGCGCACGTCCAGCAACACAGGGCGCTCGGACTGCCGGGCGGCCCAATCGTTCAGTTGTGCGGGGCTGATCTGTTGCATGAAGCTCAGAGCGCGAAACGGGAGGGTTCGGCAAAACCGCCGAGGCGTGGGGCGTTGGCATCCCAAGGCTCTGCGGTGGTGAAACTGCTGTCGCTGCTGCGGGTGATCATGGTGGCGCGCATCATGGGCTCGTCCCCCACGATGGCCACCAGACGACCGCCGACTTTGAGCTGCTGCAGCAATGCGGCAGGCACCTGGGCGACCGAGCCGCTGAGCAAGATGGCATCAAACGGGCCGTCGGCGGCAGCACCTTGTGTGCCGTCGGCATTGCGCACGGTGACGTTGCTGACACCGGCTTTTTGCAAATTGGCCTGGGCTTGCGCGGCCAGCTGGGCATCGCTTTCCAGACTCAGCACGCTGGCCGCCTGATGCGCCATCAAGGCGGCCATGAAGCCGGAGCCGGTGCCGATTTCGAGCACTTTGTCGGTGTTTTTCAGAGCCAGCTCTTGCAGCAAACGGGCTTGCACGCGCGGGGCCAGCATGACCTGATTGGCGGCAGCACCCAAGGGGATTTCCATGTCCACAAAAGCCAGGGCTTTGTGGGCCAAGGGTGTGAAGTCTTCGCGACGCACCACCGACAGCAAGTCCAGCACCTGAGGGTCCAGCACTTCCCAAGGGCGGATTTGCTGTTCGATCATGTTGAAACGGGCCTGATTCATATCCATTTTTGTGACTCCTGGGGGTTTTCCAATATGGGTTTGATTTTAATGGGCTGGTCCCACATCGCCCTGACGGGCGGGGGCCAAGCCTGCTTTGCGGCGCAGCCATTGCGCCAGATCATCCATGTAGCAATACACCACCGGCACCACCACCAGGGTCAACAGGGACGAGGTGATGACCCCTCCAATGACGGCCTGACCCATGGGGGCGCGTTGCTCCGAGCCTTCGGTCAGGGCAAACGCCAGCGGCACCATGCCAAAAATCATGGCCAGCGTGGTCATCAGGATGGGGCGCAAACGCACTTTGGCGGCCAGCAGCAGGGCTTGGCTGCGCTCCATGCCGTCCTCGCGGGCGCGGATGGCAAAGTCCACCAGCAAGATGGCGTTTTTGGTCACCAGACCCATCAGCATGATCACGCCGATGATCGAGAACATCGACAGGGTCGAGCGGAAAGCCATCAGGGCCAGCACCACGCCGATCAGCGTCAGCGGCAAGGCCGTCATCAGGGCCAGGGGCTGGAGGAAGCTCTTGAAC
>JACCDU010031880.1_pt1 | contig 17504 bp, 19 predicted proteins | sample 7446081 | NCBI WGS metagenome assembly JACCDU01 (sample SAMN15323447, study PRJNA562643) | freshwater metagenome | isolation source: river surface water | place: USA:Blue River Watershed | collected 2017-08-17
ATGCCCTGGGAGCAACACGCCAAGTATTGGATCAAGCCCCACAGGGGTTTGCTGGTGGCCTTTGACGCCCGGGCCGTTCATTTCCAGAAGCCCTATCCCGGTGATCCTTTCAGGGAAGACCCGTTTGTGCAGGTGCTTTTGAACATCAAGGTGGAACGAATCGATGGCTAAATTTTTGATCACGGCATTGGACCCGCGCACGGAAACTGTGGTGCCACTGCTCTACGACAACATGGACTCAAGCCTGACAGACCTCAAGGGCCAGTCAGTGATCCGCACGGTAGACCACAGTCTTCAGGCTCCGCATCCAGTGGCACAGGTGACCTCCCGGGACGCACCGCTTGGGAAAACCTCACCACGCATCCTCAAGATCTCGCTGGGTCTGTCCTGCAACTACGCCTGCGAGTACTGCTCCCAGCGCTTCGTGGCGCGCAACGACGAGACCAACCCTGAAGATGTGACTGGCTTCATAGCCTCGCTGAATAGCTGGGTCCTCTCGCCACCCGAAGCCATCGAGTTCTGGGGTGGGGAGCCACTGGTGTACATCAAGACCCTGCGGCCTTTGGCCGAGGCCTTGCGCCTGAAATTCCCGCAGGCCAGGTTTTCGGTAATCACCAATGGCTCGCTGCTGAACCCGCAAATCAATCAATGGCTGGATGACCTGGGATTCACAGTCAGCATCTCCCACGATGGCCCAGGTCAGCATTTGCGTGGCCCGGATCCATTGGAAGACCCACTGACCAGGCAGGCCATCCTGGAGCTGTACCGGCGTCTGGCGCCCCAAGGGCGGTTCAGCTTCAACGCCATGGTCAACCGCTCCAACCAGTCCCGGGCTGCAATTCAGGCGTTCTTTGCCGAACTCACGGGCGACCCGGACGTCATGATCGGGGAGGGCGGCTTTGTGGACGCATATGACGATGGTGGGCGGGCACTGTCCCTCAAGCCAGATGAGTTCCACGCTTTTCGGCGACTTGCGTTTCAGGAGATTCGGCTGGGCAAGGCGGGGCGGATCTCCAGCGTGCGGGACCGGACCATGTCCTTCGTGAACTCCCTGAGATTCAAGCGACCGGCTTCAAGCCTGGGGCAGAAGTGCGGCATGGACCGCACCGATTCCATAGCAGTAGACCTCAAGGGCAATGTCCTGACCTGCCAGAACGTGAGTGCCGCTGCTGCGGCGCCCAACGGTGAGTCTCACCGTATTGGCCACACCAGTCAGATGCAGGACGTGGCCCTCAAGACGGCAACGCACTGGTCCCACCGGCAGGAATGCCCTGGTTGTCCAGTGCTTCAGATCTGCAAAGGAGCGTGCATGTTCCTGGAGGGGCCGCTATGGGATCTGTCCTGCGATAACGCCTACTCGGACGCACTGCCCATCTTTGCCGCCGGGATCGAGTTCCTCACTGGGATGGTGCCCGTTCACATCGAGGGTGAACTGCGCGAGGAGCGCAAGGACATCTTCGGGTTTTCTGAGCAGGCGAGGGCGCCTCGGGATAGCCCCAAAAAATCGTTCCCGATTGCAGTCGTTGCCGCCTGAACTTTCCTTGCCTTTTTGCTCAATGCCGCCATGGTTCGCCCTGGCGGCTTTTCTTTTGGAGAAACGAATGCCTGAACCGACAAGCAGTGGGATGGCCGGAGCGGCGGTGGCCTACAAGGCGCTGGGTGGAACAGCAGCCGCTGCCGCCAGTGGAGCCACTCTGGCTGCGGTGGTGGTCATGCTCATGACACCTCCACGCAATAAACGGGAGTGGGCCGTGGGCCTGATCAGCACCGTGGTGTCCAGCATTGGCGGCGGCGCCATCACCGTCGAACACTTTGGGCTGCACCACTGGGCCTTTTCAACCATGGGGCTGTGCGCCCTGGGTGGGTTGATCTTTGCCTGTGGCCTGCCTGGGTGGGCCATGGTGCGTTGGACGTTTGCCTTTATCGACAAGCGCCGCGACGATTCGATCGACGAGGTGGCCAAGGATGTGAAGGAGCTGCTGTGAATCCCAGTGAATTCATCATGCGCCTCACCACGGCCGCTGTCGCGTCAGCCAAAGCCACCGGTGTTCCCGCCAGCATCACGATCGCGCAAGCCGCCCTTGAGTCCGCTTGGGGGGAGTCTGGCCTGGCCAGGAACGGTAACAACCTCTTCGGTATCAAGGCGGACAGCCTCTGGCGCGGCCAGACCTTGACCCTGAACACCAAAGAGTTCATCAAGGGGCAGTGGGTGGTGGTGCCAGCCTTGTGGCGCAAGTACCCCAGCTGGCAGGCCAGCATGGAAGACCATGCGGCGTTCCTGCGCCGAAACCCGCGCTACAAGGCTTGCTTTCTGTGTACCACTGCCTCTGCATTCGCTAAAGCGCTGCTGCAGGCAGGCTATGCCACCGACCCCGAATACGCCAACAAGCTGATCGCCTTGATGGACAAGCATCAGCTCCAAGCGTTGGACGGAGGTGGCCGATGAATGTCATCGCGCTGTTCGGCGTGTTGTTCGCCTGGCCCTGGCGTGTGGTGCTAGGGCTGCTCTTGTGTCTGGCAGGCTTTATTTCCGGATTCGTCCTGGGCCAACGGCATGTCCAGCAAGCCTGGAATGCTGAGCGGCTGCACCAACATGCCGAGTCCTTACAGCAGTTCCTGCAGACAGCCCAGATTCAAACCCAACAAGAACGCATTAACCAGAAGATCTCGATCGACTATGAAACCCAAAAATCCATGCTGGCGCGCCGTACCCCTGTGCTGCGCGATGACGCTCTCAGCCTGTGCATCCCGCCCAGCAATGCAGCCGGTCCAATGCCCACCATGGCCGAGCCTCCCCCCAGCGCTGATGCAGCCCCCACCAACCCTGTACCTGATCCCGCCCGAGGTGCGGTTGCCATCAGCTGCGAACAATTAGCCCGTGATGCGGTCGACACCACGCTCATGGTGCTGTCGTTTCAGCGCTGGTATGCAGAACAAGCCAAAGCGCAGGCCACAGCACAGACCGTAGTGCCCGAACCTTGATCATTCCCAGACCCCGTCTGCGTCCATCATCCCCACTGGGGTGGTGAGCCGCAGGCGGGGTCTTTTGTCGTTTCTGCCGTGACTTGCCAGTGTTGCTTACAGGTCTGTGCCACAAGCCTGTTCCGCTTGACTTGTTTGCCCTGCAGAGCGTTCATGCTGGCATGACAGACAAGATAAACAAAACATGACTCCACGGCTGCTGACGACACAAGAAGCTGCCGAGCGCTTGGGCCTGACCCCCGGCAGCTTGCAAGAGCTGCGCTGGAAAGACGATGGGCTGCCGATATTCCAGAACGGCCTGTCCGTTCACTACCGGTTGGAAGATCTGGAAGCATTCGAGCAGCGCGAGTTGCGAACCCTGCTGAAGCAGGTGCTGCAACGCGAGCGGCCACTGCCTCTAATCCGAGCCATTGCTCGCTCGCTCGACCTTAGTGTCAACCCCCAAGGCGAAGAAAGCAACCCCGAGGTCTTCAAACTCGCCGAGCGGCAAGACTTGAAGCCAGCTCCCAAGGTCAAGGGTGCTACCCCCATACCAACAGAGGAGCCTGCTCCGTCACCACCTGCCAAAGCCACGGCAGCCATTGACCTCAGCCTGCCACCTCAACACGCCTGGTACCTGGTCCACACCAAAGCCCGCCAAGAAGACACTGCCATCACCAACCTGCAGCGACAGAACTTCCGCTGCTACATGCCCATGCTGCATGTAGAAAAGGTCCGCCGGGGCAAGCCGGTGGTGGTGGCCGAGCCCATGTTCCCCAACTACGTGTTTGTGCAGCTGGACACCAGCGGCCAAGGCCAAAGCTGGTCGCCTATTCGCTCTACGCTGGGCGTGCGCGAGCTCGTCAAGTTTGGTGGCCATCCGCCCAAGGTCGATGCCGAGCTCATCAACACACTTCACGAGCGAGAGCAACTGCAGCAGACTAATCCTCAGGCCCTCTTTGCCGCAGGCGACAAGGTCGTCATCACCGATGGCCCCTTCGCTGGCATCGAGGCAATCTATCAAACGGCAGACGCCGAACGGCGCTCCATGATCTTGCTGTCCATGCTCAACAAGCCCGTGTCCATGCGCATTGAGCCTGGCCAGTTGCGTAAATGTGGCTGATCGAAAAAAAGTCTGCAAACAGGTCTAGAAATGACTTGATAGCTCTGCCGCTTCGAAGCCAACATGTGCTGAACGAACAGAACCCAGCAGTCCACAAGTCCACATGACCCTAGAAGATCCACCCAAAACATTCCGTGCCGCCCAGTACGTGCGCATGTCCACCGAGCATCAGCAGTACTCCACCCACAACCAGGCCGACAAGATTCAGGAATACGCTGACCGGCGCGGCATTGAGATCGTGCGCACCTATGCCGACGAAGGTAAGAGTGGCCTGTCCATCGATGGCCGCGCCTCGCTGCAAAAGCTCATTGCCGATGTCGAATCCGGCAACACCGACTTCAACCTCATCCTGGTTTATGACGTCAGCCGCTGGGGCCGATTTCAAGATGCGGACGAATCAGCCTATTACGAATACATCTGCAAGCGCAAAGGTATCGCGGTCGCCTACGTGGCCGAGCAGTTTGAGAACGACGGCTCGCCGGTGTCGACCATCGTCAAGGGCGTGAAGCGCGCCATGGCCGGGGAATACAGCCGGGAGCTGTCGGCCAAGGTGTTCGCCGGTCAATGCCGCCTGATTGAGATGGGGTTTCGTCAAGGGGGTCCAGCAGGCTACGGCCTGCGCCGGGTTCTGATCGACCAAACCGGCTCCATCAAAGGCGAGCTCAAAAACGGCGAGCACAAAAGCCTGCAGACCGACCGCGTCATCCTCATGCCCGGCCCCGATCACGAAGTGGCCACGGTCTTGCAGATGTTCGCTTGGTTCATCCAAGACGACATGCCCTTGGCTGAAATTGCGAAGCGGCTCAACGACCAAGGTATCCGCACCGACAACCAGCGGCCCTGGACGTACAGCACTGTGCGCCAGGTGCTCACCAATGAAAAGTACATCGGCAACAACGTCTACAACCGCCATTCCTTCAAGCTCAAAAAATTGCACGTCAACAACCCGCCCGCCATGTGGATCCGCAAAGAGGGGGCGTTTGAAGGCATCGTGCCGCTGGACATCTTCCTCAATGCTCAAGTAGTGCTGGCCGAGCGCACCCGCCGTTACAGCGACGACGAGTTGCTGGCTCACCTCAAACAGCTTTATGCCGATTGCGGCACTTTGTCCGGTCTCATCATCGACCAGGCCCCGGGCTTGCCTTGCGCCATCACCTATGCCCACCGCTTTGGCAGCCTCACCCGCGCCTATGAGCTGGTGGGTTTTCACACCACTCGCGACCAGGGCTTCATCGAGATCAACCGGCGCTTGCGGCAACTGCATCCCGAGATCGTGCGCCGGACCGAAGAGACCATTGCCGAGCTGGGCGGCAGTGTGCGCCGTGACGGAATGACCGATCTGCTCACCCTCAACGACGAGTTGGTCATCAGCTTGGTGCTGGCTCGCTGCCAGACCTTGCCCAATGGCCAGCACCGCTGGCGCATCCGGTTTGACACCGAACGCTTCAACCCAGACATCACCGTGGCGGTGCGACTGGATGCGCAAAACGCCAATGAGCTTGACTACTACCTCCTGCCCCGCCTGGACCTGCCCGAGCAGGATATCCGGGTCTGCAACCGCAACAGCGCCAACTTCGAGTGCTTCCGGTTTGACGACCTGAACTTTTTTTACGGCATGTCAGAGCGCGAACGCTTGCAGCGCAAGTTTTAAACCCCCTCCACAAACCTGAAAGGACTCATTCCATGCACATCACCCCAACCCACACCCTAAGGAGGCAAATATGATGACCGACACCCCAGAAAACGTGAGCATGGTGCCCATTGCGCGCATCGAGGTGCTCAACTCCCGTGACCGCAATATGAAGGTCTTTGAGGAGATCGTCGAGAGCATCCAGCTCATCGGCCTCAAAAAGCCCATCACCGTCGCTGAGCGGGCTGGTGACGACGGCCAGCCCAAATACCTGCTGGTTTGCGGGGAAGGGCGCCTGAACGCCTTCCGTATCCTGGGCGAAACTCATATCCCCGCCTTGGTGGTGGACGTGAGCGATGAAGACGCCTTCATCATGAGCCTGGCCGAAAACATCGCCCGCCGGGGGTACCGGCCGCTGGAGATCCTGGCCGACATCGAGCTCCTTCGCGAGCGGGGCTACACGGCGGATGTGATCATCCAAAAGACGGGCCTGTCCCCAAAATACGTGCGCGACATTGTCTTTTTGCTGGAGCAGGGTGAAGAGCGACTAATCGAGGGCGTGCAGCGCGGTTCCATCCCGCTGACCACCGCTCTTGAAATTGCCCGCGCCAGTGCTAACGATCCGCAAAGCGCCAGCGGGGAAGGTGGCGAATCCAACCTTGGTGACCTGCTGCAAGAGGCCTATGAAAACGGCCAGCTCAAAGGCCGCCAGATCATCGAGGCCAAGCGCCTGATTGAAAAACGCCAGGAGTTGGGTCCGTCCTCACCCAACGCGGCGCAGATCAAGCCGCCCACCTCCAGCTACAGCCTGGTGCGCACCTACCAAAAAGAGGTGGAGCGTCAGCGCAAGATGGTCCTCAAGGCCGAGCACGCCCACCAGCGCCTGCTGCTGGTGGTGCAAGGCCTCAAAAAACTCTTTGCCGACGAAAACTTCGTCACGCTGCTTCGCGCCGAGGGGCTGGACACCTTGCCCAAGTACCTAGCCGAACGCATCAACCACTTTGAAGGAGCCACCGCATGAACCCCAGCAGCAACGCCCAACCCAAAATTGCCGAGATGTACCCCGGCATCTACCAGCCCACCGGCCATAGAGACGAGGGCCCCAACTTACCGACAGCTCCGCTCAACACCCTTCTGGGCTTTGAGCTTGAAACCTACCAGGTGCCGCTGGACCACCTGCTGCCCAGCAAAAAGATCATGGACGGCACCATGAGCACCCGCAAATACAAGCAGGTGGTCTCGTCCATCCATGAAATCGGGCTCATCGAGCCCCTGTCCGTCATCCAACCCGACCCCAAAAAATCAGAATTCCTGCTGCTCGATGGCCACCTGCGGGTGCTGGCCCTCAAAGAGCTGGGTATGGCAACCGCACCCTGCCTCATGGCCAAAGATGACGAAAGTTATTCGTACAACCATTTATTAAATAGGCTCTCAACCGTCCAAGAGCACTACATGCTACGCCGCGCCATCGACCGGGGCGTCAGCCGCGAGCGCCTGGCTCGGGCCTTTAACGTCAACTTGAGCTCCATCAACCGCCGCATCAACCTGCTCGAGGGTATCTGCCCCGAAGCCATTGATTTGTTGCAAGACAAGCAGTTCACCCCAGACGTCACCCGCATCCTGCGCAACATGAAGGCCGCCCGCCAGGTGGAGGCAGTGGAGCTGATGGTGGCCAGCAACACCATCACCGTGGCCCACGCCGAAGCTTTATTAAAAGCCACCCTACCCGAGCAGCGGGCCGACCTGAAACCTGCAGAAAAAATCAAGACAGCCCCGATGGAGCAACTGGTCAAGCTGGAAAAAGAGATGAGTCAGGTCCAATCCAGTTACCGTGAGGCGGAATCAACCTACGGTTCTGACCTGCTCAACCTGGTGGTGGCCAAGGGCTACCTCACCAAGCTACTGGCCAACGAGGCCGTCAAAAGCTACATCCAGCGCCACGAGCCAGAGATCCTGGAGCAGTTTGAACTGGTGGTGAACACCGTCAGCATGGAAGAGGCTGTCCAGCAGCAGGCCGAAAGTAGCCCGGCAGACGTCAGTGAAGCGTCTGAACCATAATGTTTTCGATAAATATTTTGCGCCTGACATCCAAAACTCATCAGGAAAACCCTAAAATCATGCGAATTCGCACAAACGTTCCCTTGCGGAACTCCACCTAACGCGCTTGCCGATCGTGGCACGGCATGGCGGTAGCGTGGCCAAAACCCCTTCACATGACCTCCCGCCGTTCCCAGCTCCAGGAAGACAATTATTTTCGGGTCTTGCGCATGCTCCAAGACAATCCCGACATGACCCAGCGCGAGATTGCCGAAAAATTGGGCATCAGCACCAGTGGGCTGAACTACTGCCTGAAAGCACTGATCGACAAGGGTTGGGTTAAGGTGCAGAACTTCAGCCAAAGCAAGAACAAATTTGGGTACATCTACGTGCTTACGCCGCAAGGTATTGCAGAAAAGGCCCTGTTGGCAGGCCGATTCCTGAAGCGAAAAATGATGGAGTATGAACAACTTCAATCTGAAATTGAAGCTCTCAAGGTCGAAATGAGCAGCCCTGTTGGTGATGCCCATAAAGTGCAAAACGCATGATTAAAATTACTCCTGTCATTCTCTGCGGCGGCTCTGGCACCCGCTTGTGGCCACTGTCGCGTACCGGTTTTCCTAAACAATTCCTGTGTCTGACCGGTAACGAAAGCCTCTTCCAGCAAGCAGCACAGCGCCTGAGCCAGTTGGGTAACTCGGGCATTGCAGTATCCAACCCCATCATCGTCACGGGTGAAGACCACCGCTTTTTGGCTACCGAGCAACTGCGCGAAGCAGGCATAGAGCTGGGTAGCGCTTTGCTCGAACCTGTTGGCCGCAACACTGCACCGGCCCTTACTTTGGCAGCCCTGTCAGCCGTGGAAGGTGACACAGACCCAGTGCTGGTAGTGACGCCTGCAGATCAAACGGTGGTCAATGTAGCGGTCTTCACTGCTGCTGTGCAACAAGCAGTGGCTGAGGCTGCCAACGGCAGCATCGTCATCCTGGGTGTAACACCGGATAAGCCAGAGACGGGCTACGGCTACATAGAAGTTGCAAAGTCTTTGCAAGGCAAAGCTGAGGCTATCCAGTTAGTCCAGCGCTTTGTAGAAAAGCCTGATGCCAACACAGCTCAGACCTACCTGAACGAAGGTGGCTACTACTGGAATGCTGGCATGTTCGTGCTCAAAGCGTCGGTGTGGCTCAAAGCACTTGGGCAATTCCGCCCAGACATCCTGCAGGCCACGCAGGCCGCTTGGGACAAGCGCAGCGCAGATAACCAATTTGTGCGCCCTGGCAGGGCTGAATTCGCTGTCATTCCGTCCGAATCGGTTGACTACGCTGCCATGGAGCACTGCCCCGGCAGCAATTTCCCCATCAAGATGGTGCCGCTCGACGCCGGCTGGAACGACCTGGGTGCATGGGATGCTGTCTGGAATGTCTTGCCTAAAGACGACAACGGCAATGCTCACTTGGGTGACGTACTGACCACTTACAGCAAAAATACCTTGGTGCACGCCTCTAGCCGACTCGTTTGCATGGTGGGGGTTGAAAACTTGATCGTGGTAGAAACGCCGGATGCCGTGTTGGTGGCTGACAAAACCCACAGCCAAGACGTCAAACACATCGTAACTCAGCTACAGAAAACAAAACGCGAAGAGCACACCCTTCACCGCAAAGTGCACCGTCCGTGGGGTTGGTACGACAGCATCGACGAAGGTGGCCGCTTCAAGGTAAAGCGCATTCAAGTCAAGCCCAAAGCCAGCCTGAGCCTGCAAAAGCACCACCACCGCGCCGAGCACTGGATTGTGGTCACCGGTACAGCCGAGATCACCAATGGCGACAAGGTATTGACCTTAACCGAAAATCAGTCCACTTACATCCCTCTGGGTGAAGTTCACCGCCTGGCCAACCCCGGCACGATCCCGCTCGAAATCATCGAAGTACAGTCGGGCGGCTATTTGGGCGAAGACGACATCGTCCGTTTTGAAGACCATTACGGTCGCATCGAAAAATGAGCAAACAACCCAAATTTATGTCGCTGGTCAAAAAAAACTTCTCAAATGCATAAATATTTCCGTCAAGGTATTGCCGAAAAAGTGGCGCTGACCAGCAATTTCCTCCAAAGTAAATTGGCCGAGTTCGAAGCACTCCGGGCCGAGATTGATGTTATGCAAATTGAACTGCTTAATGAAACCTTACCCTTGGCGTATGAAGGGGGTCAGAAGCCATGAAAGTGTTACTCACCGGTGCTGCCGGTTTCATTGGCATGCATACTGCCCTACGTTTGCTGATGCGGGGTGACCAGGTGGTGGGGGTAGACAACCTGAACGACTATTACCCTGTAGCTCTGAAGGAAGCCCGCCTTTTGCAGTTGATTCCTTACGTGGGCTTTCGCTTCCAGCGCCTTGGCATTGAGAATCGCGATACTATGGCTCAACTTTTCGCTACCGAACGACCCGATGCGGTGGTGCACTTGGCCGCTCAGGCAGGGGTACGCTACAGCCTGGAAAACCCTCATGCCTATGTGGATGCCAACCTGCAAGGTTTTCTCAATGTGCTGGAAGGTTGCCGTCAAAATTCAGTGCAGCATCTGGTGTATGCCAGCAGTTCTAGTGTGTACGGCGGTAATGCCAAGCTGCCCTTCAGCGAGCACGACGCGGTGGACCACCCTGTGAGTTTGTATGCAGCAACCAAAAAAGCCAATGAACTGATGGCCCATACGTATAGCCATCTGTTTCGTATACCTACCACCGGGTTGCGCTTCTTTACTGTGTACGGCCCCTGGGGTCGACCCGACATGTCGCCTATGTTGTTTGCACGGGCTATTTTGGCTGGTGACCCAATTCAGGTGTTCAACCATGGGCAGATGTCTCGCGACTTCACCTATATTGATGACATTGTGGAAGGCCTAGTGCGTGTGCTGGACAAACCGGCTACGCCTGATGTGGCTTTTAACCCGCTGCAGCCCGATGCGGCTACCAGTAATGCGCCATATCGGGTATTTAATATTGGTAACCACACTCCTATGCCACTGATGGACTATATTGCTGCGTTGGAAGTAGCACTAGGTCGTACAGCGATCAAGAAGTTCCTACCAATGCAGCCCGGTGATGTGACCGCCACAGCAGCAGACACATCGGCACTCAAGGCCTGGGTGGGGTTTGAGCCTTATACCCCTGTTTCTGATGGTGTGCAAAGTTTTGTGCGCTGGTATAAGGAACACACTGCATGAAGATTGCCATTGCCGGCACCGGCTACGTGGGTCTATCCATGGCCGTTCTGCTATCCCAGCGCCACGAAGTGGTGGCGCTGGACATCGTTGCAGCCAAGGTGGAGATGATCAACAGTCGGCAGAGTCCAATCCATGACGCAGAATTGCAGGACTACCTGGCCAGTAAGCCATTAAATCTGCGCGCCACGCTAAGCAAGGAAGATGCTTACGTCGGGGCTGACTTCGTCATCATCGCCGCTCCCACTGATTACGATCCGAGCACCAATTATTTCAATACCAAATCGGTAGAAACTGTCATAAAGGACGTTATTGCTATAAACCCACAAGCGGTGATGGTGATCAAGTCCACCATTCCCGTGGGTTTTGTGCAAAAAATGCGCCAGCACTACGGTACGCTCAATCTACTGTTCAGCCCTGAGTTTCTGCGCGAAGGAAAGGCCCTTCACGACAACCTATATCCTAGTCGCATTGTGGTGGGCGAAGAAAGCGCCCGGGCTCGTACGTTTGCGTGCCTGCTGCAGGAGGCAGCGCTTAAGCCCGAAGTGCCAACCTTGTTCACCGGAGCTACAGAGGCCGAGGCTATTAAATTGTTTGCTAATACATATTTGGCAATGCGGGTGGCCTATTTCAACGAATTGGACAGCTACGCAGCCAGCCATGGGCTGGATACGAGACAGATAATCGATGGGGTATGTCTGGACCCGCGGATTGGTCAGCACTACAACAACCCCAGCTTTGGCTATGGTGGCTATTGCCTACCCAAAGATACCAAGCAACTGCTGGCCAATTACGCTGATGTTCCGCAAACGCTTATCCAGGCTATTGTGAGCGCCAACAGCACTCGCAAAGACTTCATCGCAGATGATGTGCTGCGCCGTAAGCCGCAGAAGGTGGGCATCTACCGCCTAGTGATGAAGGCTGGCAGTGACAACTGGCGCTCCAGCAGCGTACAAGGTGTGATGAAGCGGCTAAAAGCTAAAGGTGTTCACGTTATTGTCTACGAGCCAGCTATGGAAGGTGAATACTTCTTCAATTCACCTTTGGTGCACGAACTAGCCGCCTTTAAAGCCCAGTCTGACGTCATTATTGCCAATCGACATGCGCCCGAGTTGGACGATGTGTGCGACAAAGTTTACACAAGAGATTTGTTTGGTGTTGATAGCTAATTCGCCAATAAGGAGTTTATAGATTCAAATGAGAATTCGTATTGTTCTTGCACAACAAAATGCAAGTTGGATCATTGGCAAGATGGCACATCGGTTGTGTGACTCTCTGCAGAAGATTGGTTGTAAAGTTGATGTGGCCGGTGAGCCAGATGCTGCTGCTGATATTAATCATTGGATGAGTTTTGCGTTTGCGGACGGCTGCCTAGGCAGCCAGAACACTATGTTCGTGACACATGCAGATGATCCATTCAAGGTTAGTTTGATCAGGGATAGACTTGGCGGATCAATTCAGATGGCTTTTTGCATGTCAAGCCATGCAATGGAAGAACTAATTCAATTTGGTATTCCGAAACAAAAACTTTGGTATGTGTTGCCAGCGATCGATGCTCCAATTTCCCCGCGCCTAATTAGGATCGGTATTACTACTCGCATTTATGATGATGGGCGTAAACGTGAGGCTTTTTTGGAGCGTTTGGCGCGAGAAATGAGTCTGGATCGTTTCCACTTTGAAATATTCGGAGAGGGGTGGGAAAAGGTTATACGGGCACTTGAGCAATCTGGTGCTACTGTGAGTTACGATCCTGGCACTGATGATTGGCAAGGTGACTATAAACGTATTCGAGAGGCCATCCCAAATTTCGATTACTACTTGTATCTTGGTATGGATGAAGGTTCTTTAGGCACACTTGACGCAGTCTCAGCAGGTGTAAAAACAATTGTGACAGCGCAGGGATTCCACCTTTCGATACCTGGTGGCATTACTCATCCATTTACTGAGTATGGTCAATTACTCGTGATTTTCCGTGAATTGGGTGCAAGCGCGAATCGCCGAGCAGCCTGCCTAAGTCAATGGACTTGGGATACCTATGCTAGCGAGCACCTTGGAGTGTGGGAAGCAATGTGCTGCCACCAAGGCAAGCCTGTTCCTGAGGAGGAATTGCTTTCCACGCAGGTTCGAACGATTGATATGCATATGCAGCCTGGGGGTGAGAATACTCACGGAAGAATAGCCTCTGGTAATTGGCGTTTTTATGCCCGAACACTGCAACCGTTACGAATTCGTGGAGCCATTGCACGTTTGAGTTGGCTTCAACCTTTGAGAAAATTATTGGGTTATTAACTGGGAAAATATGAAAAAAGCACTAATCACTGGAATTACGGGGCAAGACGGTGCATACCTTGCAGAATTTCTAATTTCCAAGGGTTATCAGGTCCACGGAATCCGGCGTCGTTCATCGTCGTTCAACACAGGTCGGATTGACCATCTTTACACTGATCCGCACGAAAATGAGGCCAAGCTTGTATTGCATTATGGTGATATGACTGACTCCAGCAGTCTGTTACGTGTGATGCAGGATGTGCAGCCCGACGAAGTCTACAACTTGGCTGCTCAGAGCCACGTGGCCGTGTCGTTTGAGGAGCCAGAGTACACCGCCAATTCCGATGCGCTGGGCGTGCTCAGACTGCTTGAAGCCATTCGAATAGTTGGTCTTGCTAAGACAACGCGCTTTTATCAAGCGTCGACCTCAGAGCTATACGGCCTTGTGCAGGAGACGCCGCAGCGCGAGACAACCCCTTTTTATCCCCGCTCACCCTATGCGGTGGCTAAGTTGTATGGTTATTGGATCACAATTAATTATCGTGAATCGTATGGAATGTATGCATGTAACGGTATTTTGTTCAATCACGAATCGCCTATCCGTGGTGAAACTTTCGTTACACGCAAGATTACACGTGCTTTAGCCCGTATCAAACTCGGCACGCAGCAGTGTCTTTACCTTGGAAACCTGGACGCAAAGCGGGATTGGGGGCATGCGAAAGAGTATGTTGAGATGCAGTGGTTAATGTTGCAGCAAGACCAACCGGATGACTACGTAATTGCCACAGGTGTACAGCGGAGCGTGCGCGAGTTTGTCGAGATGTCTGCGGCGCAACTTGATCTCCAAATTGAATGGCGTGGAGTGGGCGTTAACGAACGAGGGTATGATCAAAATGGACGTTGCGTCGTTGCCGTCGATCCAGGGTATTACAGGCCCTCAGAAGTTGAAACTCTGCTTGGAGACGCTACCAAGGCTAGAGACAAGCTCGGCTGGAAATCAGTAGTGACTCTGGAGGAGTTGGTCAAAGATATGGTTGCCAGTGACTATGCCGAAGCTCAGTCCGAAATGGAGTCGGCACATCGTCGCCGTAGGAGTTTGTACAAATGAGTGAACACGTTCAAATCATTGCAACTCAGGGACGCCCACTCGCCTACATTGTTCGTTCTAACTGGACGCCAAGTAAGACAGAGTTTCTGACACCGGATTCGTTTAGTCTCCAAATGGGGATGATCGTCTACGGCAAAGGGCAGGCGATTACTCCTCATTTGCATCTGCCGGTTGTGCGTGAGGTGCATGGCACAAACGAAGTAGTGTTGGTGCGCAGTGGTAGTTGCGAGGTTGATATATACGACGATGAGCGCCAACACCTGGGGAGTTATTGTCTTAATCAGGGCGACATAATCTTGTTGCTTGGAGGAGGGCATGGCTTCCGGATGCACGAAGACACGGTGCTGTTCGAAGTCAAACAAGGACCTTATGTCGGCATGGCTGACAAGACGCGTTTCGAAACGACCTTGGTTTAGAGCAAGCGGTGACATCAGACAATAAAGACGGGCGTTACGGGCATATAGATGTTTTGCGTGGGTTGGCGATACTTTTAGTCGTTATGCTGCACGTAGGTGTTATGACGCCAGGTCTCGAGGCACATCGGTATCTCCATGCCATAGTCGCACGGCTCAACGTGGGGATGCAGCTCTTTTTTGTGGTGAGTGGTTACCTTATCTGCGCCAGTTGGGAGCGTGCTCAGCAAGGGGCGCATGCTGTAGCCACGTTTGCCATCAAACGAATCGGGAAGATTGTTCCGCTTTACATGATTTTTTTGCATGTGAACTTGGCGATTTTTTTCGTATTGCACACTCAGTCAGAATCGAGTCAAACCTCCTTTGCGACGATGGATGCGGGCAGTGTGACCGCACTCAACTATGTCTTGCATCTTGTGTTTCTTCAGGGGGTTGTGCCTGAGTGGCTTAATTCGCTGGTCGATGGTAGTTGGTCGGTTGTAGCCGAGGTTTACTTTTACTTGCTCTACCCCACACTGCTTTACCGTTTTTGCGCAACGCCACTGGCGGCGTTTAAGACATACCTGGTTGTACTTGTGCTTGCGGTCCTGACTCAGCCAATCCTTTCAACGCAAACAGAGGGGTATTTTGGTTACTACAACTTTCTGTACCAGTTGCCATGCTTCATGGTCGGAGTAGTGGCGTATCGGCTTGTAAACCAATCCGCGATACGTTCCATATTGAGCCCTTTGTCCCCGACACTTTTGGCATTCTCTGGCATCCTGGCTGTGGGCGTTTTGGTTGGAAACGTACGCCCCATGGGTGTTCATAATTTGTACGGATTGTTGTTTGGCCTCGTGTTAGTTGCAATTTCGTGCTTGCCCGCGCGTGACCGATTAGTTAATCGTTTGACATTAGTAAGACATTTAGGTCAGCAAAGCTATTCAATTTTTTTCTTGCATTTGCTGTTGCTTTGGGGCGTACGAGTCCCCCCGCGTCAGAATAGTTGTCGCCTCCATAGATCAACCCCGGGGGCGGCGATGAAGGACAAACTTGGCTCGATACGGACAGACATTCAAAGACAGAGCGGTAGCGCGGTTGCTGCCGCCGGAGAGCGCAGCGATCGACGTGGTTGCGCGGGAGATTGGGATCGCTGCAGGCACCTTGGAGCGCTGGCGCGAGCAGGCGCGGTCCAGGCCCGCCCGAGGGCGGGCCTGGACCGCGGCCGGCCGGCTTGAGGCGGTGGTGACCACGGCGGCGATGAACGAGGCCGAATTGAGCGCGTGGTGTCGCTCGCACGGTGTGTACCCACAGGATCTGGCGAAGTGGCGCGCAAGTGCCACGACGGCGCTGGCCGCGCCCGAGGAACTGCGAGCCAGCCCGCAGGCCACGCGGGCCGACCGCAAGCGCATCAAGGAACTCGAGCGCGAGTTGCTGCGCAAGGACCGCGCCCTGGCGGAGACGGCAGCGCTGCTGGTGCTGTCAAAAAAAGTGCAGGCGATCTTCAGCAGGGGAGAGGACGAATGATCGGCCTCGAGGATCGCCAATGCCTGTCCCAAGAAATCGGTGTTGCGCATGCCGCAGGCGCACGGCTGCACCAGGCTTGCGAGGTCGTCGGCATCGACCTTCGCACCCTGCAGCGCTGGAAGGCGCAAGAAGGCCTCACAGCGGGTGATCGCAGGCCTCACGCGGTGCGCCCGCTGCCCAGCCATGCCCTGAGCGACAGCGAGCGCGCTGAGATCGTCCGGGTGGCCAATGAGCCGCGCTTCGCAGCCGTGCCGCCGGCACGCATCGTGCCCATGCTGGCTGACGACGGCGTGTACCTGGCCAGCGAGTCCACCTTCAGCCGCGTGCTGCGCGACGAGGGGCAGGCGGCGCACCGGGGTCGCGCCAAGAAGCCCCGCACAGTCCGACCGCCGACCACGCATGTGGCTACTGCGCCGCGACAGGTGTGGTGCTGGGACATGACCTATCTGCCGGCTGCGGTGATCGGCATGTGGTTCCACCTGTACCTGATCCTGGACCTGTACAGCCGCAAGATCGTCGGCTGGGAAGTGCACGCCACGGACGACTCCGTGCACGCGGCTCACCTGGTGCGGCGCACCGCGCTGGCCGAGGGCATCGCCACGATGCTGACCAAGCCCGTGCTGCACGGCGACAACGGCGCCACGCTGAAGGCCACCACGGTGCTGGGGATGCTGTACTGGCTGGGCGTCAAGCCGTCGTATTCGAGGCCTCGCGTGAGCGACGACAACGCCTATGCGGAGTCGTTGTTCCGCACCGCCAAGTACCGCCCTGAGTTCCCTGCGAAGGGCTTCGCCGACCTCGACGCCGCTCGGACCTGGGCCGCGGAATTCGTGCGTTGGTACAACGATGAGCACCGACACAGCGGCATCCGCTACGTCACCCCTGGTCAGCGCCATTGCGGCGCAGATCAGGCCATCCTGGCTGCTCGACACGAGCTGTACCTCAAGGCCCGTGAGCGCAACCCAGCGCGCTGGTCCGGCACCACGCGCGACTGGTCGCCTATCGGCGCAGTTACCCTCAACCCCGAACGCGACTCGGTCGTCGCGGACCACATGAAAGCAGACCTTAAACAGCCCTTGGCTGCATAAATCAGGCGACAACTACCTTGACACGCGCCGATGCCACAAGCCATGCGCCAGCTGGCGTGGATGAAATTGTTTCAGTGGTACGCCATGATGTGTTACTGGCAGTACGTGACGTATGCGATTGCGCGCAATCTGTTTGATACATCCGATCCCACCAGTA
>JACCDU011382700.1_pt1 | contig 17501 bp, 28 predicted proteins | sample 7446081 | NCBI WGS metagenome assembly JACCDU01 (sample SAMN15323447, study PRJNA562643) | freshwater metagenome | isolation source: river surface water | place: USA:Blue River Watershed | collected 2017-08-17
CTTGCATCTTGTCCAGTTGTGGATGGTATAAACGATTTAGAGTCCGGAGCAGATACACTCTGTCCGAACCCTAAAAATGATGTTAATAAAAATAATAATGTAACTAATAGATTTTTCATATTATTCAACTATTAAGTCTATTTTGTTTCCTTTAGCATCTACCGCATCTGATAAAACAAAGAAGAATAAACCTGATGTGTTTGATAATTGAACTTTAGGAGTGAATATTAATTTGTAAGGAGTTCCTGTCTTAATTCTAGAAGTTTTTATTTGGTCAATAGAACCAAATGTTAATCTATTACCTTCTCTTGTAGAGAAGTTTGTGATTGTAGAACCCGCATCAAATATAATATTATCCAAAGTTAATTTAGATTCATCATAGTTCATAATAACTTCCAATCCTGCCAATTCCTCTTTTGTTAAAGTTGTAGTTAATACTACCTTACCACCTTCTAATGTAGAAGTGATACCCAATGTTGCTTTTTCAGCTGGTTTACTTTGGTAAGCCATTACTATGTTTGAAGATAGTGACATATTCTTCACAACCAGCACATCACTTTTGTTTACTGCGTTTGTGTAAATTCCACTACTAATTCTACTAGCAATTACCGATGGGTCTGATGAATGTGACCAGTTCAAGTCACCACCCCATGCGAATACCGCATGAACTTCTTTTGTAGGTGTATCAATTAATACTTTATTTTTAACAACACCATCTAACCAACTTTGATTTAACAAACCACTATACCATCTTACTGATGTTGAGGTATTTGAAGGAATCATAGCAGGAGTATCCACATTGATACCCATTACATGTGCGAATAAGTAATATGAATCCGATTCCCCAAATTCAGTTTTGTTTTTTGTAATTAAACCAACTTTCTTTTCTAAATTTGGATAAGTAAAGAAGTTAGCAGTTCCACTAATATCAGTTTGTGAGTGTCCTAAGAATGCTTTATATGCATCCGATACAGTTACAATATTGTTCATCCAAGTCTTTTGAAATGCAGGTCCAACAAATACCCCAACCGAATCACCAACTTTTACTTGTGTTGTGAAAAGTGCTTCACCACTAGCATCTAATGGTAATTGAGCAATAGGTTGTTGTGACCAATCAATATCACCACTACCATCTGTTTTCAATCTCATCAGTTGAACATTGTGGTCAGTAATAGTATATCCTTGTGGGAATAGAACTTTTACTTTGAATTGAGATGTGTTACCAGTTACACTATTTAAAGATATATTAGTAGCACTTCTAGTGATTGGTGAAATAAAAGCACCATCTGCATTAATTGAATATGCTAAATCTAATTTATGAATATCATTATATAAGTTTTGGTCTTTCAATACAAACTTTTGAGTAGCAATATCACCATTTATAGATGCATCGGTTCTTTGAACAGTCAATTGTCCAACGTTCCAATCATTATTTACAGCATATCCCCAAGGTGTAGTTTGATATTGAGTATATAATTGAGTTTCGGCTACATTCGCAGCTGGTGTGAATCTATAATTATTCCAACCTGTAAAGAATGTTTGTGTAGAAGTACCTTGTGAGAATACAGTACTATTCGGCACCATCGCCAATGCTTTATTGTTGAAAGAATATCTCAACCAAAAATAACGAGGTGTTGTAGTTCCTCTGTTTACAGTATACTTTACGGTCAAAGTATCACCAACTTTTAAATTAGTTGTTGGACTTATAGTTTGATTGACTGTAAGTTGTGCAAATGATGAAAGGGATATAAGGAATACCCCTAAAAATGTTAGTAGCTTTTTCATATTATTTCTTTCCGAATAATTTTTTTACCAAGCTATCGGATGCTTTTTTAAGTGCATTACTAAGTGAGGTTTGATTAAATTTACCTCCTTCATCAACAATTAATGTAGACATCGATATTTCGGATGAACTTTCTTCCACCACTACTTCTTTTACTTTCTTACCCTCTTTATAAAGGATACCTTGTAATCTAACCACTACTTCTTCTTCACCTTTATGGAATACCGAAATATTTGTTTTTGTAGTTAATACATCCAAATAGACAATATTAACCTTTAATTTGTATTGTGCAGATTGAGTTAAATCATATCCTGCTTCCTGAAGATATTCTTCTAAGATATTCTTAACACCAAATCCTAAATTACGATTTCCTGCTAATTTACCGATTTTAACCTGATTTTCTACGGATTCAACCCAAATATGGTCTTCCGCAACATAATTTATATTTGAAGGATTGTTTTTAAAAGTACCATCAATTCTCCACATTATTTCATTGGATATTTGAGTAGCCCATTGTTCCTTACCACTAATTTGTAAGAACACAAAGAACAATTGGAATACAAGCGCCAATCCTATGAATGCGCATGCTCCAAATAAAAATGCTTTGAACAATAACTCTTTAAAGTTCAAAACTGCTAATTTAACGTATTGCATGATTTTTCCTGCTTATTATATTAGTATAACAAGTTACGGAACACTTAACAGAACTAAAATTGTAAAAACCTATTATAAAACAATTATCCCTACGAATATAAGGTATGTATCCTTATTGAGCATAAAAAAAGGGATTCAATGATAAATATCACAAATCCCTAAAATAGTATTTATTTGAATGTTAAGTTTTATAAATTTCTCAACTTATATAAAGTTGAATATATTAATTTTTCAACATTATCTATTTCGTTTTGAATAAAAGAAACCCCCTTTAGGTCATCATTCATTCTTTCGGTATGAACAAATTTTACCAAATCTTCAAAATAAGAAATGATGTTATCTTTATCTGCATCATTATCAATACCCTTAACTGGTTTGAATTCTACCAACCCACTCATTCCTTGATAACTTTCTGCAATACCATCAATTAAACCAACGATATCTTCATAGTACGATTGTAATGCTAAATGTAATGCTAATGCATTTGGGGATACTCTTAAATGAAACACATGTGCCTGTGTTCTACTATGCATCAACATTGATAATAAATCTGTCATATTATATTACTTTATACTTTATAAATATTCTTCTTCCCAAAAATCATTATTTGGGGATGTAATCATTCCATGGTCTAAGTAATCGTTTAACATCTTTACTTGATGCTTTTTCATTTCGTTTACCACTTTTGTAATATAATGAGTCTTACAATCTGTCATTTCCCTAATAAGAAGATATAAGTGTTTCTTATTAAAGTTTTCTATAAATCTACTTCTGCGGAATAATTCTAATACCGCATCTGCGATTTGAATATCTCTTTTCTTTGTAAATACTTTAGTAAGATTTTGGTCCCAATATTTAAGCATCAAGTCTTTAAATTCAACAAATTCATCACCCTTTTGTACTTCCTCAAAATCATCAGGTGGATTCCAACTTTCAGGCATTTCGGAAAGTAATGCGGTTTTTTTGAAACGTTTGTAGTTACCATTATTTTTTAGAATCAAATGGTTTTTTGCAACAATAGAAAAATAAGAAAAGGCTTTACCCTTTCCTTCTTTGAACATATGTATTTTTTCAATAAGAGTGGATACCACTTCCATTTGAATATCTTCTTTAGATACATCAAAATAAGAAAATTTAAATGTATTAAGAATATTTTCTGCTAATTTTTCAAATGGATATTTTATACTTTCTTCGTAAATTTTATTTCTTAATTTGTAATCATCAGATTTGTTATATTCTATAATGGCCGCTTCGGTATCCATTGTAAAATACATTTTTTCTTTCTTTTTTCTAGGCATGTTTAAATTTCGTTTTTGTAAGTTTCGATGATATCTTTAAGTTGCGCAAATACAGCACCTACTTCATCATCCGATTCAAATGAGCCTTTTAAATCAATTTCTCTCATTTTTTCTAGCATCGATTCCACTTTTATTTGTGTATCAATCTGTCTACTATCATATTCAGTTATAGTATCTAATAATTGTTCGTTTTGTTTGACAAAGTTAATCCCTCTAATTAATAGAAGAACATTAAATATAATAGATGCGGGTAATACTATTATTAGTAAAAATCCAATTAAATAATCCATAAATTTTAATTATTATACAAATATACAACTTTTTTTTCGAAATACCAAATCTAAGCCTCACCAATTTGATTTGTGAATATTTGTGATTTTAAGTACTCAATAGAGGCTTCTTCTTTTGCTTTATCCAGTTCCGATTGAGCCCATTCCATTTTAGCGCTGAATCTTTCATCTAGTTTTCCTTCTTTTACCTTCTTAGTTTCAATTAGTTCATCAACCAAAGCTTCCAATAGAAGTTGTAGAGTAAGTATTCTTTTATTTTGTGCCGCTAACACATCGTTTAAGTTATCCATAAGATAATGAGCCGGAATAGGCGTTTTTAAAAATTTGATTTAATTCTTCTTGAACATTATGTAAGTATTCGGGTCCAAATGCTTTCTTTACTGATAACGATGCGTATCCCATAGCTCCTGCCATTCGGATACACATTCTTTTGTATTCCCAAACATCCATATCGTTTGGTACTTCGAATTCTATTTTAGAGGCTTCTCTATTTTGGTCTTCGTCTATGATAAATATAAATTTTGCCATTTGTTTATAATTAAATTACACTCCATCCTTTTTGTAGATAGGAATCAACCTTTTTACTTTTTACAAACTCCATTTCACCCGCAGGCCCTTGTAACATTACTCTTTCATTTCTGCCAGGCTCTTTATCTTTTGTAATAGTTTCTGAATATTGACGCGTTGGGTGTGTGATATCAATACCATTAATTGCATCAATTGCTCTTTGTACTAATACACATTCCACCAATCCAACATCACCAAAAAATTCATCAGAGTTTTTCCATTCAGTTTTTTCAGCTTTGAATTCTACTTGTCCTAAGTTATCGGTGGTAATGATAAGATATGGAACTCTGATTGTCTTTCTGACCTTATTGGATTTGTATGTATCTTTTTCAAAGTAAACTAATGGGTTCTCTGAATATTTTACAACCTTCGGATTTACTAATGTCAATTCATCTTCAACATTACCCAAACGAATTGTTATAATTCTTTTATCAATATCAACATCAGCTGCGTTGAATACAAATCCATCTAATTTAGATATTGCTTCTTTATATGAAGTTACATCTTCTTGTGTGATAGGAGATTCGTTAATTTTTTGTACTTTCATTTTTTTTATTTTTAATGTGTTCTTCTATTTTTTCTGTCAAATAATCAATTGAACCTTCAGGTCCTTCAAACCCCATATACTTCATATACATTTCTATATTAGTTGGGCTTTCTTCTAATTCTTTTTTTAATTGTTCTACTTTAGGTAGGTGTTTTGTTATATATGTCATTATTCTAAATCTTGCGGTCCGTTTCTATAAATTCTATATGAGTCCTCATCGAAATGCTCGGTACTTACTTCGAACACAATAGAGTTATCAATCAATGCCGTTAATTGATGTGGTAATCCTTTTTCAATATAAACCACATCTCCTTTTTGTAATTGAGTATAACATCTTTCCGCAGTTTCCGTATCAATCCAATCAAACTGAAATGCTCCTTCTTGAACATACCAAGTTTCATTTTTTAACATGTGGTAATGCATAGAAAACTTATTACCACTATTTGTGAAAACTAAAAGTTTACCACAATACTGATTGTCATTGTGAATCCATAATTCATGTCCCCACTTCTTTTCAACTCTCTTTGGTTGTTTAATCTTTACATCAAAATTTGCCATAATTAATTTGATAAAGGTGCTTTAATTGTTGGGTGTGATTGATATCCTTCTAATATAAAGTCTTCAGGTACAATACAGCATATACCATCAATCTTTGCAGTTGTTTTTAAAATAGGTAAATCAAATGATTCTCTACTGATTTGTTCTTTAGCTTGTTCAATGTGATTTAAGTACAAATGAGTATCTCCTAAATTACCAATTAATTCATCCGGTATCATATTCACTTCGTTTGCTATAATGTGAAGTAGTAATCCATAAGAAGCAATATTGAATGGTAAACCTAAAAATGTATCCACACTTCGTTGATTCCACATTAAAGAGATTGCTCGTTTAGGAACATTTGCACCATCAAAATAGTTATGTTGTTCTTCTTCAGATGATTCATCAACCGAATCACACACATCTCTATTTGGTTTATGATTCTTAAACCAATAATCCATTCTCTCACCTTTACTCAACTCTCTTGTATAAATTTGAAATCCATAATGACACGGAGGTAAAACCATTTTATCTAATTCACCAACATTCCATGCAGATACCATTAATCTTCTACTATCTGGATTCTTTTTTAGTTCTTTTACTAAATTATCAATTTGGTCAATAACTCCATTTTCACTTTTCCATTTTCTCCACTGCTTACCATAGATTGCACCCAAATCACCCCATTGTTTAGCAAACTCATTATCCGTTTTTATCTTTTCAATAAAATCTTCTTTTGTAAGTTGAGTTTCATTACCAAACCATTCAGTCATTTTACTTTGATAATTCTTATATGCATCACCATCCCAAATATGATTATTGTGTTTGAGTAAAAATGAAATATTAGTTTGGCCTGTTAAGAACCAAAGTAGTTCGGATACAACTTGCTTCCATGCTAACTTCTTTGTTGTAAGAGATGGAAACCCTTGCTTCATATTATGTCTAATCTGTCTACCAAATACTGATATAGTTCCTGTTCCAGTTCTATCTGATTTTTGTACTCCGTTATCAATAATATCTTGCAATAATTGTTGATATTTTTTATCTAATGTATTCATATATTAATATATTAAATCATCCAATTTAATGTTATGTTCTTCCAAAATTTCGTATATCTTTTCATATACTAATTCCAATGCTTCGTATTTATCAATCTCCTTACCCTCCATACTCCACTCTAATCCTTTCTTTGTATTGTGAGTAATATCCCACAATGCCAAAGCCATATCAGTTGCTTTAATTGCTCTTTTATGTGCCATTATATCATCGGATTCATTTAGGTCGAACTCTAGTATTCCTTTTGCCATCTTCTTTTGTTTTGAAAAATATAAATAATTTGGATTCTAAATTATCCATTTGAGTCATTGCTATCCATTTTCCCAATACACTACCACCAATATAAAATGGCAATACCCACATATCTCCTTTTAACAAACTATCCAATGAGAAATAAACTGAAGCAAGTGATACTAAGTTAATCCATACTGAATTAATAAGTAACCTATTTAGTTGGTTCTCATAAGTAAATTTAATTTCCAATACTTTAAAAATATTGAACATTATTTGAAAGGTTAATATAGCTATGTAATTCATCATTTAATAAAAGGTAATATTGCCAATTCTTTCCCCTTAGCCTCCACCATAATATCCACATCTAATCCGTAGGTATTTGGTAATTCGTTAATATAAAGTGAGTGGGCCTGTGGCTTTTCTTTTGGGTTATTTTCGTGTAATGCTTTTGATTCCGAATAGTGAACTTCTTGCTTAATTCCCTTTGGCCAAGTTGTTGCTGCTAATTTAAGAGCTTCTTCTTCACTCAATCCACCTGTACAAAATTGGTGGTGGTGATAATCAAATACAATTGGAATGCCTGTATGTTTGTGAATATACATAAGGTCTTTAACGGAATACATAGAAGCCTTATCATCATTCTCCAATGTCAATCGTTTGCGTACGCTTGGAGATAGTCTTTTGAAATTCTTAATCAATCTATCCATTGCTGATTGTTTATCTCCGTAAACACCATTACAATGAATATTAATGTTATTGTATGGAGTTTTAGATAACCCCATAAGGTCAAATATCTTACCATGTAATTCTAAATCAGCAAAAGTTTTTTGAATAACTTCTTCGTTAGGTGAGGGTAATACATTGAATGGACCAGGATGTGAGTTAATACGCATATTCCAAAACTTAGCATAATCACCTGCCTTCTTTAATTCACTCTTAAATTCTTTGTAATCTTTTAATTGAGTTAAATCCAATCCATCACCCCAAGGAACTAAGGCAGATGATAAACGAAAGAATTTAATTCCGTTTAATCTATTCCACTCTAAAATCTTAATGATATCTTTTGCATTGAGTAACGCAAGTTCTGAAACGTAATCCAAACCTCTTGCTTCAAAAGTACGTTTAACCATACTTCGGTTAGTACCTACTTTCTTACCCATACTCATATTAATACAAGCGTATCCTAAATTCATCATTTTGGTATAATTTGTTGTTATACAAATATACGAAAATTTATTCAGAATACCAAATATTAATAAGATTTTCCAGAGAAGTCAGTTGGATATTGTGAAGGTTTGATATGTTTTATCCAATAATTAACCGCATTTTGGTCATTTATCCAATTCTTACGGTCATCCCAATTGAAAGTATCTTTAGCGTAGTAAGGTAACATATTTTTAATTGCAGCTGCTCTAGATGGGTGTTCTGCTCTTACTATATCAATTATACCATCACCATTTGTATCATATCCATCTATGTTACCATCACCATCATAATCAATAGGTCTTTTTGAATAATCTGGTTGTAGTTTCATTAATATCTCATCACTTATTTCAGGCTCTAATGCTTTTTTTTCTTCATTAGTTAGAGTAGGTTCTTCTAAAACAAAATCATCAATATGAATATGTTTGTTTCTTACTTCATCACTATATTGTTTAGCCGCATCTTTTAATTTTTGATTTGGTTCTGAATCTTTATTGATTGATTCAAACAACACTTCCGCATCTTTTTCCGATAGAGTTATTGGTTCATCATATAATCCCAACTCTTGGTCATTTTTCATCATTTCGGTTAAAGCATCCTTTTGTTTTTGCTTATCACCATATACTTCATATTCCTTAGTATCTTCTTCCTCTTTACGTTTCATAATCAATCCATTAAAAGCAATAATAAGTGCTACCGCTAATGGGTCAAATACTAATACAATAATAAGGATAAAGAATTTTACAACATCGTTAAGTGGAACATTAAATGCTTCTGCTACGAAACGAAATCCACCTACTTCTCTTTCTAATTCAATATTGTTATTCTTAATTGAATTGATTGAATCTAATGCTACATTGTTTTGTATAGTCAGTTCATCGATACGTTTGGATATTGATGTGATTTCTTTATCAGCTGTTTTAATCATTTGAGATACTCTTGAAGTAGACCTGTTGTTATCAATTTGTTTAGATAGGTTACTCTCTTGTGAGTTACGAATATTTTGCTGATTGTTTAATTGAGTTGTATATCTAGCAATCTCCGCATCATTTTTTGTGATTTGAGTTTGATATACTGCAATATCTCTTTCAACCTTTTGTAGTTCTAAATTTTGTTGTTGAAAAGCATTTGACAGGTAACCAAAGATACCTGCGGATGTAATTAACATAAGTGTTGCTACTGATGTAGCTAAATACCATTTGTTAAATCCTTTTATAGTATCCCATTGTTGTTTAAGGTACGTTGCTGCCACTAATTTGGCAAATTCCAATGAACCTGCCATTACCATTACGGATGTAGTTGCTCCCGCAAAAAGAACACCTAAACCAGTTACAGAAAAATAAGCGGCACAACCAGCAACAATAATTGCTGATAATCCTACCAAATACTTTAACCAATTCATATTAAGATAAATCTACAATATTTGTTGTTAATTCTACCAATCTTTCTATTTCTTTAGATAACTTAATTGCTTCTGCTTGGTTTGCAGGTCTTTCACCACTTAACATTTCAGCAATAACTTTGTTTCTTTTTGTGATAGCTTCTAAATGTTCTTGAGCTCTCATTTTGTATTCCGGTTTCATAATTTGTTTTTTTAAATTGTATATATAAATATACTATAAATAAAAATGAGGGTGAAATTACTCACCCCCACTTATTGTTAGTTTATTTGTTTAGTTAAATTAGCCAATTGAAATTGTTCTTTTCTTTGGTTTTTCAGGTTCTCTCTTTGGTATTTGTAACTCCAATACACCATCTTCGAATGATGCTTTAATACCATCTAAATCAAAGATTTTAGAATCAGCTGTAAAACTTCTTAAGAATGATGAACGTTTAACTTCTCTACGAAGATATGTACCACCTTCCTTTTCAGTTGCTTTAGTTGATTTTTCTCCTTTTAGTGTAATCACATCACCATCTACATCGATAGTGATTTGTTCTTTAGTTAAACCCGGAACTTCAGCTACAATCTCAATACGGTCATCAAAGTTAATGATGTCACATTTTGGATAAGCGTTTTGTTGGAATGGGTTAATACCAATTTCCTTTGTTAATTCAGGAAATGATTCTGAAAATACTTTATCAAATAAAGTATCTAATGGTGAGAAGAACTCGTCCCTAAATGCGGGGTTAGGGAATCCCCTTTGAATTTGATTTTTCATAATTTTACCTTTTTTAAGCGTTAAGTTTGTATCTCCTTTTGGATGATACGCCGATATGCTGGCCAGCTCTATCGGATAATAAATATAATAAAATTAAAATTTAATACCATTTTTATATTCAGAACTTTCAATTCTACAACTCATATGGTCTGCCCAATGTATAAGATACGGTAGTTCGGTTTTTAGTGAAAACTCCTCACTATATGAAATGAAATATTTTTTACTAGCTTCGTTATACAATCCATCAGCTAACATAATACCCAACATTTCTTTTTGTGTAAAACTAATACCATATTTTTGTAACAACCAAATTGCTCTATGTGTTACATCCATATAATGCAATTCTCCATTTTGTGTAAACACTGCACCTTGATTCTTAACATGCCAATCTGAAGGATTTGGAACATAATAAGGATGTGTACCATCACCTAATTTACCAAGATCGTGATGTAATGCAGCAAACAATAATTCTTCAACTTCAAAATCAATAGTACCTCCATTGTTTTTAAATTGTGTCATTTGTCCGATTGCATTTTTACATACATTCATAACATGGTCAATATATCCACCTACATACGCTGAGTGAAAGTGTAATCTACCACTAGCAGGTGCTACCGTCAATTCCATTCCCAATTCTTCTTCGGAGTACATGTGTAAAAGTTTCTCCAATCTTTCTGGCTGGGATGCGAATGCTTTCTTTACGAAGGTAATAAACTTATCGTAGTTCTCCTTCAATTGTTGTTCACTATAATTTCTCATAATACAAATATACGAATTTATTTTTGATTTTCCAAATTTTCTTCAATGTCCTCTCCTGTAAGTGCCGAATATAATACATCTAATTCTTCCTCACTACCACAAAATCCCAATCCATCCATATCCATTATTTCAATAAAGAATTGACCAGGCTTCAATCCAATCTCTTTTAAAAGTAAGCCTTCATCCGTTGCATTCGATACGAACATTGGTGAAAATTCATCATCTCTATGTTTTGGAAGTGGTAGAGTATAATAGTAATCTTCATATCCATCTTCACCTTCCATAGATTCACCATCGCCTACTGATACTTTAGTCCAACCTTGTCTTTCAAAAGTTTTCTCCGTTATAGGAGTCATATTTAATTTAATCTCTTTAGTTTTCATTATTCCAATACTATTTTTGTATAAATTACTTTTTTAGAAGTATAATGCGATGCTTTTAAAACCATAGTATCTCCAATCATTTCTCTGATAGGGGCAATTACATTGTTTATTTCACCACCCTTTCCACTATAAGATGATTTATTAGTAGTTGGTACTAATTCATCTTTATTTGCTATTAGTGGTGGTAAATTAACTATTGTAAATTGACCTGTAAAATAGTTTACATAAGCCTGTGTAATTGTTGCAGTTGTATCACCTCTACGCAACCACCAATACAGATTGCTTTCAAATGAAATTTTTTCATTGGGATATGGTTCTTTACCATTAACCAAAATTCTACCAGTAACTCTGTGCGATTGTGATGTACCAACTGAATTGATTTTTAAATGATATATTCCGTTTTGGTCTTTTGGTAAACTTCGTAATCCATCACGTGTTAATACCGAATCAATTGTAAATGTATATTCTTTTTGTGGAATATATTCATCTTCTTTTGTACAAGCTGCAAATAAAATTAGAAGGGGTAATAATTTTTTCACTATAATAACTTTTTAATTATTGATTCCCAAGTTGGGTATTCGTTCCAAGTTTCAGTTTCATAAGACCATCCGAATCGTAATAGTTCACCATTGAATCCCCCTGCACCATTAGCAGTTCTATCATCAATTAAATAATCACCAATTAACATATTCTTTAAGTGAGTAACTGCCATTTTTTTACGGAATAAATCTCCAAAGTATTCTTCAATCCAATATCTCTTATCCATAGCCGCCGATGGATTTCCCCAAGGTGCTGCGGTAGCTATATACAATTCATACTTACCACTTTCTGCTAATTTGTTGATTGCTTCAATAGCTCCTTCAATTGGTGGTGCTGTTCTGAATATGCCCGGTATGTGGTCATATCTACCTTCGTATTCTTCTCTTAAATGTGGGCTTCGATTTAGAACAATTTCTACTTGCTTTGAGAAGTCAACTAGAACTCCGTCCATATCAATCCACACTACTTCTTTGTTATTATTCATATCTTCTCTTTCTTTATATGATAAAGATACGAAAAATAATCCATATATCCAAACATTTGCGGTAAAATATGCGATTGATTATCAACCAGTTATGCTGTTTTTTGAGCAAAAATATAACCCGTTGAAAATCAACGAGTTATATCTTATTGTAAATCAATGAGTTATGAAATATACTAATTTTCTACTATATGTACACCCTCTATAAATTCCCCTTCGGATGGGGTTTCTAAATTTAGTTCAAATGGGTTACTTTCACCTAATATAATTTGCTCCTCCAATTCGTATCTTTCCAATACCCTTTTAACGATTCCAGAACGAATACAATCTTCCGATGTAAATTCTATTTGATACGAACCTTTCATTCCGGCTAATCTTCTCCACACATCATAAAATCCACTTTTCTGATATGCTGGTATTCCATTAGCTCTATACTTATCACATTGAGAAAGGTCACCTTCTATAACTAATTTTGAATCATCCGAAATTCTAGTGATTAAAGTTTTCAATTGTAGTGGTGAAGCGTTTTGAGCTTCATCTAAAATGATATATGCTTTTTCAAAGTTTATACCTCTTAAAAAATTCATTACTCTAAACTCAATCTTTTTGTTATCAATCAATTTCTTAACTTCAACAGGTCCTATAATTTTGTTTAATATAAATAATGATGATTCGTTATGTACTTCAATCTTCTCCATCAAATCGCCAGGCAAATGACCTAACTTATCTTCGTTACCAACATCGACTGTTGGATTAATGATAATAAGTTTTTCGATTGGTGATGATTTGTGTAATAATAGTTCTAATCCTTTTTGTATTGAAATGTAAGTTTTTCCGGCACCGGCTAATGCATGAGCCATTATAATATTATTCCCTTCGTTCTCTATTGCTTTGTAAAATCTCTTTTGGTTTCTTGTTTTAAATTTAATTTTTTTGATAACCTTTGGTAATGTGTGTATTACCGTTTCCAATTCTTCTAAACTCTGAAGCTTTTCTTTCTTAGCCATAGTACCATTTTAATTTGTTAAAGTTATGTAACTTTTGCTTTTGGTTTTCTACCTCGTGCTTTTTTTAATTGAATGAGTTTTAATTCATTATGTATATCTCTACACATTTCGTATTTTTCTAATTTAATACAAAGGTTTAGTAAATGTTCTAAGGCTGGAATATATTCATCCTTACCGATTTTGGAAACAATATCGGAATCTTTAAAACGAAATAAAATTATGTGAGATTTTTTGGATGTAATCGCTGATGTTAATCGCTTGAATGTTTGGTGAAGAAGGGAATCCCCATAAGTTTTTAAGTATCTATTAATAGATGCGTTAGAACTATTAAGGTACTTTTGCCATGCAACATTCGGACTAACCATAGGCAATCTTTTTATTACTTATAAATATAACCTAATGGACTTAAACTATTTAGCTTTATTAACTATTTTATAATCCATAATTGAAATTGGTTGAACGATTAGTTCATTCCATAAAGATGTTTTATTTTCTTTACATTTTTCCCAATTTCTACAAAGATTGTTTTCATTATCAGGATACGAGAATCTAAATAAATTAGCTGCTCTATTTCCTTTATCAGTTGCGAAAGATTTTACATCCGATTGAAAAGCCGCTACTAACCTACCCTTTAGTTTTACCAAAATATTACTTTCAGGTCTAAAGAATTCTTTTTGTTGCACAGTAAAAGTTGATAATGAGTATGTGTAGCCTGATTGTAAACTATCCACTAAATTTTTCATACCCTCTTTTGAAGTCCAATGCATTGATATTACTTCTATATTAGTATCGTTATAGGTATCTTTAGTAAATCTTTTATCTAATAAGATATAAGGTTCAATTGCGCCTCTACTTTGAAAAAATGCTATTTTATCGTTTTCTATATTAACAATATAATCTTCAAATTCTTCTTCCAATCCCCATACTCTATGATTCACAAAATCTTCTATAAAATCCAATACATTCTTTTTTGTAAGGTCTGGATACAGTTCCGTTTCAGTATATAACTGATATCCAAAATATGTATTTATTAAATCAACCAATTCTGCGTTATCATCAACAACTCCACCTCTAACATCATACCCTTGCTTTTGTAGTTTAAGAAACTCATTAGCAATAGCTTCCCATTCACTAATAGTGTGGAAAGTTGCTTCTGGTTTTTGATATCCTCTAACTGGGTACATATAATATAAATATTACTTACGTTTTCTTTTAAAGATATTGGTGCCTACATCTTTCTTTGTATCATTTGATAGTTTTGAAAACATAACACCTTTTGATAATTTTTTAGTAGGAACTTCTTGATTATATGCTGGTTTTGGAGATTCTATTCTATTTTTTATTCTTGTAAAAATATTTTTATTATTTAATATTTCTTTTTGAACCCTATCAATTGCTCCAATTATATCAACCTTTTGTTGTAATATGTTATAATTTACAATATAAAATCCAGTTGATGGGTCGGTCGAAACACAATCAGCATATTTAGTATTTAACAATTCTTGTGCTATAACTCCAATTTGTGTTTTCGATTTATCATATATAAACTTAAATTTGTATATATTAATATCATCAATTTGTCCAACTTTAACAACATCGGTTTTTAATCTAGAATCGGAGAATAGTTTTCCTAAGAATTTACCCACTGCTTTAACAGCACCAACTACTTGTTTTATAACCGGTAGGTTTCCTATTTTTTCTAATACTTTACCAACTGCGGTTTTTTCGCTTTCTTCGGATTTTGGTGGAGTTATTCTTTCATCGATAGTTGTTGCTTCAATAACCTCACCCGCCTGTCTTCTTTTATATGCACTAATATATTCACCAGCCCATTCTCCTATATTTTCTGCTTTAATTACATTATTAGTTTCAATTCCGTCTAATTCAAATCCTTGTGGTTTTACCATAAAATCTATAAACTTTATTAAAGCTTCATAATCTATTACCGAATTATCAGATAACAATGAATTACTAACAGCAGAATTTAATTCTTTTATATCACTTTCTAATTTATTTTTTTTCGTTACTAAACTATCTCTTTGTATTTTTAATTTAGAAATAGAATCTTCCAAATCAGTTAAATCTGATGTTAATTTTCTTTTTATTAAACGGCTTAAACCAGATTCTCTTTCACTTTGTTTAAATGTAGTTTTTTTAACTAATTCACTTTCTGCATCTGCAATTTCAGCATTAAATTTATTTATATCGTTATCTACTGATTCTAATTCTTTTTTCAGAGATTCAACATTACGATTTGTTTCGGATGTGTCTGTTATAAAAATATTTTTAACTACATCAACAGGAGCTTCTTTTTCCTCCTTTTCCATCTTTTCAAATATTTGAAAATAATCTTTAAGATTTATAGTTAGAATACTACCATTACCTATTAAGGCTTGTATTGGAAAAAATGGATTATTTACTCTATATGCTAACTTTATATCGTTGTAAAAAGTTTTAGATGTAAATAATTTAGGAGATGTATCATTTTCATCAGCAAATACAGATATTACAAATCTAAATGTTGTGTTATCAATTGGAGTTATATCCTCAAATTTAGGAAGCTGAAAATTTACTTTATTCCTTTCAGGGTATAAACCATTCAACAACACCAAATCTTCTTTAAATTTGGTGTAGTTATTTAAGCTTGGATACCTATTTGGTACTTTTGATAAACTTACATATTGCATGTAAATAAATATTACTAATCGTAATATTCTACAATTACCCCAGCCTCTTTAAACATTTGATTGGAGCGTTCGGCTGATTCTTGCCATTTGGGGTTTGTAGCACCCTTACCTGTTCTTAATACAATTTTTGATATTCCCGAATTGATAATTGCTCGGGCACAATCTGCGCAACTAATTCCACAAGTCATATACATTGTAGTTCCCAATGTGGATACTCCTATTCGTGCTGCGTTGTAAATAGCGTTTCTTTCCGCATGTTCAAACCAAAAATACTTCTCAGGCTTTTCCTGTCTTTCATCAACATTATCGTTGATACCTCTTGGAAATGAATTATAGCCAGTAGAAACAATCTCATTATCTTTACCAACTATAACCACTCCAATTTGAGTATTTTTATCTTTTGATTTTAATTTAACCTGTTCGGCTATATTAATAAAATATTCATCCCAATTCATTATTTACTCCATTTACCTCTTTGAACAATCTGAGCGATTATACCATATACTGATAAATCTTCATAAGTGTCTTGAATCGATTCACCTACTTCATCAGGCTGCCCTAATACTACTAATTGCTTTAATCGCTGAACCTTATCATTAATTCTAAACCACAATCCAGTTAGGGATAACTTAACATCTTCTTTTGTTTCCAACGAAGTACCAACCGAAATATTGCCAGGTCCATAGTTCCTTTGTTTCTTGCAAAATGTAATATACATTTCCTCTGTAATCTTTTTAAATTCTTCGGTTGTATGTGGATATACTCTCTCACAATATTCAACTGCTGATTCTTCTTTCATAACATTATGGTTTTTAGTGAAACACAAATATACGAATAATTTATCACATAACCAAACGATTTCATGTATATTTCTTTTTTTCAAAAATAATTCAAAAAAACTTTACGTTTGGCATATTTCCAGTATATATATATTTATGACACTGGGACACTGGGACTAAAAGACAGTATTAATAAAGACTTAGACAATTACCAGGAAACTTGGACTATATGTCTGAAAAAGTACCATTCTCATTTTTCACAACCACTTTGTAAATTCTACCACTCGGGTCTTCATTTACTAAAGTTCCCACTTTTATTTGAGCTTCTTCTATCGTTTCGAATGAATCGATTGTATCTTCGGCATTTAATTTTAAAACCCATATCTGTCTTTTACTCCAATTAGGGTCACCTAAATTCCTATCTACGGGAATTAATTGTTTGTGTATATAGTAAGTCATTTTGTATTTATTTTTTCTTTAAAAGAGATTTTATATCACAATAACAGGCATTAGCACTATGAGCTATTGCCATTA
>JACCDU010034947.1_pt1 | contig 17480 bp, 15 predicted proteins | sample 7446081 | NCBI WGS metagenome assembly JACCDU01 (sample SAMN15323447, study PRJNA562643) | freshwater metagenome | isolation source: river surface water | place: USA:Blue River Watershed | collected 2017-08-17
ATTAACCTGACTCATCGCAAAAATAAGTGCAATTGAGGTAAGCGCACGCTCACCGCCTGAAAGCATCTCGAGGCCACGCACACGCTTATTTGGAAGCTTCACATCAAGCTCAACCCCTTCTTCCGCCTCCTCATCGTCTGCCTCATCGTCAACATCAATTTCTTCGCCAAACTCATTGATATCTTTCTTTGTCACCTTAATTTTTGGCTTCACGCGGACGAGCTTCGCTTCCCCACCACCAAACATCAGGGCAAAGAAACGATTGAACTCAGCGCCAATCTTATCGATACCAGCCACGAATCGCTCATTGAGTTGCACGCTGAGCTCACGAATTAATTCTTGAAGTTTTACCACTGAGGCTTCGAGGTCGGTAATTTCTCGTTCCAAAAACTCATCACGCTCTTTTACTTCTTTGTACTCTTTTTCAATATCATCATTGACGCCACCCAATTCCTCGAGGCGAATTTTCATTTTCTCGAGCTCTCGTCGTCGCTCGCGTTGCTTGTCACGTGACTCTTCAATTATCGCTGCAGGTAGCACCTCCACTCCATCACGCACAATTGAAAACGTGAAGTACGACGCTGCTCCGCGGCCAATGAGTGACACCGCTTCCTGCAGCTCACGCTTAAATTCATCGCGATCACGCTCAAGAACGCGCAACTCACCATCAATGCGAGCCAACTCATTTTCACAGTCTCGCTGCTCACCGACAATTCGAAATACCTCACGCTCAGCTTCGCGATTTTCCTGACTTTCAGCTTCGATGGAACGCTTGAGGTCGTTGTATGCCGCAGTTGCGGTGGTTTCTTCACTCGCTTTCTCTTCAATTTCTCGAGCAATTTTTTGCAGCGCCGTTTTTGCCATCGCTATCTCCTGCTCTTCTTCACGAGTATCAATTGCTTCGCTGCCACCAACCTTTTCAATAAATGTGCGAACGATGTGGACGACATTACTGAGCGCACGTCTAAGTTGCGATACATCTTCAGCGACAACTGCCTGCTCCACATCCTGCTCTATGGTTGCGAGGAGTTTCTTTACATCCGCGGCGGGAATCGGTGCCTCGTGACCAGCGGCTGCTTTCGCCTTCATGTCGGCAATTCGCCGTTCAAGGTAGCTCACCTGCCCTTCGTACTGACCACTCTGTCGCAGTAACTGCTGTCGCTCAGCGCGCGTGCGGGTCAGTGTACTCTCAAGTGCTAGGAGCTCATCACGCTTCACGTCATGGGTCTGCTTTGCGAGCACCTCCTTGGCTTCAGCGAGCTTTTCATGAAGCTGTTCAAGCTGCGATACGAGCGGTCGGCGGAGTGCTGTCAGTCGATCAGAATGGTAGGCCAGGTACGTATCCTCACGCTTGAGGTATTCACTGTAAAAGGTGGTGAGCTCGTTACGGAGCTCGATTGAGCGCTCAATCTTCTTCACCTGCTTTTCGAGAAACTTCAGGTGCGGCGCCACCTCACGACGAAGTGACTGAACTCGCTCAATATTTTCGGCGGTTTTCTTTAACTTCTTCTCCGCCTCAACCTTCTTGAATTGGTACATCTTGAGTCCAAGAGCATCCTCAATCATCTCGCGCCGCTCCTTACCTGAGGCAGAAAGAATACGGTCTGCTTCACCCTGGGAAATAATATGGTGTCCGGTTGGACCAATATTGGCAGCCGACAAAAGCTCCTGCACATCTTTAAGGCGTACCTTGGAGCCATTGATAGCGTACTCATTGACGCCATCTCGGTTGACTGAGCGCTCCACTTCAATTTCATCGAAGTCCATGGGGAACACGCGCTTCGTATTATCGAGAAGAATGGTCACCGTAGCGCGATTGCCTCGCGAAGTCGTATGCGAACCATTAAAAATCATATCCTCACCCTTCTTTCCCCGGAGCGATTTTAAGGACTGTTCACCAAGCACGAACCGAAACGACTCAGCTACGTTACTCTTGCCAGAGCCGTTCGGCCCAACAATTGCCGTAATCGGCGCACTGAATTCAAGCTCGCCTTTTTTAGCGAACGACTTGAAGCCATTAATGCTGAGGTGTTTCAGGTACATTCCGTTAAAAGCTACGGCGCATCTACACAATAATCATCATTTGTCCCTTCGAGCAAATTCGCACAAATTTCGCCTGTGGTAGCGTTGTATCGATAGTAGTAGGAAGCTCCAGTCGTCCCGTTGTGACGAGGATCTTCAATGACGCCAATGTAGTTCTGTACAACTGCATTGATACTGTTTGCAGTAGTTCCACAGGTCCTACAAATATTTCCCGAAGTGGGATTGCTCGGATTATTTTGCTGATGCAGCTTGATGGCAAGCTGGATCTGCGCTAAATCAGATTCGCGAACCTTATCGCGAGCGTTGGCTCGTGCCTGTGACATATTGGTTACTACCACTGCGGTCAAGAGGCCAATAATAGCCATGACAACGATAATTTCTACTAAGGTAAACCCGCGTTCGGTGTGCATGATGCGCCTATACATATCGCTCATTGTAGCATCACACGGGGGCGAAAAGGCTATGCCTTTTCGCCCCCGTGTGCATTAAATACCCAATCTACGCCCACCCCTTCACGACCATCGCAGCTTCGGCAGCCTGCTGCTCAGCCTCTTGCTTTGCCCGACCTTTGCCTTCGGCAACAAAATCCTTGCCAATGTAAACACCAACCGTAAAAACCCGATCGTGGTCTGGCCCTTCCTGACTTAAGGTCTGGTACGTTGGAGTCACACTATGGTGCTCCTGTGCAAGTTCCTGGAACCGACTCTTTGCATCTTGCCATAACCGCTTCTCCACAATGAGATCAGTCTTCGCAAACAAGTGCGCTGCGATAAAGTGCGCCGATGCTTCGTACCCCTGGTCAAGATATAGCGCTCCTACGAGTGCCTCAAACACGTTGGCCATAATGTACTGACGCGCTCGCCCCGTGTCCTTACTCTCCCCTTTTGACATCAACAAGTAGTCATTAATACCGAGTTTATTAGACGCATCAGCGAGCGAGTTTGTATTTACAATGGCTGCACGTACCGCCGTAAGTTCACCTTCTGGCTTCTCTGGGTACTTCTTAAAGAGAAAATCTGTCACGACGAGCTCTAAGACAGCGTCGCCGAGAAACTCTAAACGCTCGTTATGGTCTTGGCTCGCGTCACGATTCTCGTTGAGGTACGACCGGTGGGTCATGGCACTCACGAGGTGCATCTTATCGGTAAAAGTATACCCGAGTATTTTCTCTAGTTTCGGCACGTCCACTTGGTCTTCAAATCCATCCACCATAAAATAATTGAGATAAATAATGCGAACGACGGTATGCAATGGAATAAACCGTGGGTAGTGCCACAGGCCCTTTCATCGGATGCCGTCACCACAGGTGACAGCTATCGTCGTGCTACCAACATAGTGACAGCTTTAGTCACAATTGGCAATATGTCCTCGTAAAAGTTAAGGTCGAGGATATCGGCGACCTTAAACCACTGCGCATCATCAAGACCACCTTTCTTTTCGAGGGCGAGCTCTTTATAAGGCGCCTTAGCCAAGAAGTACGTCACCTGCTTGCGTACCTTACCAAGCTCTGGGTGCGACGCTACATACTCGTTGTGCCCAAGCTCTGCTTCAAGGACCACATTGAGACCTATTTCTTCTCGAAGTGCACGAACTGCCCCATTTTCAACTGTCTCTTCTTCAGCAATCTTTGACTTTGAAAGCGTCCAGTGCCCAAAAATGTCGTGCACCAAGGCAAAGTACATCACACCATCCTGCTCCGCATAAACCACGGCGCCTGAGAGGCGTTGCACAGGCATTTGATCGAACGGAATATTCTTCTTTGCCTTGCGACCCTGTTCTTCTTTACCAGGTTCACCGATTTCTTTGTAGACAGCACCGAGTACACCGTTTACAAACCGACTACTATTTTCGCCACCAAACTGCTTTGCAAGCTCAATCGCTTCGTTGATGGCCACTTTTGCTGGTACTTCTTTGCGGTCTGCAAAGAGGAGCTCAAAGAGTCCGAGCCGGAGTATATTACGATCAACAGGAGAGATGCGGTCGATTGGCCACTCTGGGGCAGCCTTTTCGATGACCTGGTCGAGCTCGGGTTGCTTACCCAAAACTCCATCGAGGAGTTTGGCCATAAAGGGAGTGTCCGTTTTGTTTTCGGCGAATTCTTCAACGTTGCGGTCAAGGACCGTACGGATCTCTTTTTTGTCGATAGCGTTAAGATCCCACTCAAAGAGTGTTTGAAGAACAATTGATCGCGATAAATGTCGATTCGCCATAAAACTAATGAACACTACTAGTACTGCCGTTTAGTGTAGCACCTATAACCGCACAAAAGTCCGGCCAAAGCCGGACTTTTGTGGATTAACTCACTACTGAGCCTTTTCTGCTACTGCTGCTGCGTCGTTTGGTGCAATTGATTCTGCCTGAGATTTAATTGCCTCACGCTTAGCTGCCATACGCGCTGCTCGCCCTGCCTTTACCGCTTCGAGATCCATAACTTGACGCCCATTGTAGTAGCCGCATTCCAAGCACATGTGATGTGGTCGGTGCTGTGCCCCACAGTGTGCACACACAGACAAAGGCGAAGCCTTAAGCGCGTGATGACTGCGTCGCTGTTTGGTCTGCGAACGGTTGTGTCGCATTCGAATTACCATAGTGCCGAGAACTATAGCAAATATCTATAAAAAAGCAATAGAAAAAGGGTTGCCGTAGGCAACCCTTTGGTTTACTTGCGCTGTGTTCCTGACAGCCGCCGATTGAGGAAAAAACCAGCTTGTTGCTGCCGCTTAGCCACTTCAGCTTCAAACCGATGCTGGCGATCAATCTCGAGAAGCTGCTCACACGGCTTCTTGAGCAGCCCCCAGCCAATCAAATCGATTGCAGCATCATCAATGAAGAAGTCACTGAGACAGCCTTCAATGGCCAACTCATAGACCAATTCTGTGATGTCGATACGCATCAACCCGGCATGGGCCAACAGCCATTTAAGCAATCCTTCTTCAGATCGACCCCGTCCACCAAGGTTTTGCACCAGCGGAGCGGTCCATTCGGACCTATCAGGGTTAAATTCAGTGAAAATCGCTTTCAAATCGCGCGCCGTTGAGTACGGCGTTTTCTTGCGCTGCAGCGTCAAGATACTCATTTTGTATATGTCTCCAGGAACTAGTTTCTGCTACTCTGGATTGTACAATAAAATACGAGTATACGCAATATGTACCTACAGTTCTGGGGAAAACTAAAAGCCACCTATTATAAAAAATAGGTGGCTCAACCTGCCGTTATCGACGGGGTACAAAAGCACCCGTATAGAGTCCGAACCAGAAGGTCATCGGCTGCCTAATCATAGCTTCGGCCAGATGTGCCTGGAAGTTGATGCTGGCAACCATGAGCTGTACTGGAAACGTCAGCGGAGCAGCCCCGACTGCAGAACCAGCGTTTGTCATCGCCTCTTCAAACTGCGCGTTACCCGTGTCGAGCATTAAATGTTCCCTCCTATTTGTACATACCCATCTATGCATTTTGCGTAGCGGACCACACACCTTACAACATTTGGAGATTTTTACAATAGCTCGCTCGGTGCTCTGGGGATAGGCCATACTTCGCAATTGCGTCACGGTGCGCTTTGGTGCCGTATCCCTTATGTTGCGCAAAGTCATACACTAGAAAATCCGCTTTCTTGGCTACCCGCTCCATGTAGTGATCTCGCGTCACCTTCGCCATAATCGAGGCCAATCCAATCACTTTCTCTTTGCTATCACCCTTAATGATGGTCTCTTGATGGACATACTCCCTTGGTGCCTTGAGTCCCCCATCAAGCTTAACTAAAACTTCATCCTGACCTAAGACTCTCCTTGGTTGAACTAATCTACTGAGTGCTTTGGCCATCGCAGCAGTAATCGCTGGCACAATTCCTTTAGTGTCTATCACTTTCGCCGACACCAGTTCCACTGCAAAATCAAGCTGCCCCGCTTTCTGAAGTTCCTTCGCACGTAGGTAAATAACTTCCCGCTTTTTCTCACTCACCTGCTTACTATCACCCACCCCAGGAATCAACTGCCAATCAAAGTCAGTTGGCACCAGCGCCACCCCAACCGAGACTGGTCCAGCAAGCGGGCCACGGCCAGCTTCATCCACTCCAATCACCCATTTTTGCATGTTTATAACTATACCAGGCAGTTTGCTATACTACTCACATTATGGCTGATACCCCGAAACTCCAGGCTGACTTTATTCACCTCCACGTTCACTCCCAGTATTCTCTCTTGAATGCTATTCCAACTAGCAAAGAGCTGGCTAAAGCCGCTAAAGCCGATGGACAAGATGCCCTGGCCATTACCGACGCCGGAGGTCTCTACGGCGCGATTGCCCACATGAAGGCCTGTATCGCCCAGGAAATCAAACCAATCATTGGACTTGATGCGTTCATGGCGCCCCGGACCCGCTTCATGAAGGACCCAATTGATAAGCCCCGCGCACGCCTCGTTCTTCTCGCTAAAACTAACAATGGGTACAAAAACCTGATTAAGCTCGTAACCCAATCCAACACCGAAGGCTTCTACTACCGTCCCCGCGTTGACCATGACCTCCTCAAAGAGTTTGCGAGTGACCTTTTCTGTATCCTTCCTTCCTTTGCCGGTGAAACTACCCAGCACCTCAAAAATGGTGACCTCGACAAAGCCGAAGCCGAGCTCGACTGGTACAAAAGTGTCTACGGCGATAACCTCTACCTCGAAATCACCCACCACCCCGAAATCCTCGACCACGGAGCGTTGCAAGAAAAAATCAAAGCCCTCGCCAAGAAAAGTAACACCCCACTCGTGGCAGCCCACGACGTGTACTACATGGAGAAAGGTGACGCCGTTGCGCGCGAAGCAATGCTCCGTATTCAAAGTGGCGGTGTCCTCGATATTAGTGAGCAGCGTAACGAAGACTTTTCGTTTATCTCCCAAGCAACCGCCAAGGAATACTTTGCTGATGAACCGGAAGCTCTCGCGAACACCATCAAGATTGCCGAGCAGTGCAATGTAGAAATTCCCATTGGTACGAAGTGGTACTTCCCGAACTACGTGATTGAAAGTGGTCGCGAGCCAGACGATGAGCTCAAGCACCAAGCGTACGAAGGAGTCGCCTGGCGTGGGCACGACATCAATAACCCTATCAATCGCCAGCGCATCGATTACGAGCTTGAGGTCATCAAGAATAAAGGGTACTCAAAGTACTTCTTAACTGTAGGTGACCTTATTCGTGAAGCGCGCGAGCGCGGCATCCTCACCACCATTCGAGGGTCAGTGGCCGGTTCCTATACCACCTACGTGCTCGGGATTACGAACGTGGACCCGCTTGAGTACAAGCTCCCCTTTGAGCGATTCCTAAACCCAGAGCGTCCGTCAGCTCCCGATATCGATATGGACTACGCCGATAATCGGCGTGATGAAATTATCGAGTACGCCAAACAAAAATACGGTGAAGATAAAGTAGCGCAGATTGGTACCTTCGGAACCATGATGGCGCGCGCGGCAGTGCGTGATGTCGCACGCGCCCTTGGGCACCCCTACTCAGTTGGTGACCGTATCGCGAAGCTCGTCCCTATGGGTAGCCAAGGCTTCCCAATGACCTTGAGTAAAGCGCTCGAGATTGAACCAGACCTCCAAAAGCTCTACAAGCAAGACAGTGAGTCACGCGACGTCATCGACCTCGCGAAGAAAATTGAAGGTCGCGCGCGGCACGTAGGAGTACACGCCGCCGGTGTTGTTATTGCTCCTGAGCCACTTTCTGAGTTCGTCCCTATCCAGCTCGATACCAAAACCGGTAAGTTCATTACCCAGTACGAGATGCATTCCGTAGGTGAAGACGGTGTCGGGCTTTTGAAGTTTGACTTCTTGGGTATCAAAAACCTCGCCATTTTGGCTGATGCCGTTAAGCGCGTAAAAAAGATTCACAATATTGATATTGATATCGAAAATATTCCGCTCGATGACCATAAGACGTTTGATATGCTCGCTGCTGGGCAAACCATGGGGCTCTTCCAGCTCAACGGTACCGGCATGACCTCGTTCTTGAAGCAGCTCAAGCCTTCAACCATTCACGACATCAACGCGATGGTAGCCCTCTACCGCCCCGGCCCAATGGAAATGATTCCGCAGTACATTGAGCGTAAGCACAATCCAGGCCTTATCTCCTACCTCGACCCACGGCTCGAGAAAATTCTCGACCGATCGTACGGCGTTATCACCTACCAGGACGACGTGATGATGACCGCGATTGAACTCGCGGGCTACAGCTGGCTTGATGCGGACAAGCTCCGTAAGGCGATGGGTAAAAAAGTTCCCGAGGTAATGGCCGCCGAAAAAGATAAGCTCATGAAAGGCTTCCTCGAGTACGGTAAGCTCTCACACAGTGTGGCTGACCGACTCTGGAAACTCATTGAGCCGTTCGCCGCGTACGGGTTCAATAAAGCGCACGCTGCTTCCTACGGCCGCGTAGCCTACCAAACTGCCTACATGAAGGCCAACTTCCCGCATGAGTACATGTCGGCTGTTCTTACTGCCGACGCTGGCGATACCGATAAAATTTCTGAAATCATTCACGAGTGTGAACGCATGGGTATTGTGGTCTTGCCGCCAGATATCAACGAATCGTTCTCACCCTTCTCCGTAGTACCAGCCCAACACGGAAATGATGCGCGCATTCGCTTTGGACTGACAACAATCAAAAACTTCGGCGAAGGCATTGCGGACGCAATCATTGAAGAGCGAAAGCAGCATGGTCCGTTTGCCTCACTTGCCGACTTCCTTTCACGCGTCCACAACAAAAACCTAAACAAGAAGTCACTTGAAGCGCTCGTGATGACCGGGGCGCTCGATCGCTTCAGTGAGCGCGGTCTCATGTACCACAACATCGACAACATGCTCGCCTTTAACCGAGAGCACGTGTCCGGCAAGGAATCGAGTCAAGACTCGCTCTTTGGCGGTATGGATACTGCTATCAACGACCTCACGCTTGTACCGTGTGAGCCGGCAAGCAAAGAGCAAAAACTCCTCTGGGAAAAAGAACTCCTCGGTGTCTACGTATCGGGTCACCCACTCGATCAATTTAAGGCCGACATTGAGAAGCGCACCAAGATTGGTGAAATCAGAAAAGCGGTCGAAGAAAAACAAGAACTTCCAATGGTGCGTATGAAAGGTGAACTCGTTACTGCCGGCATGATTGAGACAGTCAAAGAACTCCTCACTAAAAAAGGAGACCGCATGGCATTTATCCTGCTTGCCAACCAAACCGACAACATCGAAATGGTTGCCTTCCCGGAAACTTACGCAGCCTCCAAAGACCTCCTCGTCCCTGGCACCTGTGTGGCAGTTAAAGGCAAGCTCTCTATCCGCAACGATGAGCCAAGTATTTTGGTAGATAAACTCAAAGCGCTCGCGCCAACAGAATCATCCACAGCATAGTACCCGACCAAAACAGCCCCGCACCACCAGGGCATAGTGTCGGACATACCCAAGGTACACGTAACTGTGTAGGGTTGACTTTTTCTAAATATACAGTACGGTATATCAAGATTTGAACCACCAAAGCAAGGAGCTTTCGTATGGACCGCGTTCATAAAAAAGTGGGTAAATTCTTTGAAACCCACGGAGCCAAAGAAATTACGCTTAGGGTACGATATCGTAGTCGCCTCAAGAATGAGGTAGTTTCATTCGATGTTGAGCATGTGGTAGCGGACAAAGTAATCCGTATCCCCGCCTCTGACTACCCCGGACCAAATTTCTTTGTGCAGACAAAAAAATGGCCAGTGACCGACATTGAATCGTTGGTTGAACAGGCACCGTACCGCCTCACCGTTCGACCAAACGGTCTGCCCAAGGTACAGGCAGGTAACCCCCTTCTGCTCCCGCTCCAGTGGCACGTGCCGTGCCAAGTGGTGGAACGCGTACCGTTTCCTACCGACGCCATTACACAAGGTGTTCGTATAGAACATTTTTTCTACCACAATGAGGACACCATGGTGCTGTGGCAAAAACTCCTTACGAGACTTGCCACTGCCCACAGCAAAGCTGCCATTGCGCAGGTGCTGCAAAAGTTTTAGACAATCGCACCCCGATAGGTTGGTGCGATTTTTTAATATTTTCTAAAATTGACGTTTTGGAACGTAATGGTAGGATTACTTAAATTCAGAGATTGCGGTGGCTACCAACCACCGAAACTTTATTCCATACCATACATAGTATGCAATAAAGTTTGTCCGTAACGACCTAATCCGAAACCAATGAAGCGCCAGGCAGCATACTGCCCTGGAAACTCGGTGGAACCGCGATCAGAATCGTCCGGGTAAAAATGTAACGTTGTTATATTTTTACCCGGGCGTTTTTTTATCAACATATCATTTCAACGCCCAAAATGAGATGAAATGCAAGGCAGGGAGAAGCTGGCGCAGGAGCCGTATCAGGTATACGGTGACAGCGACTAGAGGCTCCCTAACGAAGCAGTTCGCTCATTTTGGGTGTTTACCCAAACCATGCAACAAGACTTACATAATAAGCGACACACATTAGCTCACCTCTTGGCCGCAGCGGTCGTGAAGCACTACCCGCACGCCAAACTTACCCTTGGACCAGCCATCGATACCGGCTTCTACTACGACATCGATTTTACCGGTGGTGAAATTCTCAACGATGAAGGTTTGAAGGAAGTTCAGAAGACCATGAAGAAACTCCTCAATACCTGGACCGAGTTCACCCATGAGGAAGTAACCCCTGACGCAGCGCGGGCGGTTTTTGCGGGAAACCAGTACAAGCTTGAGCTCATCGACGAAATTGTCGGTCGCGGCGAAGCAATTACCCTCTACACGTGTGGCGGCTTTACTGACCTCTGTCGAGGTGGTCACTGTGAACACCCAAAAGATGAAATTGATGCCGACTCATTCCGGCTCGATAAGGTAGCTGGTGCTTACTGGCGCGGCGATGAGAAGAACCCGATGCTCACCCGTGTGTACGGCCTCGCTTTTGAAAACCGCGAAGAGCTCGATGCCTACCTCCATCAACTCGAAGAAGCCAAGAAGCGTGACCACCGAAAGCTCGGCCGTGAGCACGACCTCTTCACCTTCTCTGAGCTCGTTGGCGCCGGACTCCCCCTCTGGACCCCAAAAGGTACCCTCATTCGTCACCAACTCGATACGTTCATCTGGCAACTCCGCGAAAAGCATGGCTACCAGCGGGTCACTATCCCCCACATCACGAAGAAAGACCTCTACGTCACTTCAGGTCACTGGGATAAGTTTGCCGATGAACTATTCCGTATCACCACTCGTGAAGGTAAAGAGTACGCCCTGAAGCCAATGAACTGCCCACACCACACGCAAATCTTTGACCGCCAGCCACATAGCTACCGCGACATGCCACAGCGCTATGCTGAAACTACTATGGTGTACCGCGACGAGCAGTCAGGCGAACTCGGTGGACTCACTCGTGTACTCTCTATCACGCAAGACGACTCACATGTGTTTTGTCGTCACAGCCAAGTGAAGGATGAATTCTTCCGTATCTGGGATATCATCGACACCTTCTACGGCACCTTCGGTTTCAACTTGCGCGTTCGCCTCTCCTTCCATGAGCCAAGCGAAATGGAGAAGTATCTCGGCACCCCTGAAATTTGGGCAAATGCTGAGAATGCACTCCGCGACATCGCGAAGGAACGCAATGCAGACTACTTCGAGGCTCCGGGTGAAGCTGCCATGTATGGCCCTAAGCTCGACTTTATGGCCAAAGATTCACTTGGCCGTGAACACCAGGTAGCCACCATTCAGCTTGATATGAATCTCCCTGAGCGATTTGACCTCAGCTGCATCAACGAAAAAGGCGAAAAAGAGCGCATCGTCATGATTCACTGCGCTATCATGGGCTCTATTGAACGCTTTTCAGCTGTCCTTATTGAGCACCTCGGCGGTCAGTTCCCACTCTGGCTTGCTCCAGAGCAGGCGCGCATTATCCCTATTGCCGACGTCCATGTGGCGTACGCTGATGAGGTCTTCGCTACCCTCAAGGCAGCCGGGCTTCGGACAAGCGTTGCGGCTGAAAACGAATCAATGGGCAAGAAAATCCGTGCAGCCAAAAACGATAAACTCCCCTACTTCATTGTCCTTGGCGACAAAGAGGTAGCTGATCGTACGGTGACCCTTGAGAAGCGGGATGGGACCAATGAAGTACTCAGTCTGGACGCATTGGTACATAAACTCACTGAAGAAAACGTTTCTAAAGCGCAGTAACATACCACCTACAAAACCGCCGGCAAGCAACGCTTGCCGGCGGTTTTACTATCCCCCACGCTAGTTTGACAAATACTGTAATTGTGTTAAAGTGCTGAACGGACAGCACAAGTGAAGGAAAACTGATGATTGTACGAATGATGCGCAAAGCCCTGAAGCAGGACCTAGGCAAGCCGACATCACTCAAGCCGCAATTGCCGCGGCCACAGAAAACCCTCTATATCCCCCGCAAGCACTTTGCCCAGCTTTTGGACCCCAACCGCCGCTACACTGACGAACTGGCGCCGCGCTATCGGAGAGCAGGAGACGAATCGACCACCGAAGGCGAAGTGGTCATCGTCCGTCTCCTTTCAGATATCGGCAACGGTCGCTTCGTCATTGCGCGTCTCGTTCGCCACCCACTCGCCCCGGCACAATTTGTCCTTCGGCACTAAGAGCAATCACATACGCGTACAAGAGACCCAAATCGGGTCTCTTTTTTATATCGGTACACCACATACTACAAAAAACTCCCCAAACGGGGAGTTTTTTGTATGTGGTGCGGTCGGTATTATACGACTGCCTTTACTGCCTTCATGATAGCCATCTTCACAGCTTCTTCTTCAGAGGTGTATACCCCATCGAGTGCACTGGTGAGTGCCTTAATAGCAGCAGCAATCTGACCGTCAGTAAGTGCAGCAGTCTCCTCAGCCAACATAGTTGAAAGGGTTACCACTTCACCGCGACGAGCGCGTACTACAGCATCAAGTTCAGCGGCAGCATCAGCCAATGCAATCATTGGGCGATGTGCGATGAGCTGGTAGGCAGCAACGATGTTGCCGGTAACAATCGCTTCTGCGAGTGAACCGCCGTTTCCAGCTGTTACTTCAGCTGCGATAGTAGCGGCAGCATTGTTCGTCTCAAGGAGTGATTCAAGACGGGTAAGGTTAATAACCAACCATCCATCTTCACTTGGAAACGCAGACTTTGCCTTCGCAATCAACTGATCGAGTGCAGTCATGCGCTCATCGGCTGCTGTTACCTTGGTAAAGTACCGCATAGCATCTGAAGAGAAGAGCGCCTTCTGAAGATGTGCTCGGTTTTCAAGCTCAGTCATTTCAATTGAAGCATCAACTTCTGCTTCGGTCATTACGTTCTCTGCAACTACTGCTGCAGCGTATCCTACAACTGGCGCAATGCCGGTTGGCAAGTTAGCTGGTACATCTGGTGTCGAAACTGTAGCAACATATTCTGCGGCTGGTGATACATCAGTCTGTACATCACTACTTGCTTCAGTGTACGGCACATGATCGTGTGCTCCAGCGAGTGAAACGCCACCAATCATATCGCGACGTACGGCAACGACGTAGGCTACAAAGAGTCCCCAAATCGTCAAGAGCGCGTAGAAGATAGTCGTCAGCATCGGACCGGCTTCAAAACCGGTGTACGGTACCTGTGTAAGTGAGATACCGGCTACCAATGGCAACTGGTTGCGGGTTTCAGTAATTGAAACTCCATCCTCAACTTCTACTTCTACCTTACAGGTCTTTTCGCGTGAACCCTTTTCACCAACGAGGGTAAAGGTAGTGTCCTTGGTTGGGCGAATCTTGATTGACCCATCGAGGTCATCCTTATCATCACCATCAACGAGTACGTTTCCGTGGTTATCCTTGATAACAACATCTTCGACACGAGTTGTGGTCCAACTCAAGGTAATTTCCTGGCCACGCTTGATTTCATCATCAGAAACCTTAAGTGTACACTTTGGACTTGAAGATCCGCCACCGCCACCTGAACGCTCAGCTACTTCAATCGTAAGCGGACACTGGACTGAACGGCCATCCTTTGTTGCGGTGAGGGTGTAGGTTTTATCGTCACCAAGTGAAACTGTAGCTGATCCATCAAACGCAGGGTTTGAAATATCAGTAATTGCAATCGCATCGAGGTTATTGGTGTCCCATGAGAGGGTCACGTTGCCACCACCGTATGGAAGTGAGTAGTCATTTGCAGTAAAGCGAACGTTGTTGGCACATGAGAGCGTATCCTGTGTACCAACCGTTACGTGTACTGTACAGGTCTTGGTTGATTGACCAGCCTTTTCAGCCGTCAACGTAAAGGTAGTATTTTGTGTGACTGAGACACTACGTGAACCGTCAGCTGACACTTCACCGATACCGTTATCAATTGAAACCTTTCCAGCGTTTGAGGTAGCCCATGAAAGATTCACAGTGCCACCGCCGTATGGAAGTGAGGTTGGTGACGCAGTGAACGAATCACATGATGGAGCGTACTCCTGCTCTCCCACGTTTACAGATACTGTACAATCAGCACTTGCTGCACCGTTTTCAACCGTCAAACGGAACGTGGTGTCGTTTGTGACTGACACACTGCGTGAGCCGTCTGCAGCAACTTCACCGTATCCAACGAGCGTCACCTTCGTTGCGTTCGTGGTCCCCCATGAGAGGTTCACGGTACCGCCACCGTATGGAAGGTTCGTTGGACTAGCATTCAAGAAGTCACACTTTGGTACTACTTGGTCAGCCACATCAACGCGTACCTGGCAGGTGTCTGCTCCGTCTGCGTTCGCAACACGGAAGACAAACGTGGTGTCATTCGTTACGTTCACAGTCTTTGAACTATTGAGCGCTACCGCTGATCCGTCTGGGGTAAGAGTAGCTGATGTTCCCTTTTCTGAAACCCAAGTAAGGGTTACGTTGCCACCACCAACTGGAAGTGAGGTTACACTTGCCGTGAGTGACTTACAAATTGCTGGTTCTGGGTCAGGAGTTGGGGTTGGAGTTGGAGTCGGGGTTGGGGTTGGGGTTGAGCAACAACCACCACCTTCCGAGCCATTAGACCCACCATCACCACCACCCCAAGCTGAGGTAATAGTCACTGCTGCAGCACTAAAACTTACAGCGAGTGCTACAACGAGGATTGTGTTTAAAATTGTTTTATTCATATATTTGTTGATAGTTAAGTAAACCTCAATATTCTTACCTACACCCATGTACGCAAGAATAATAGAGGTCGCGAGCGGGGATTACCAGCTCGCGACGATTTTTTCAGGAAAGGAATCAGCGAACGTGCAGGACTGCCTGGAAGACATGCTCCCAGTCGTTCTTCTTCCACTCAGCAACAGCGCCCGGCGGGAAGTGAATCCCCATCGATGCACCGTTGCGGCGATTCGGCCAGGACGTCAGTCCATCGGGGCAGTAGACCACGTAGGCGATCTTGTCCCGAAGGCTTACGGGAATGCTCCAGCCCAGACCACCCGTTCCACCTTGGGAAACCAGCACGTAGTGCGGATCACCCAAGTTGGGAAGTTGCGGGTCATCCAAGACCGGAAAATTCCGGGGGTTCGTCTCGAACCGAACGGCACTGACCGTCGGGTTCGGAGACGAGGCGCTGTAGCGGAACTCCCGCATCAGCTCAGCCGGGATCCGGTAGCTCGGGTCATTTGCAACTTCCGGCTTGAGCCAGATGAAGAGATGCCCTCCGCTTTTGGCCCGGATGAAGTCGCCACGACCATCAACGACGCGGTTGTAGATGGTCTTGGTACCACTCCGCGGGTTGCCACGAATCATTCGTTCGTCGGCGTCGGTGTGACGCAGGTTGGCGAACTGGAACGAGAAGCAGCTGTTCATGCCCTCGCGGGTGCAGGGCCGCTCTTCAGCGACAGCCTGCTGTCCCATCCCCACCATCACGATGGTGGCGAGGATGGTAAGGATGGTTTTCAACATGTGCATACTCCTTGATGCTGGTTTCAGTCACAGCCACCGCAGCGAACCCGGTAGGGGTCGTAGACAGGGGCATCCGGTTCGGGGGTCGAGACGCGCGGCGGAGACTTCTTCTTCGCCACGTGCTTGTGGAGGTGCCAGACAACGAGCCGAGGCTCGGTGCAGAGGCCACCACAGGTGGCCAATTTCTCGGTCATCGGCACGATGTACATGAGGTTGTCGACCTCGAGCACATAGGCCGGGAACTGGCCCAGGTGCTGCTCCAGCGCGGCCACCACCATCGGGTGGTCACCGCCCGTCGTGTAGCCCTTCAGCCGCTGGGGCGTGAAGAGAACCGGTTCAGCCTTCCCCATGACGGCGATCATCGAGTGCAAATGCGCTTCGGTGAATTCGCCTTCAGCGGAGTGTTCAGCTGCCCGTTGCTCCCAGACCCAGCCGAGATTTTCGTAGCCGCCCGGAAGCGGGCAGTCGATTGGGATGGATTTGGAGCCGATGGAGAGCTTGCCCCCTGCGACATTCATCGCGATGGGCGCCAGGCCAGGGATTCCCCCGAGTTCCAGTACCCGTCCTTTCCAGCACATCGCCTGAAGAGACGAGGCCGGCAGCATCCAGAGGTCAGCTTCCTTCGTGAAGCGGATGACGATGTCGTCACCCACCATACCAATGGATTCGACCTCGGTCGCGAGGGTGACAGTTTCAGTCACGGTCTCGGTCACCGTCTGCGTCTCGACCGTGGTCGAAAGAGTTTCGGGTTCCGGGGTGACGTCTTTGACTTCCTGGGCCAGGGCCGCGTAGGCGACCCCAGCAATCAGGATGGCAGCAAAGCCGCCCGTCAGTTTGTTCATGGTCATGTCGTGTTCCTTTCCTGAATGACCCATATAGGGTCAGTTGTGATGAGCAAACGCCTCTCGTCTGCAGCTGCGGAACCAATCTTTGACGGACGGGTTGCGGAGCTGCAGTGAAGCCACGTAGTGAGAACAATTTCTCAGCACGTGGCTGCCTATTTCAATTCTGAAATAACGAGTATGTGGTGGGGCTACCAGGGCCCGAAGGAGCGTACTTCTTATACCAATATGATAGCAGATAACTTGACTTTTGTCAAGCTTATGGTCATACATTATTGTTGGCTTTTGGTCTCAGGTACTAACCCAAGAATAGTCGAAAAGGCCTTATCTTACAAGACTTTTTTATCAATGAGGACCGCTTCGACAATGAATCGATCATCTTTTGCACCAAAACTATCGCACGTGGCTAAAGTGAGCCGTGCTTCACCAGGGGTTTCTGGCACAAAGACCTCTGAGGCCTTGGCTTCATACACCTTTTCAACCCGGTACACGTACTCGGTATCAGCTGAGGTGAGGCGAATTTTATCCCCCCAGGTAAGGGTTTGGAGACCATTAAAGGCCTGGAAGTTCTTATTGAGCACATTAGGCAGGTAGCTTGAATGGCCCAAAATAAGGATATTTCCATCTTTGGTGAAATCGGCTGAGTCTGGGTGACGCACTACCCCATCAAGGAGTGCC
>JACCDU010298703.1_pt1 | contig 17478 bp, 15 predicted proteins | sample 7446081 | NCBI WGS metagenome assembly JACCDU01 (sample SAMN15323447, study PRJNA562643) | freshwater metagenome | isolation source: river surface water | place: USA:Blue River Watershed | collected 2017-08-17
ACATGGAACCCGATGGCCGTGGTCGCGTGCGTTTGGAATACCGCATTCCTGCCCGTGGCTTGATTGGTTTCACCAACGAGTTCTTGACCTTGACCCGTGGTTCAGGTTTGATCTCCAACATCTTCGACAGCTACGAGCCACACAAAGGCGACATCGCTGGCCGTAAAAACGGTGTCTTGATCTCCATGGACGACGGCGAAATCTTCACCTACGCCTTGGGCAAGTTGGACGACCGTGGTCGCATGTTTGTGAAGGCGGGCGATCCTGTGTACGAAGGCATGATTGTGGGTATCCACAGCCGTGACAACGATTTGGTGGTCAACGCCACACGTACCAAGCAGCTGACCAACTTCCGCGTGTCTGGCAAAGAAGACGCCGTCAAGATCACACCTCCGATTGACCTCACGCTCGAATACGGTGTGGAATTCATCGAAGACGACGAGTTGGTGGAAATCACGCCCAAGAGCGTGCGTCTGCGCAAGCGCTTCTTGAAAGAGCACGAGCGTAAGCGCAACAAGTGATCCACTTGTTTTGAAAAAGCCGAGGTTCGCCTCGGCTTTTTTACGTCTTAACTTTCCATCTGTCGCGCGGGTGCAATTCAGGTGTTTGCTGCGATATTGAATTGAAGAAAATACACACAAGTATTTGCAGAAGGAATCACCATGTCCACCTACACCACCGATGTGCACGCTGAGCGTGTGGGCCATTTAGGCCTCATCACCCTGAATCGTCCTAAGGCCTTGAACGCGCTCTCCCTGGCCATGGTGCGTGAGCTCAACCATGTGCTGCAGCAGTGGCAAGACGACGCGCAGGTGAGGGCGGTGGTCGTGCGTGGCAGCAACAAAGAAGGCCCATTCGGTGCATTCTGTGCGGGCGGTGACATTCGTTACTTCCATCAAGCAGCATTGAGTGGTGATGTGACGCTGGAAGATTTCTTCACAGAGGAATACAGCCTCAACCATTTGATTCAAAACTACCCCAAGCCCTACATCGCATTCATGGATGGCATCGTCATGGGCGGCGGTATGGGCATTAGCCAAGGTGCATCGCTGCGCGTGGTGACTGAGCGCACCAAGATGGCGATGCCCGAGACGCACATTGGTTTGTTCCCAGATGTCGGCGGTGGTTATTTCTTGGGGCGTTGCGCTGGTCCTGCATGTCCCGCCTACATGGGTGAATATTTGGCACTCACGGGCTATGTGCTGCGCGGCGGTGAATCGCTGCATGTGGGTTTGGCCGATGTGTCTGTCGATTCAACGGCCTTGCCTGCGCTGTGGGATGCGTTGCAGCAGCATGAGTGGGCCACTGGCGATGCTGTGGTGAAGTGGCTGCGCGAACAGGCGGAGGCCTCCACTGCGCAAGCATTGACTCAAATGCCAGCATGGCAAGGCGCCCGCATTGATCAGGTGTTCGGCTTAGCCACAGTGGCAGACATGGAGCAAGCCCTGCAAGGCGATGATGAATGGTCGATGCAAACCTTGAAGGCTTTACACCATCAATCGCCGTTGATGCTGTGTGTCACGTTAGAGCAAATTCGCAGAGGTAAGAACATGACGCTTGCCGATGACTTGCGCATGGAGCGCGATTTGGTGCGTCATTGTTTTCAGACCGACCATTTGTCTCGTCGCGGCGTCAGCAGTGAAACGGTGGAAGGCATCCGCGCTTTGGCGGTTGACAAAGATCACACACCGAAGTGGCAGCCCTCGCGCATTACGGATGTCACGCCAGAGATGGTGTTGCCATTTTTTGAAAGCCCTTGGCCTACATCAGCGCATCCATTGCGCCATTTGCGCTGAAGCACAAAGAAATACGCCCCTATTCAAGGGGCGTTTTCTTTTGGGGCACACGCGTATTCAGCGGGGCAGCGTGTGCAAGGGAATGTCTTTGCTGCTGGCCAGCTTGTCGAGTTGTGCGCGAGTTTGCGAGGCCAAGAACTTGGCAATCGCTTCATGCGTGCTGCGTTTGTGCATTTGCATGGCCGCTTGTGGGGGCAAGCCTGCGGCTTCACACAGACGTGCTGCAAAGTGCGGTTCTAGGGCGGCCACTGCGACGCGTCCATTTTTGCAGGGGTAAATCTTGTAGCCCGCATGTGCGCCACCTACATCACCGCTGGGCACTGTCAGGCCCCAAGTGCGGGGGAGCGCTAAGTAGGCTGATGCCTCGCACAACGCGACTTCGTGGAACACGCCTTTGCCGTGTGTGCGGCCTGGGCGTTGACGCAAGAGCAAGGCTTGCAGCACCGCTTCTGTGGCAAACAAAGAGCCACCCATATCGGCATACAAACTCGCGGGCATCTCCAACCCGTTCACCAAGCCGCTGTCTGCTTGGTAGGTCAAGTCGTGTCCTGCTTCTTCTGCACGTTCACCAGGTGCACCCACGATGCTCACCACACACAGCGCAGGGTAGCGCTTATGCAGTTCTTTCCATGCCAAACCTAGCTTCACCAACGCCGAGGGGCGAAACGAGGTGATGAGTACATCGGTTTGCGCCAGTTGTTTGTGCAGCGCTGCTTGGCCGCGTTCGGACTTCAGATCTGCTTGTAAAACCTTCAAACCTTGGTGCATCACCTCGTAGGCTGCAGGTTTGTAAATGCCCATCGGATCTGCTGTGCGCATGCCTTTGGGGGCCATAGGTTCGAGCTTGGTGCACTTCGCGCCCATGGCTTGCAGGCGCATCACGGCAGCCGGGCCTGGCAAGTTCAACGCGAGGGTGAGAACGCGTATGTTTTTGAGTACGCTGGCATGGTGTGTGGGCAAAGCAGTCATGCACGTATTATCTGAGGCCTGAGCGGCGAAATTTTGGTTTTTCGACAAGGGCAAACCACGGAATGAAAATAGACTTTGATGGTATTCAAGCGTTTGTAATGGTGGCTGAGATGGGGGGCTTTCACAAGGCTGCTGAGCGACTGAATGTGACGCAAACTGCACTGACCAGGCGCGTACAAAAGCTAGAGGCCTACTTAGATTTGAAGCTACTTGACCGCACCACACGCTTCGTCAAGCTCACGCCTGTAGGGGAGGATTTTTTACCGCAAGCGCGCTCAATTGTTTATGACATGTCGGCTGCAGTGACTAGACTCAAAGACAAGTCTAAACACTCAACGGGTAATTTCACGTTATCGTGTGTACCGACGATGGCAGCCTACATCCTGCCCAATCTGATCAAACTTTACGCCCAGAAGTATCCAAACAACCGAATACGCTTGGTCGACGCAACTTCCTACCAAGTGCGAGAGGCGGTGTTGGCAGGTCAGTCGGAAGTGGGTATTGCGATCCACGGCGAAAAGCACCCAGGTTTGATCGAAACACAGCTATTTGAAGATCCATTGATGTTTTTCTGTCGTGAAAACCATCCACTAAGCCAAAAAAAATCTGTGCGTTGGCAAGACATGAGTGACGCCAATTTGATTGTTGTGAGCAACTTTGTAGCGACACGTGTGTTCATGGACTATCAATTGGCTAAACGTGGCATTAGCCTGTCTGGGGCTTATGAGGTCCAGCATCATGCAACAGCAATTAACTTGGTGGCTGCAGGTGTTGGATGCTCAATCTTGCCGTCGTCATCGTGTGGTGAAAACGACCGCATGGGTGTGATTCGGATTCCTTTGGTTGACCCTGTGGTCAAGCGAAAAGTTGTCTTGATTCAACGAAAAGGTAGCACCTTGTCCCCGGCTGCATCCGCATTCTGTGATGTGCTGAAAAAGGCTTCAGTCGAATCTTTTGGAAAGAAAAAACGCAAGTCTCAGTGATGCGACAAACGCATCAATCTTGTCTTAAATTGCATTTTACAAAATTGGTCATGCAAGCCACCATATCCCTATTCGTTAACACATTAGGAGATATGAATGTTTACAAAATTTTTGAACACTGCAACAACCCGTAAGAAATTCTCACTTGCAGCGCTGGCATCGCCTTTGATCGTTGCGAGTGCTTTGAGCTACCAGTCGACGGTTGCTGCGCAAACTTTTCCTACGAAGACCATCACGATCGTTGTCCCAACAGCTGCTGGTGGCGCCAATGATGCGATGGCTCGCATCATTGCTCAAGGTTTGCAGGCCAAATTAGGACAGGCCGTGGTTGTTGATAACAAGGCTGGTGCAAACGGTGCGATTGCTGCTGAGTTTGTGGCCCGTGCGCCGGCGGATGGTCACACGATTTTGTTCGGCTACATCGCAACTCACGGCATGAACCCTGCATTGCAAAAGCTGAAATACGATCCAATTGCAGATTTTGAACCCATCGGTTTGGTGGCCAGCTCTCCTACATTGATGGTGGCAACCAACTCTTTGCCAGTCAAAAATGCCTCCGAATTTGTGGCTTTGTCTAAATCCAAACCCGGCGTGATGAATTACGCTTCAGCGGGTAAAGGAACAGCACCTCACTTTGCTGCCGAGCTTTTCAAAATGACCACAGGTGCAGATATGGAGCACGTGCCTTACAAGGGTTCAGCCCCTGCGATTGTTGACACGATTGGTGGCACAACACAGATCATGTTCCCAAGTTTGTTCACTGCCTATCCTCAAGTCAAAGGCGGAAAAATCAAGGCCTTGGGCTTGGCTGGTGCAAAACGCTCTCCATTGATGCCAGATGTGCCGACCTTGGCTGAACAAGGTATTCAGAACGTGAATGTGGGGCAGTGGTATGCACTGTTTGCGCCTGCCAAAACACCCGCTGCTGTGATTCAGCGCTTGAATAAAGAAGTCAACTTAGTGTTGAACGACAAAGCTAATGAAAAGAAGATTGAAGATCAAGGCGCAGAAGTTGAAACAGGCACGCCTGAACAATTGAAAACATTGGTTCAAAAAGAGCTCGTGCGTTGGAAGTCGGTCGTCAATACTGCCAAGATTACGGCTGACTAATTGCCAGCTCATCGCTTAGCCCCACTGTTTACTTTTGACGTTTATGACTATTTCTTTGCCTTGTGTTTTGATGCGTGCGGGCACCTCCCGTGGTCCTTTTTTCTTACGCGATTGGCTGCCAGAGTCTGATGAAGCGCGTGATCAAGCTTTGATCGGCGCGATCGGTGCTTCGGACCCGTTGCAGTTGGATGGTTTGGGAGGGGGCAGCACGCTCAATAGCAAGGTGGCGATTGTTTCTAAATCAAGTCAGCCAGATTGCGATATTGATTATTTGTTTGCGCAAGTGGCTGTGGGGCATCCGTCAGTCGACACACGTCCGAATTGCGGAAATATGTTGTCTGGCGTTGCGCCTTTCGCCATTGATCAAGGATTGATCCCAGCTCAGGACGGGTTGACGAAGGTGCGTGTTTACAACGTCAACACGAAGTCTCGCATCGAAGTGACCGTGTGCACGCCAGATGGCAAGGTGAGCTATGAAGGTGATGCACGTATTGATGGTGTGGCAGGTACAGCCGCGCCCGTCTTGCTAAATTTCTTAGATGCTTGGGGGGCGGTCACTGGAAAAGTCTTTCCAACAGGCAATCGCATTGATGTGATCGATGGCATGGACGTCACCTGTATCGATGCAGCGATGCCATTGATGATTTTGCGTGCCAAAGACTTCGGTTTGACTGGGCGTGAGCGACCCGCTGAGTTGGATGCCAACAGAGCCTTTTTGGATCGTTTGGAGTCCTTACGCTTGAAGGCTGGGCAAATGATGGGCTTGGGCGATGTATCAGGTAGCGTGATTCCCAAGCCTGTATTAGTGAGCGAAGGAGACTCTGAAAACAGCATCACCTCACGCTATTTCACACCGCACAAATGTCACGCTTCTCATGCGGTGACGGGGGCTATTGGCGTCGCAACTGCATTTGCGCTGCCTGGAACGGTGGCCAGTCGGGCCGCCATGAAGCCAGGTCGCCATGCGTTGGTGGTTTTGCACCCAGCCGGTCAAATTGATGTAGAAGTTGAATTGGAAGGTGAGGGTGAGAGCGCGGCATTAACCAGCGCCGCATTGGTGCGTACGGCACGAAAAATCATGCAGGGCATTTTGCATTTACCGAGTTATGTATTTACACCCAAAACCTAAGACGTTGGGGACACCAATCCACTTGATTTCAAACTAACCACCTCATGGTTTACTCGCCACTCAGTCCCAGTCGGTTGGGTTGGCGTTTTTCTACTGTAAAGCGCAGCAAGGCAGCAGTTCTGAAAATACCGTGCGCAAATTTGCTGTAGGGCAGGGTGGCAAACAGCGCCATGACCACGCCCAAGTGAATGGCCAACAATGCAGGCATCGCGATATGGCCACGTGCTAACCACAAAGCCAAGCCAGAGGCACTTGTGAAGAAAAGTAGCGCAATGAAACCGAGGTCCATCGTCTTTTGCTCTGGATCGCCATGTAAAGGGTGTCGACTCATGTTGAGCTTGAATAAACCAGCGGTGCCCAACAGCAAACTCACGCCACCAATTGCACCCAGTATTTTGGGTAATTGAGGTAAGTCATACGGAGCGACCCAGCCAAAGGCATAGTGGTAAATCGTCGCCACGCTGGTGGCTGCGAAGCAAAGCATGAATCCATAGAAGGTGAGGTGATGTGCGCGGCGTCGAGAGAGTGTGAAGGCGTCATCTTCGTTGTTGCATCCATCTCCATGTCCACCGTCAAGGTATTTCAAGCGCAAGGCGGCGTTTGTTGCCTCAGCGCTTGCATCAAGGCACAGTGGTGCGCCGCTGGTTGCTGGGGTGACCTTTTTCCAAAAATGTCGCACACCTATGGTCAATGCCAAGGTGGAAAATAAAAAGACGGGGGCAAACAAACTCACCAGCAAGTTGTGTGGAAACAAGTCGTAAAAATTATGATTTACGTCTGCACGCCACAAGCTTCCATTGAGTTGCAACGCCATTAACAAGAAAATAGACAAACTCGCAGCCAATGCCAATGAAAGCGCGAGGCCGTTGTGCTTGTAAAGAGTGCCTAAGCTTTGGGGCCATGCATAGTCAGCGTAAGTTTGAACGCGAACTTTCGCCATGGCTCTTGGCACATTGATGGCAAAGTCATGGGGGGGCGCATACTGGCAGGAGTGCAAACAAGCACCACAGTTGTGGCATAGATTTGCCATGTAATGAATATCGGCCTTGCCGAATTCAAGTCGACGTGTCATGGCTGGGAAAACAGCGCAAAAACCTTCGCAGTAGCGACATCCATTGCAGATGTGCATTTGTCGAGAGACTTCCGCCTCACTGGCGGACAAACTACCTTGTGCCAATGCCACGGCTTCCTGTGTCAGGGTCTTAAGCGTTTGCATGGTGAGCCCCTGAATTCAAAGCAGCTTTTGCCGCTTGTTCGCCAGCGATGCGGCCAAACGCCGTGCCAATCGTCATGCCAACACCCGCGGTGTAGCCCTTGCCAAGTACATTGCCAGCCATCATTTCACCAGCGACAAATAAGTTTGAACTTGCTTTTTTATTAAAGTGCACGGCTGCTGTTTCGTCAGTTTGAAGACCCAAATACGTGAATGTGACGCCTGGTCGAACTGCGTAGGCGTAGAAAGGAGCCGTGTCAATCGGGCGTGCCCAATGTGTTTTTTCAGGGGTTGCGCCTACAGTATGGCAGTCATCAAGTGTGGTGTGATCAAACGTGCCAGATTGACATGCCGAGTTGTAGTCGTTCATGGTCTGCATAAATACGTGTTCATCTAATCCCAATTTTTGAGCAAGCTCAGGCAGGCTGTTAGCTTGTGTGCCTTCAAAGACCGGAGGCATAAAGCGTCCCACAGCTTTTGCATCGATGATGGAGTAAGCAACCTGTCTAGGCTGCTGAGCGACCAACCGTCCCCAAATGGCGTAGCGTTTAGGCCAGAAGTCTTCGCCTTCATCGTAAAAACGTTTGCCCTCTACGTTAACGACTACACCTAATGAAACACAATCAATACGCGTGCAAATGCCACCGTCATACATGGGCGCTCGTGCGTCAATCGCCACCATATGCGCTTGGGTAGGATCACCAATCGCATCAGCCCCTTGTGCCAGCATATGTTTGAGCAGCACGCCTTGGTTGTAACGCGTGCCACGGATCAGAAATTGATCAGACGGGTATTCGCCTCGCTCATTCTTACCCCAGGCCTCGCGCAGCCATTCACGATTCGATTCAAATCCGCCTGATGCCAAGACACAAGCTTTGGCTTCGATGCGTTCGCGGCGAATATCTCCGTTTGGCAATTTATGCATCACTGAGGCCGCTACAAAGCGGCCGTTATCTAGTTCAACTTCGTCGACCTCGGCGTTGTAATCGATTTGGATACCTAGACTTTCAGCGCTTCGGTAATACGCATTCATGAGCGCTTTGCCACCGCCCATGAAGAACGCATTGGTGCGTGCCGTGTGCAGCGCACCAGAGAGCGAAGGCTGAAATCGCACGCCGTGTTTGACCATCCAAGGTCTACACGTCGCGGAGTGACGAATGACTAAACGCGCTAATTTCTCATCCGTCAAACCGCCCGTGACTTTGAGCAAGTCTTGCCAGAACTCTTCTTCGGGGTAAGCATCAACCAAGACGTCTTGTGGGGCGTCGTGCATGCAGCGCAGGTTACGTGTGTGTGCCGAATTGCCCCCACGCCATTCACGCGGTGCGGATTCCAGCACGCGAACACGCGCACCTGCTTCGCGTGCCATCAATGCAGCACACAAGGCCGCATTGCCGCCACCAATCACCAAAACATCCAAGCTCATTGACTAACTCCGAAGAAAAGGAAGCGACTGATTAATCGGGTTTGATGCCCGCGCGTTTGACGATATCGCTCCAAATCGCTTGTTCGCTTTTGATGAATGCTGCGTATTCGCTAGATGGACCACCACCACCTACTGCGTTGTCAGTCGCAAAGCGCTCAGTCACAGCGCTTGATTTGAGGGCCTTAAGGGACTCTTCTTGCAAGCGTTTGACGATTTCAGGTGGCGTGCCGGCTGGAACGTGAATGCCGTACCACTGTGAGGTTTCAAAGTTTTTAAAGCCCATCTCAGCCACTGTTGGGACATCAGGCATGGAGGGGATGCGCTGTTGAGTGCCCACTGCAATTGCGCGCAGCTTGCCGCTTCGAATGTGGGCGCCAAGAGCAGGCATACCAGCCGATGAGGCTTGCGTGCGGCCAGCCAGCAAGTCGGTGAGTTGCGGGCCAGTGCCGCGGTAAGGAATGTGCGTGATGTAGGTCCCCGTTACCAGCTTGAGGTATTCCATCGCCAAGTGTCCAGCACTGGCATTACCTGCTGAGCCGTAATTGAGCTTGCCTGGGTTGGCCTTGGCATAGGCAATGAATTCTTTGAAGTTTTTGGCGGGCACATCAGGATGAATGACAAAGACGTTTGGTACCTTCGCAAGCAGAGTCACGGGCACAAAATCTTTGTTGACATCGTAGGGCTGGTTGCTCAGCATGTAAGGGTTGACAGCCAAAGTGCCTACGTGTGTGAGGATGATGGTGTGACCATCTGGCGTAGCTCTTGCCACTTCTTGCATCGCAGTCACGCCAGCACCACCTGGTTTGTTTTCGACGTAAACGCTTTGACCCAGTTGCTTGGTCAATTCAGCTGCGACGGAACGGGCCACTACTTCACTAGTGCCACCCGGCGCGAACGGAACCACAAAACGAATGGCTTTTGTCGGCCATGCTGGTGTTTGAGCTTGTGCTGCTGCGGGCACAAGAATGCCAGCACAGGTTGATAAACAAGCTGCCATTAATAAGCGGCGAGAGTTGGTAGTCATGGTTGTCTCCTTTTTATAAAAACTGCACTTTAGTCGCATTGACTAAATTCGTGAAGCGGTACTCATGCATGGGGGTATCACAATAAGTAATGCCCTAGACCGTAACAAATACTAACTAGTCAAGGGCAACACCTTGCCAAGCTCCTTCTTTGACCAAAGAGCTCACGCAGTCATGGATGACAACCCGAGCAGCAAGGGCTGCAGGGGATAGTTCGCTGTCTGATAGGCCACAGAGCAAGTTCACTCGTTTGACCTTGTGGTCGCTGATACGCGCCATGTAAAGGTTTTTTTCAGGGCCATTCATACGAGCAACTGCGGCCCAAGGTTGCAAAGTTGCTCCTAAACCCGATTGCACCGCGTCCATTAACATGGCCAGTGAATCAATTTCCAGTGTCACTTGGGGCGTGATATTGGCCCGTGCAAATGCTGCGTTGAGCGTGCTCCGCAAGCCATGAGGGCCAGTCGGGAGAATCAATGGTTCGTCAATCAGTTGCGACATGCGAAGACTTTTGGGTGCACTGGGCGACCGTGTCTGGCGATTGGCTATGAAGAAAATATCCTCTTCTAATAGTCGCTTTACACTCCAGCTGCGTGCTGTTTCGATGTGTTGACTTGCTCGAATAGGTGAGTCGAACAACACCGCCAAATCAAGTTGTCTGGCATTGAGCATGGCCGATAAGTGGCCAGACAGGCTTTCAATCATATGCAACCGCACATTAGGATACCGCTCACGCATCGCTTTCATGAGCGGTAACCCCAGCACTGCAGCAGTTGTTGGGGCTAGGCCGACGCTGACCGTGCCTGACAATCGTGCTAACTTGGCAGAGCGAATAGCCTGTTCAGCATGTCGAAGGGTGAGCTGTGCTTCACGAAAAAAAGCAACGCCAGCATCCGTGGGGGTGACGCCGTGAGGATGGCGCTGCAGCAAACGGGTCGACAAACTGCCTTCTAACTTCGTCATTTGCTGGCTCAATGCGGATTGAACTAAGTTCAAGTCCAACGCTGCTCGGCTGATGCTTCCCAGTTCTACGATTCGAACGAAGTAGCGTAGTTGTTTGAGTTCCATATCACTTTCTACTTTGATTCTTGATGCTAGGGTTGAAAACTCGATTTTCATCCTATTCGATTCAAAAAACGGGGATTTGCGAGTTACAATGCTAGCTTCGGGGCGTAGCGCAGCCTGGTAGCGCATCTGGTTTGGGACCAGAGGGTCGTAGGTTCGAATCCTATCGCCCCGACCATAAAAGTAAAAAAGGCCTCGTTTTCGAGGCCTTTTTTCATTTCTGTCCGTAGCTCAGTTGGATAGAGCAACAACCTTCTAAGTTGTGGGTCACAGGTTCGATTCCTGTCGGACAGGCCATTTCTCTCAGTCGCTATCAGTTAAATAGCCAGTCTGGGTGTAAGGCCACATAGCAGTGCTTTTCACCCAAAAATTGCCCATCTGGACTGACGCAAAAATTGCTGCGGCGAAATTTCTTTTCGTCGGTCAAGACGTATGAGCGATAAAGCTCTTTGCTTTTGAGGCCCGTTTTGTCTTTTGGAAAAAGCATCATGAGCCGTGTTGAGCCGCATTCGCCCATCTTGATGCATTGCTTCTCCGCTTGGACATCCGTGTAGAACTCAATATAAATAGCGCCGGGGAATTTGGTATTGGCCTTGGCAACTTTGATCATGCAAGGCATGTCTTGTGCACGTGGCAACCCCATGCGATCAGCAAAAGTGTTCATTTCAGCCAGTACCGTTTCTTTGTACTTGGCTTTGATTGTTTTGTAGCAGACGAAATAGTCCGCAAACTTATTGCTAAAAACCACCGGGGTTAATGGACGGTTGTTCCCATCAAGTTTGATGATCGCAGGGTCGTAAACCGAACTAACGACAGGGGCAGCAGGTTTTTTGGCATCTTTGCCATGTCCGCCACCGTGACCATCGTTCTTCTTCTTATCCTCTTTTTTAGGGGGAGCACCATGGCCATCGTCTTTTTTCTCTTCTTTCTTAGGCGCACCATGATCATCCTTCTTGCCATGGTCGTCTTTCTTTGGCGGCTCAGGCGGTTCTGGTGGTTCAGGGAATGGGGCCTTGGGAATCGGTTCTGGCTCTTCAAACTTTGGCTTTGCTACGCGTTTGTAGACGTAGCCGCTGCGGCCTTTTTCGCCTTCTTCTTCGACGTAGTCGAACTTTGGCTTGGGTGGCTCCTCTTTGGCTGCAGGCTTTTTAGGGGCGTCGCTCGCTAACGCTGGCGAGCCCATAAGGCTTGTCAGTACAAGGGCAGCTGCAATTAGTGAAGAGGAAGAAAAACGCATATCTCTAGAGAATCGGCTTTTCAGGGATGGGCTTTAGCCCAGCGGGTAAAAAACCCTTAGGGCACCGTGTAGCAGGTGGTATCGGGGTGCAATTTACCTTTGTCAGTCACACATTGCTGAGAAATCAGTTTGCGTGACATGTCGGACAAGAAGTAAGAGCGATACAGCACTTTGTCCTTAGGAATCAAACTGACGCTACGAAACACAGGGCATTGCTCGTTACGAACGCAAGCGGTTAAGCGTTGTTCATTCACATAGAGGTGAATGTTGATGCGTCCTGGGGTGAGACTTTTTTCTGTACCGATGCTCACCACGCACGCGTCACCTTTGACGAATGGCAACTCCACCAATTCGGCAAAGTAGTTCATTTCGGCCACCAGCAACTCACGAAACCAAGGGGCCACAATACCTTTGCAATCAAAGTAATCAAGCTTGGTGGTGTGCACCATGATTTCTGTGTACGGACGATTTTTGGGGCCCAGCAACAGCATAGGCTCAGGACCAGATTGCGGAGGGCGGGCCAAAATGGCGCGTGATGCAGCGGGTTTATCTTGTGCGAGCACGCCCGTGCACACAGACAGCAGCAGGCAGGTCAACAGGAAAAACTTCTTAAACATGACGTATTCAAATCGGTTGCAACAGGGCTAACTTTATCAGTTTGTGGTTGGCGCATGAAGTTCTATCAAGTAAAGTGCTTCGAGGTCGATTCTGGTAACAAGATGAAAAACATATGGTCCATATCAATGCTGTTAATCAGCAGCGTTTTGTTCGGTTGCGGCGGTGGTGGGGGCGGCGGTACGCCTGATGCAGAGGGAGGCAATTCCCCCGCCTATGTCTGGCCCACAGGTAGCACGCCTTTGACGGTTGCAACGTCCTCTTACGAAAACAAAAATGCAGCTGAACTCGTGAGAACGCAACTTGAGAAATTTGACCCCAATGTCAGTTCGGTCTCGGTCACATTTGGTGATTTTTTCCAAGATGGCCAATTTTCAGCGTTCATCGTCGTGAACCAATCAGGCGCCGCTGGCAAGGTTTATTTCCTGAGATGGAAAACAACAACCTCGGCTTGGGTGGATGACACAGATCGCATACTTGCCTCAACTGAGCGTGCCGCTTGCGTTTCTAGTCAATACGCCATTACGGCAGATTTCAATGGCGATAAAAAACCGGATGTTTATTTGTCCTGTGCTGCTGTACAGCAGCAGCCTGTGGCTCAGCTCTTGTTTTTGAGCCAATCGGATGGTAGCTACCGTCAAAAAGCGTCCAATATCAATGTGGACGGTAAGTCTGCTGCCGCTTTAGATATCGATGGTGATACAGACCTTGATTTGATTGTGAGTAATTCAACATCCACAACGCGTGGAGAACCTCAAGTTTATTTCGGCAATGGTAGCGGTACGTTCACGCTTCAGGCGGCAGGCCATGCATTGGTTGCACAAGATACGCAAAGCAACTGTGGTGGAGACAGCATTCCAACATCGATCGACAGCATCAATACAGTTCCAAGTGCAAGTGGTCGGTTTGATTTGATTTTGGGTTCGACAGGAGCCAGTAATTCGATTATTTGGCTCAAGGATTTGTCTTCATCGTCAATGCCACGTTATTCGGTGTGCACATCTAAAGTCTTTCCCAATCTAACGGATGCAGCCACGCTCACAGATGTTTATGCAACTGTGAGCGGTAACGCAGCGAATTTTTATTTGGCTCGTAAGAGCTCGCCAGACGTCATGAGCATTACAAAGTTTTCGCTCGCAGAAACCCCAGGTAATGGCGGCTTGTCGACGACTTACACGCTCACAAAAGGCTTGCAGCCTGTTCGTTTGACGGCGACAGGTGGTTTGCCTGATTTATTCAAGCTTAAAGGCAGTTCTTTTCAAGCGTTTGATGCGGGTTGCTCGACACAGACAGTGCGTTGCTCGAGTCTCAGTGTTGCGTTATCTGCGATCAATTAACGCTTTAGGAATTGCCCTGACCCAAACAACGTATCCTTCGCCTTCTCATCGGTCAAAGGCTTGCGCAAATCCGCCAACACCTGCACACCACGTTGCACCGCAGGGCGTGCAGCAATCAAATCAAACCAAGCTTTGAGGTGAGGGTAGTCAGCCCAATCGATGCCTTGGTTTTGCCAACTGCGCAGCCACGGAAAGATGGCGATGTCAGCAATGCTGTAGCTGTTGCCGCCAATGAACTTGCGGGTCTGTAAACGCTTGTCCATCACGCCATACAAGCGCTTGGCTTCGTTGGTGTAGCGGTTATAGGCGTAGTCAATTTTCTCGGGCGCGTAAATGCGAAAGTGGTGGGCTTGTCCGAGCATTGGACCCACGCCACCCATTTGAAACATCAGCCACTGCAACACTTCAAACTTGGCGCGGTCGCTCTTGGGCAGTAGCTTGCCTGTCTTGGAGGCGAGGTAGAGCAAGATAGCACCCGATTCAAAGACGCTGATAGGTTTGCCATCAGGTCCATGGGGATCAACCAAGGCTGGAATTTTGTTGTTGGGGCTGATCTTCAAGAATTCAGGCTTGAACTGATCACCTTGGCCAATGTTGACGGGGTGTGCCACCCAATCGCGGCCCAGTTTCAAGCCGCACTCTTCAAGCATGATGTGGACTTTGTGTCCGTTAGGCGTGGCCCATGAGTAAACGTCAATCATGTGTGCTCCTTAGCTGCCGCGCGTGATCGGCATGTCAATGTCTTGTGGGGTGCTGGCGATGTGCCGCGCGAGCTCGAGTTTGGCGATGGACTGACGGTGCACTTCATCAGGGCCATCGGCCAAGCGCAGCCAACGCTGGGTGGCGTAGGCATAAGCCAATGGGAAGTCATCCGACACACCCGCTGCGCCATGAGCCTGCATGGCCCAGTCAATCACTTGGCTGGCCATGTTGGGTGCAATCACCTTGATCATGGCAATTTCAGAGCGTGCTTCTTTGTTACCCACTGTGTCCATCATGTAGGCCGCTTTGAGCGTCAACAAGCGCGCTTGCTCAATCATGATGCGCGACTCGGCAATGCGTTCGTGCCATACGCCTTGGGCCGACAAAGGCTTGCCAAATGCCACACGGCTGTTGAGGCGTTTGCACATCAATTCCAGCGCGCGCTCGGCTGAGCCAATGGTTCGCATGCAATGGTGAATGCGTCCAGGGCCCAAACGACCTTGTGCAATTTCAAAGCCACGGCCTTCACCCAGCAACAGGTTGTCAACGGGCACACGCACATTCGTGAGACTCACCTCCATGTGTCCATGTGGCGCATCGTCATAGCCAAAGACGCTCAAGGGTCGAATGACTTTCACGCCAGGCGTATTGGCAGGCACGACGACCATGCTTTGCTGGGCGTGCTTCGGCGCAGTGGGGTCTGTCTTACCCATCACGATGTACACCGCACAGCGTGGATCGCCTGCGCCTGAGCTCCACCACTTGGTGCCATTGATGACGTAGTCATTGCCATCGCGCACAATGCTGCATTGGATGTTGGTGGCGTCAGACGATGCCACGGCTGGCTCCGTCATCAAAAACGCGGAGCGGATCTCTCCGCGCAGCAAGGGCTCTAGCCATTGGTCTTTGAGGGCTTCACTGGCGTAGCGTTCCAATGTTTCCATATTGCCCGTGTCGGGGGCGGAAGAGTTGAACACTTCAGCCGCAAAAGGGACGCGACCCATGATTTCGCACAAAGGGGCGTACTCCAAGTTGCTCAGACCTGTTGGGGCGCGCGGGCTGTGGGGTAAAAACAAATTCCACAAGCCTGCTTTTTGCGCGAGTGGTTTGAGCTCTTCTACCAGTTGGGTGGGGACCCAAGCATTGCCCTTGGTTCGGTTGGCGGCAATTTCTTCGAAGAAGCGTTGTTCGTTCGGATAGATATGTGCGTCCATAAAAGCCAGCAGCCGAGCTTGTAGGTCTTTAACTTTGTCGCTGTAATCGAAGTTCATTTTTGTTTCCTTGTCTCGTTTTTCTTTTAGGCTTGTTGTGCAAATTTCCACGCCAGTTGGGCCATGGGGCGTGCGCCTGCACCGTTGGCTTTGGCTTGATCGCTAGAGGCTGTGCCAGCCTCCACGCGCTTGGCAATGCCTTGCAAGATAGCAGCCATGCGAAACATGTTGTAGGCGAGGTAAAAGTTCCAGTCAGCTTTCAGGTCGGTGGGTGTGGCGAGACCTGTATGGTTGCAATAGCGATGGATGTATTCACTCTCGCTGGGAATGCCAAGTGAGGCAATGTCTACACCGCCAATGCCTCTGAATGTGCCAGGTGGAATGTGCCAGCCCATGCACTGGTAGCTGAAGTCTGCCAGCGGGTGGCCAAGGGTCGACAGTTCCCAATCGAGCACAGCCAAAACGCGAGGCTCGGTGGGGTGAAACATCAGGTTGTCGAGGCGGTAGTCGCCGTGCACGATGCTCACCTTGCTCTCATCTTTGGCGCTGTCAGGCATATTGGCTGGCAGCCATGCCATGAGCTTGTCCATCTCATCAATTGGCTGGGTGACGGACGCGATGTATTGTTTGCTCCATCGGCCGATTTGTCGCTCAAAGTAATTGCCGGGGCGACCGTAGCTCTCTAAGCCACGATCTGCAAACTTCACAGTGTGCAGGGCCGCAATCACGCGGTTCATTTCGTCATAAATCGCTCCGCGCTCTGCGTTGGCCATACCAGGCAGAGTTTGGTCCCACAGCACACGTCCCTGTACAAACTCCATCACATAAAAGGCACGCCCGATGATGGACTCGTCTTCGCACAACACATGCATTTGTGGTACGGGGACCTCTGTGCCGTACAGACCGTGCATGACCTTGAACTCTCGTTCAATCGCGTGGGCCGAAGGCAGCAGCTTGGCGACTGGGCCAGGCTTGGTGCGCAGCACGTAGCTGCGCTTCGGTGTGATGAGTTGGTAGGTGGGGTTGGATTGGCCACCCTTGAATGTCTCTAGCGAGAGCGGGCCTTCAAAACCCGGCAGATGTGCGCTAAGCCACGCTGAGAGCGCCGCTGTGTCAATGCCCTGCGTCGCGCGCATGGGCTGGGAAGTGTGTGTGTCGTCCCGGCTCATGCGTGGGCTCCTGTCAGTGGTCGGCTTCGCTGATGTGTAGCAAGGCGTCGCGGTTGCGAATCACCAAGCCGCCTGGTTCGATGCGAATGGCATCCTCGCGCTCCATGGCTTTGAGTTCTTGGTTCACGCGTTGGCGTGAGGCACCCAGGAGCTGCGCCAGTTCTTCTTGAGCGAGTTGCAACCCAATGCGAATTTCTTGCCCATTCGTGAGGCAAGGCACGCCATAGCTTCGCGCCAAGTGCAAGAGTTGCTTGGCCAAGCGCGAGCGCAGAGGCAAGGTGTTGAGGTCTTCCACCAAGCCAAACAGCTGACGAATACGACGCGCTTGGAGGCGCAACATGGCGTCGTAAAACTCCACATGCTGGGCGAGAATTTTTTGAAAGTCCGCTTTGGCCACACAAAGAATGGATGTGTCGCCATGTGCGTACACATCGTGTGTGCGTCGGTCTCCGTCCAAGATCGCCACGTCGCCAAACCAAATGCCGGGCTCTACA
>JACCDU010016239.1_pt1 | contig 17466 bp, 12 predicted proteins | sample 7446081 | NCBI WGS metagenome assembly JACCDU01 (sample SAMN15323447, study PRJNA562643) | freshwater metagenome | isolation source: river surface water | place: USA:Blue River Watershed | collected 2017-08-17
AGAAACAGGCCTTGCTCATCGGCATGGCGTGCCACTTTCAGCAAATCTTCTTTGCGGTACGTCACTTCTTCCAAGGCGGCCTTCAAGGTGTCCATGCAGGTTTGAATGCGTGACGCGTAATCGTTCCAGGCATAGTCTTCGACCAGGATGCCCAGCCGGTTTTTTAAAACCGCGTAAACATGGGAGAAGCGCGGGCTCTCGACTTCCTGCATGATGCCAGCGCTGGGGTCTTCGAGGTCATTGAACACGGGGTAAAAATCCAAAGGCGTGTGGCCCATGGCGGTCAAGCGTTTCAGCATGCCTTGCTGCAGTTCTGTGGACAGTTGGCTCAAGCGGGCGTTCTCGCTGAACATGGGGGACATGGACAGCGACACATCGTGTCGGTAGCGAATGCCATCGGTCACATGCAGGTCCAGCGTCAGCACAGGGTCCCATTGGTGAACCCAAGCCAGCATGGACTGCATCTCAGGGGTTTGGGCCAGCATCCAGTCGCGGTTCAGGTTGACGCGCAGCGCCGTGGTGCGCTCGCCTTGCACTTTGGGGCCGTTTTGGTTCGGACGGTTGAAGGGGCTGCGGTGCTCATGGCCATCCACATTGAAGACGGGCACCAACACCATGACCAATTGCTTCAAAGGGTTGTCGCTGGCCGAGGAGGCCAGCAAACTGCGGGTGAGGATCAGGCTGGCATCCTTGCCATCAATTTCGCCGGCATGCGTGCCGCCGATCACCAGCATCACGGGTATGTTTTTGCGCTTGGCGGCAGCGGCTTGCAACACGCCCGACTTGCTGACGACCAGGGCGCGGATGTTGCGGCCCTCGGCGGTCTTGCCAAGGGTTTGGCAGCTGACCCAGGTTGGGTAGCGTTTGGACCATTGATCGCAAAGACGCTCGACCTCCTGGTAGGTGCCCGTTTCCTGAAATTGGGTTTTTTCTGAATGCAACGCCCAGGAGGAGGTCGAGTTTGGGGCAGCCCAGACGGCCCAGGCGATGCCCCACATCCACAGGCCGATGGGTAATTTCAGTGTCTTCATTTCCAGCAAAGCAAGCCCTTCAGATGGGACTGGATCATCCTTGTCTTTGATGACATTCCACCTGGAAAAATGAAACTTTACAAAAATTCGTCAAAACCAACGCACCAATTAAGTGCAACGAATTTTTACGCTGTTTTTACGCCGATCTGAAAATTTATACGGCTTCTGTTGGGAAATCCTTTTACGCTCGGTGTGCACAGGAAAGAACCGAGATGCTTTCAATGAATTCACACAGTGAGTCGCCAGCGATCGGCCAAGGCGGGCTCAAAGAATTTGGCTTCACGCTGCTGATTTGCCTGGCGACGGCGGCCTTGCTCAGCCCCTTCGCTGAGCACTTTGACCTGGCCAACATCGTGATGATTTTTTTGTTGGTGGTGTTGCTGGTCTCGGTCCGGTGGGGCCGTGGCTGCGGGGTTTTTGCCTCGGTTTTGTGCGTTCTCTTGTTCGATGTGGTGTTTGTGCCGCCACGCTTTTCGTTGGTGGTGGAAGATGCACAGTATTTGGTGACTTTTGCGGTCATGCTGGCCACGGCATTGATCACGGCGCAACTGGCCTCCGGCCTCAAGCAAAACGAACGTTTGGCGCTTCGCAGGGAACAACGCGCTCAGGAGCTCTCGCACGTGGCCCGTCAATTGGCTGGGGCCATGCTGGCGTCTCAGGTGGATGAGGTGGCGCAAGCCTTCATCAAGCAACAGTTTGGCGCGGACGCTTGGCTGATTCACACGCAGGAGGAGTTTGTGGCGGCCGACCGGTCTTTGACGAAGGCTGGCTTTTTCATCGAAACGCACTTGGCAACGGCGGCCATTCGTGGCGGAAAAGTGGTTCACAGCACCGCAGGAGAGCGCGATGGGTGGGCTTCGGTTTACCTTCCCCTGAAGCTTGCCAGCCGCACCTGGGGTGTGCTGGCCGTAGCCTTTCCCCCAGAAAGCAAAGCGCTGGTGGCCGATGACCTGTCAATGATGGAGGCCATGGCCACGCTGGTGGCGGTCACCTTGGAGCGTTTGCACTACGTGTCAGTGGCCAACCACGCCGAACTGGACATGCGGCAAGAGCGCCTTCGCGCGTCCATTCTTTCTGCGCTGTCACACGACCTGCGCACCCCCCTGACGGTCCTGATGGGGCTGGCCGATTCTCTTGGCTTGATTCGTCCCAGCTTGCCGCCGCAGGCACTGGAAACTGCCAACGAAATGCACCAGCAGGCGAAACGCCTTTCAAACCACGTCAGCAATTTGCTGGACATGGCGCGATTGTCTGAGGGGGACGTCCAGCTCAGAAAAGAGTGGCACGCCTTGCAAGAGGTCATTGGCGCCTCGCTTCAGTACCTGGGGTCAGCTTTGGGCGGGCACAAAATTTCTGTGGCTGTCGCCAATGATTTCCCGCTGGTCGAAATAGACGCCGTGCTGATCGAGCGCGTGTTTTCCAACCTGCTGGAAAACGCTGCCAAATTTTCTCCAACTGGCTCGGTGATCACCGTGACCGCCACCCTCGATCAAGCGCTTGTTCGGGTAAGGGTCCAAGACCAGGGCGAGGACTTTCCTGAATCCCTGGCCAATGCTGCGTTTGAGCCATTCAGTCCAGGCAGCAGCCTCCAAGGCTTGTCAGGTTTTGGCCTGGGCTTGTCCATTTGCCGAATTGTCATGGAAGCGCATGGCGGGAGCCTGCGCGTGGTGAGCGAAAACGGCGCGGGGGGCTGCGTTGAGCTGTGTTTCCCCAGAGGGCAACCCCCGGCCATGGAGTGTGTGGAATGAGTTCTGCGTCTCCGCGCGTTTTGGTGATTGAAGATGAGGCGCAAATCAGAAAGTTTGTGCGCATGGCCTTGGAGGCCGATGGCTACGCCGTTTCAGAGGCGCGCACATTGCGCGAAGGAATTGCAGGCTCTGGCACAACCAAGCCAGATTTGATCGTGCTCGACCTCGGGCTGCCGGACGGGGATGGCATTGAGTTGGTGAAAACCGTACGTGGTTGGTCGGATACGCCGATTTTGATTTTGTCGGCTCGCTTGCAAGAGGCGGACAAGATCCACTCCTTGGATGCGGGCGCAGATGACTACCTCTCCAAGCCCTTTAGTGTGGGGGAATTCATGGCCCGCGTTCGCGCCTTGTTGCGTCGCAAGGCGCGGACCGGCGAGGGGGCGTCGCCCTGGGTGGAATTTGGCGAGGTGAGGGTTGATTTGTCATTGCGTGAAGTCACACGCCAAGGCCAGCCCGTTCACTTGACGCCGATCGAATACAAGTTGTTGACTGCGCTGTTGCGCCATCCTGGCAAGGTCGTGACCCAGAAGTCTTTGTTGTTGGAAGTTTGGGGCCCGACGTTCACTGAAGGCGGCCATTACCTTCGAATTTATGTGGGCCGGTTGCGGCAGAAATTGGAATCCGACCCTGCGCAGCCCCAGCACTTCATCACAGAGATTGGTGTCGGTTACCGTTTTAAAAATGAGATGCAAAGATGGACATGAAAGATCAAAAATCGCGTACCGCTGCCTTGACCTTGGCCGCACTCGGCGTGGTCTATGGCGACATTGGCACGAGCCCGCTGTACACAGTGAAGGAAATTTTCGCGCCGGCCACTGGCATTGTGTTGAACCCAGCCAACATCATTGGCGCAGTCTCTGCGATTTTTTGGGCCTTGATGGTTGTGGTGACGCTGAAATACGTCTTGCTCATCTTGCGGGCCGACAACCGCGGCGAGGGCGGGGGCTTGGCATTGACGGCCTTGGCGGCCAATGCTGTGCGTGGCCAACCTGTTTTGCGAGCGACCCTTTTGATCTTGGGCGTGTTTGGCGCCACACTGTTCTATGGCGACAGCGTCATCACGCCGGCCATTTCGGTGCTGGGCGCGTTGGAAGGCTTAGAGGTTTTGACACCCGACTTCAAGCCTTATGTGGTGCCGATGGCCATTGGCATTTTGTTTTTCTTGTTCTTTGCGCAGCGCAAGGGCACGCAAGCGGTGGGGAAATTTTTTGGCCCGGTGATCGCCCTGTGGTTTGTGGTGCTGGCCGTGACTGGCGTTGTCCAGATTGCGCAGCAACCGGCAGTTTTGCAAGCACTGAACCCATGGATGGCCTTGTCATTCCTGATCGACCGAGGCCCACTTGTTTTAGCGGCGGTCGGTGCCATCGTGTTGGCGCTGACGGGGGCGGAGGCGCTCTATGCCGACATGGGGCATTTTGGCCGCCGGCCCATTCAATATGCCTGGACGGGCTTGGTGTTGCCTGGGTTGGCGCTGCATTATTTGGGGCAAGGTGCATTATTGATGCAAGACCCCGGCGCATTGGATAATCCCTTTTTCAAAATGTTTCCCGAAGTCATGCTGTGGCCAGCGGTCATCTTGGCAAGCCTGGCGGCCATCATTGCCTCGCAAGCCGTGATCTCAGGCGCCTATTCAATGACCAAGCAGGCCATCTTGCTGGGTTACCTGCCACGCATGCAAATCAAGCACACGTCTGAACTCGACCTGGGGCAAATCTACATTCCCTTGGTCAATTGGGCTTTGTTGGCAGGCGTGGTGCTGGCGGTTCTGGGCTTTCAGAGTTCATCGGCACTGGCGGGCGCTTACGGCATTGCGGTCACCTTGACGATGATGATCACCACCATCATGACGTTTTTTGTCATTCGCAAGGGTTGGCATTATTCGCTGGGCGTGTCTTTGTTGGCGACAGCCTTTTTCTTGTGCCTGGATGGCTTTCTTTTTGCGGGGTGCATCATCAAGCTTTTCGAGGGCGGCTGGTTTCCGCTGCTGATGGGCTTGCTGCTGTTTGTCATCATGACCACCTGGTCAGAGGGCCGTGCTTTGTTGGTGGCATCCATCCATCACGATGGCTTGGAGTTGCAGCCTTTCATTGACAGCATTGATTTCAAGACCAGCCATGTCTCTGAGCGAACGGCGATTTATGCGGTTTCCAACAGCGAAATCGTGCCGCAAGCCTTGCTTCACAACATGAAGCACAACCAAGTGGTTCACCGCAAGAATGTGATCATGACGGTTCAGTTTGAGGAAATTCCTTGGGTGGATGTGAATGACCAGTTGCACATAGAGCAACTGAACGAGCACTTTTGGCGATTGGTGATCAAACTGGGCTTCATGAACGACACCCACATTCCCAAGATACTGGAAAAAGCCAACGAGCTTGGCCTCGAAATCGTGCCCTTTGAAAGCTCGTACTTCCTGAGCCGCGAAACCGTGGTCTCGACGCCCGGTGGCGGCATGATGCAGTGGCGCGAAAAGTTGTTTGCCGCCATGAGTCGCAACTCAGGCGACATCGCCGAATTTTTCAAGCTGCCCGATAACTCGGTGGTGGAGCTGGGGACCCGGGTTCAAATTTAGGACCGCTCTTTGGCCAGCCTCAGGTCACCGGCGCCGGATTGAACAAAGCCAGGGCGTTGTGCAGCTTCCACTGCTCGGCATAGGTTTTCTTGCGGCCGCTGGCGACGTCCAGCATGAGGTGGAACAGCTCCCAACCCACCTCTTCAATGGTTTTGTCGCCATCGGCAATGGTGCCCGCATTGACGTCCATCAGGTCATGCCAACGGCGTGCCAGGTCGCTGCGCGTGGCCACTTTGATCACCGGCACCTGCGCCAGGCCGTAGGGTGTGCCACGGCCGGTGGTGAACACATGCAGGTTCATGCCTGCGGCCAGTTGCAAGGTGCCGCAGATGAAATCGCTGGCCGGTGTGGCGGCGTAGATCAGCCCTTTTTGCTTGAGCTTGTCGCCGGGTGACAGCACGCCAGAGATGGGTGAGGTCCCCGACTTGATGATCGAGCCCATGGCTTTTTCCACGATGTTGGACAGGCCGCCCTTTTTGTTGCCCGGCGTGGTGTTGGCGCTGCGGTCCACTTTGCCGCGCTGCAGATAGGCGTCGTACCAGGCCATTTCGCGAATCATGGCCTGGGCCACTTCCGGCGTGGTGGCGCGCGAGGTGAGTTGGTCGATGCCATCGCGCACTTCGGTGACCTCCGAGAACATCACGCTGGCGCCCGCGCGCACCAGCAAGTCGGTGCAATAGCCCACGGCCGGGTTGGCCGTGACGCCGGAGAACGCGTCGCTGCCGCCGCACTGCACCCCCACCACGAGCTCGCTGGCCGGCACCGTGACACGTCGGCGCGCATTCAGGCGCTGCAGGTGCTGCTCGGCCGTGGCCAAGATGGCGTCAATCATCGACAGAAAGCCCACATGCGCATCGTCTTGCAGGCAGACCACATCCAGCTCTTGCGCGTCGCCGCGCTGATCGGTGATGGGAATGGTGCCGGGGGGCATGAGCCGCTCGGGAGGCAGCTTTTCACAACCGAGGCTGACCACCATCACCTCGCCGCCAAAATTGGGGTTCAGGCTGATGTTGCGCAAGGTGCGGATGGGAATCTCGGCGCCCTCGGCATCGATGGCCACGCCACAGCCGTAGGTGTGCTCCAGGCCCACCACATCGTCGACCTGCGGGTACTTGGGCAAGAGCTCGGACTTGATGCGCTGCACCGCATAGTCCACCACCCCCGAGACGCATTGCACCGTGGTGGTGATGGCCAAAATGTTGCGGGTGCCGACCGAGCCATCGGCGTTGCGGTAGCCCTCAAAGGTATAGCCTTCCAGCGCCGGTTGAGGCGCAGGCTTCACGGTCGCGATGGGCAAGTTGTCGAGCTCGCGCGCGGTAGGCATGTCGAGCAGGCGCTCATGCACCCAGCTGCCTGCAGGAATGTCTTTCAGGGCGTAACCAATCGGGATGCCATAGCGCACCACGGCAGACTTGGCCGGCAAGTCCATCAGGGCCACTTTATGGCCTTGGGGTACTGCGTCTTTCAGCACCAGTCCGTTGGCCAAGGCGGTGCCTGCAGGCAGGCCACCTTGGTTGGCCACGATGGCCACATTGTCCTGGTCGTTCATCTTGATGGTCAGCGGCTTCATTGGGTCTCCATGCAGGGTGTGGCCTTGGGCTGATTTTAGGCGGGGCGTTTGGCTTCAGCAGACGGTTGGCCTCTCTATGGCGATGCACAAAACATCAAGGAGCCTGAGCATGTTTTCGCGCACTGGCATAAACTGTTCAGAAAATCACCCTTCCAAGGCCAACGCATGACACGTACCTCAACCCCTTGCATCACCCACCTCGAAGTGATTCCTGTGGCAGGGCATGACAGCATGCTCATGAACCTGTCGGGCGCACACGGCCCGTTTTTCACACGCAACATCGTCATCCTCACCGACAGCTCTGGCCAGACCGGCATTGGGGAAGTGCCCGGCGGCGAAAAAATTCGCGCCACCATCGAAGACGCCACGGCCTTGGTGGTGGGGCAACCGATCGGTAATGTGCAGGCCGTGATGAACGCCATGCGCACCCAATTTGCAGACCGCGACGCCGGCGGTCGTGGCTTGCAGACCTTTGACTTGCGCACCACCATCCACGCGATCACTGCGGTGGAAGCCGCCATGCTGGACTTGCTGGGAAAGTACCTGGATCTGCCCGTGGCCGCTTTGCTCGGCGAAGGCCAACAGCGTGCCTCGGTGGAAATGCTGGGCTATCTTTTTTTTGTGGGTGACCGCACCCGCACCGACCTGGCTTACCGCAGCGAGCCCGACGCCGACAACGCCTGGTTCCGATTGCGCAATGAAGAAGCCATGACGCCCGAGTCGGTGGTGCGCCTGGCCGAAGCGGCGCGCGAAAAATATGGCTTCAACGATTTCAAGCTGAAGGGCGGCGTGTTGTCCGGCGAGGAAGAAATCGAAGCCGTCAAGGCTTTGCATGCGCGTTTCCCGCAAGCGCGTGTCACGCTCGACCCGAATGGCGGCTGGCTGCTCAAAGACGCGATTCGGCTGATGCGCGACATGCAAGGGGTGGTGGCTTATGCCGAAGACCCTTGCGGTGCCGAAGAAGGCTTCAGTGGCCGTGAGGTGATGGCGGAGTTTCGACGCGCCACTGGCTTGCCGACCGCCACCAACATGGTGGCCACCGATTGGCGGCAAATGGCGCATTCGCTTTCGCTGCAAAGCGTGGACATTCCGTTGGCCGACCCGCACTTCTGGACCCTGGCGGGCTCGGTGCGGGTGGCGCAAACTTGTCGCGACTGGGGGCTGACCTGGGGCTCGCATTCCAACAACCACTTTGATGTGTCGCTGGCCATGTTCACCCATGTGGCGGCGGCCGCACCTGGCAAGGTGACCGCCATCGACACCCATTGGATCTGGCAGGATGGTCATGGCTTGACCGAGACGCCCTTGCAAATTGTGGATGGCCATGTGCAAGTGCCCCAAAAGCCTGGCTTGGGGGTGACCTTGGACCGCAGCAAAGTGGCGGCGGCACACCAGCTGTATTTGCAGCACGGCCTGGGTGCCCGCGACGATGCGCTGGCCATGCAATACCTCATACCCGGTTGGAAGTTTGACAACAAGCGACCCTGCATGGTTCGCTGAAACCCCGCGCTGAAAAAAAGTCAGCGGCTCAGGCTGCGAGCCAAGGCCGCTGGTTCAAATAGCCTTGTTCGAAGCGGCGGATGTCGTTGGCGTACTGCAGTGTCAGGCCCACGGCATCCAGCCCGTTGAGCAGCATGTGCTTGCGCAAGGGGTCGAATTCAAACGACAGAACCTTGCCATCGCCAGGCGTAGTGATGGCTTGGGCTTGCAGGTCGACGGTCATTTCGCAGCGTTCGGGGTCTGTGGCCAAGGCCATCAAGCGATCCACGTCCTGTGATGGCAAGACGATGGCGGGCACGCCATTGCGCGCACAGTTGTCGCTGAAGATGCCGCCAAAGCTGGTTCCAATGACACAGCGCAGACCCAGTTCGCGCAGACCCCACACCGCATGCTCACGGCTGGAGCCGCAACCAAAATTGGACCCGGTGATCAGCAGTGCAGCCTGCTGCCACGGCGCACGGTTCAACACAAAGTCGGGGCGTGGCTTGCCCGGCGCTTCAAAGCGCATGTCAAACAAAAACCCTTGGCTGAGACCTTGGCGATCAATGCCGCGCAGAAATTGCTTGGGCATGATTTGATCGGTGTCCACATGGGCTTGGGGCAGGGCCGCAGCGATGCCGGTCAGTGAATGAAAAGCTTCCATGCGTTGCGTCCTCAGTTCGGCAACAGTCTGCGCACATCGGTGAGGACCCCGCTGACCGCAGCGGCGGCCACCATGGCGGGGCTCATCAGGTGGGTGCGCGCGCCAGCACCTTGACGGCCTTCAAAATTGCGGTTGGTGCTGGAGGCGCAGCGATCGCCAGGGTTCAAGTGATCGTCGTTCATGGCCACGCACATGGAGCAGCCGGCTTGTCGCCATTCAAAGCCGGCCTCGATGAACACCTGCGCGATGCCTTCGGCCTCGGCCTGTTGTCGCACCGAGGTGGATCCCGGCACCACCATGGCGCGCACGCCCTGTGCCACGCGCCGCCCCCGCAGCACGCGGGCGGCATCGCGCAAATCGTCCAGGCGGCTGTTGGTGCAGGAGCCAATGAAGGCATGGCTGATGGGCAAGCCTTCCAGCGCTTGGCCCGGTTGCAAGCCCATGTAGTCCAGTGCACGCACCATGCTGCGCCGGCGCGTGGCGTCGGCTTCATGTGCAGGGTCGGGTACTGCGGCGCCAATGGCATCGCCCTGGTCCGGACTGGTGCCCCAGGTCACCATGGGTGCGATGGCCGAAGCATCGAGGGTCACTTCGCGCTCAAACAAGGCGTCAGGGTCGCTGTGCAGTTGTCGCCAGGCGGTGACGGCGGCATCCCAGTGTTCGCCTTTGGGCGCGTAAGCCCGGCCATGCAGGTAGTGGAACAGCGTGTCGTCCGGTGCCACGATGGCGCCGCGCGCAGCGGCCTCCACGCTCATGTTGCACAAGGTCAAGCGGCCTTCCACGCCCATGGCTGCAATGGCTTCGCCGGTGTACTCGATCACGTGGCCTGTGGCGCCATCGGCGCCAATTTGGCGAATCAAGGCCAGCACCAGGTCTTTGGCGGTCAGGCCCGCGCCGAGTTGGCCGGTGACCTGCACGCGCATGTTTTTCATGACTGTGTAAACCAGCGTTTGCGTGGCCAGCAAATGCTCGATTTCGCTGCTGCCAATGCCAAACCCCAACGCGCCCATGGCGCCGTGCGAGGTGGTGTGGCTGTCGCCTGCCGCGATGACCATGCCGGGCAGCACCAGGCCTTGCTCGCTGGCCACCACATGCTCGATGCCCTGGCGATCGTCCAGCATGTCGAACAGCGCGATGCCGTGGCGTTGGCAATTCTCTGCCAGGGTGTGCACCTGGCGCGAGCGGTCGGCATCGGCGATCACCATGGTGCGCGCATTGCGCTCGGGAGTGGTGGGGTTGACGTGGTCCACCACCGCCAGTGAGGATGCCGCTCGCCAGACGCCTCTTTGCGCGGCATGTAGGGCTGCAAAGGCCTGCGGGCTGGTGTATTCGTTGAGAACTTGGCGGTCGATGTACAGCAGGATTTGTCCATCCTTGCCCAACGGTCGGACCGTGTGCTGCTCAACGATCTTTTGGTACAAGGTCCTTGGCGTCATGCCGGCTTGCCCGCGCTGGCGGCATAAGCCGCCGTAGCGGCCACGACTTCGTCTACCGCGATGTCGTTTTCGGTCAGCCCCATGGGCAGCACGATGACGCCGTCTTCATCGGCGACCAGGCGCTGGCCTGGCGTGAAGGTGACGCCGCCAAAGCTCACAGGCACATCCACTTCGCCAGCGCCCGTGCGCTCGCCGCGACGGGGCACCGTGCCCAGCGCCTTGACGCCGATGGCCATGCCATTGATTTCCACTGCATCGCGGATGACGCCATGAATGACCAGGCCGGCCCAGCCATTGCGCGAGGCGATGTCGGCCATGACATCGCCAAACAAGGCACGTGCGCGGGAGCCTCCGCCGTCAATGACCAGCACCTGGCCGTTGCCCGGTTGGTTCACGGTGTTGCGCATCAAGCCAATGTCTTCGAAGCAGCGCAGGGTTCGGATGTTGCCTGCAAAAGCGCGTCGTGCGCCGTAACTTTGCAAGGGCAGGGCACAAGCCTCGGCTTCGGGGCAAGCATCGCAGAGGTCGGAGGTTTTGATGTTCATGGTGAATCAGGTTCAATCCAGGCGAATGTTGGCCTCTTTGACCAGGCGGTCCCAAGCTGCGGTGTCTTTGGGCAGGAAGGCGGTGAACTCTTCCGTCGTGCCGCCAATGATTTCGCCGCCTTGCGAGGCAATTTTTTCAGCGACATCGGCTTGCTTCAGAATGGCGTTGACCTCGGCGTTCAGGCGCTGCACGATGTTGCGTGGCAAGTTGGCGGGTCCGAGCAAGGCAAACCATTGCAACATTTCGGCGTTGGGCACACCGGCCTCGGCCAGCGTGGGCACGTTGGGCAGCAGCGGTGAGCGTTTTTCGCTGGTGATGGCCAAGGCGCGCAATTTGCCCGTCTGCAAGTGCGGCAAGACATTGGGCGGGCTTTCGAAATTCAAGTTCACGTTGCCAGCCAGCAAATCCACAATGGCTTGCCCGCTGCCTTTGTAGGGCACATGGGTCATCTCTGTTTTGGTGACCAGCATGAAGCGGGCGGCAGCCATGTGCTGCGAGCTGCCACTGCCGGAGGAGGCAAAGGCCAGGCCATTGGGCTTGCTTTTCGCCAGCGCGATGAATGACTTGACGTCAGTGGCGGCGACGCCGGGGTGAACCGTCAACAACAGCGGCGTGCTGGCAATGCGCACGATGGGCGAGAAATCTTTCACCACGTCGTAAGGCAACTTGGGATAGAGCGCTGGCGCCACCGCATTCGAGTTGCTGTGACCCAGCAACAAGGTGTAGCCGTCGGGCTTGGCTTTGGCGACCAGATCGGCCCCCAGCGTGCCAGCGGCACCGGCCTTGTTCTCGACCACCACGGGTTGTCCCAGGCGATCTTGCAGCTTTTGGCCGATGGTTCGGGCCAGGACATCGGTGAAGCCACCCGGCGCAAAGCCCACAATGATCTTGATGGGCTTGTCAGGCCAGGATTGCGCGAGTGTGGCCGTGGCCGTGCCCAAGCCCAGCAGGGCGAGAAGGATGCTGCGACGAAGTGTGGATGTGCGGGGCATGGTGTCTCCTGAAGATTCGAGGTCATGAAAATGCATGGCCTCGAATATAGAGCTTTGTGACCAGAATAGTCACCCCAGGGATCGACTCTGCGACACCCTTCACCCCCGTCATCGCGAGCGCAGCGCGGCGATCTTGCGCCGGAGGGAGATTGCCGCGGCCCCCAAGGGGCCGCGCAATGACGAAGCGGGTTACATCAGGAGGTGTTCGCCGGCGTTGTCGCCGCCCAAGATGACGTAGTTGACCTTGCGGATGTCCATCAGCTTGGTGCCGCCGGCGTAAGACACCGAGCTTTGCACGTCTTCTTGCATTTCACGCAAGGTGTCGGCCAGCTTGCCCTTGATGGGCTCGAGGATACGCTTGCCTTCCACGTGCTTGTACTCGCCCTTGTTGAAGTCGCTGGCGCTGCCGTAGTATTCCTTGTACAGCTTGCCGTCGACTTCCACGGTTTGGCCAGGACTCTCTTCGTGCCCTGCCAGCATGGAGCCAATCATGACCATGGTGGCGCCAAAGCGAATGCTCTTGGCGATGTCGCCGTGCTCGCGAATGCCGCCATCGGCAATGATGGGCTTGGTGGCCACGCGGGCACACCATTTCAGCGCCGACAGCTGCCATCCGCCCGTGCCAAAGCCGGTTTTGAGCTTGGTGATGCACACCTTGCCAGGGCCAATGCCGACCTTGGTGGCGTCGGCGCCCCAGTTTTCCAGGTCGATCACGGCTTCGGGCGTGCCGACGTTGCCTGCAATGACGAAGGCCTGAGGCATTTTTTGCTTCAGGTAGCCAATCATTTTTTGCACACTGTCGGCGTGGCCGTGGGCAATGTCGATCGTGATGTAGTCGGGGATCAGGCCCTCAGCCACCAATTTGTCGACCGTGTCGTAATCGGGCTTCTTGACGCCCAGCGAAATCGAGGCAAACACGCCTTTGGTCTTCATGTCGCGCACAAAGGCCACATTGTCCAGGTCAAAGCGGTGCATCACATAGAAGTAACCGCTGCGGGCCAGGTACTCGCAAATGGTTTCGTTGACCACGGTTTTCATGTTGGCCGGAACGACGGGAATGCGGAAGCTGTGGTTGCCCAGCGTGACGCTGGTATCGCACTCCGAACGGCTTTCAACGCGGCACTTGCGTGGCAACAACAGGATGTTGTCGTAATCAAAAATTTCCATGAACCCAACTCCAGAGTAAGACTGAAAGAATGAGCACTTGGCCTGGCCGGTTCCCGTGGCGAAGGGCCACAAAAAAACCGGGCGCAAGAATCTTGGGCCCGGTGACTGATTCTACCAGCAGTTTTTGGTGGCGTGCAGCCCATGATTGGGACGGTGTCCCTAAAATCAGTGCATGCAATCCCCCTTCAGCTTTGGCGATGCGTCGCCGCATGACACCACCCCCAACGGTGCACCCTCGGCCAGCGCCCTGATGCAAGGGCTCAACCCCGAGCAAATGGCGGCCATCACCCTGCCAGCAGAGCATGCACTGATTTTGGCGGGCGCTGGTTCGGGCAAAACCAGGGTGTTGACCACGCGCATTGCCTGGCTGCTGCAGACGGGCCAAATTTCCCCCGGCGGCTTGATGGCGGTGACGTTCACCAACAAAGCCGCCAAGGAAATGCTGACCCGCCTCACCGCCATGCTGCCGGTCAATGTGCATGGCATGTGGATTGGCACTTTCCACGGCCTGTGCAACCGGCTGTTGCGCGCCCATTGGAAGCTGGCGAACCTGCCGCAGACGTTTCAAATTTTGGACACCCAGGACCAGTTGTCCGCCATCAAGCGGCTGTACAAACAGTTCAGCATCGACGATGAGCGCTTCCCGCCCAAGCAAACCCAATGGTTCATCGCCGGCTGCAAGGAAGATGGCTTGCGACCCAGCGCGGTGCCTGCGCAGGATCCCGACACCCGCAAAAAGGTCGAGATCTACCAACTTTACGAAGACCAATGCCAGCGCGAAGGCGTGGTGGACTTTGGCGAGCTCATGCTGCGCTCGTATGAGCTGCTGCGCGACAACGACCCGATTCGCGAGCATTATCAGCGGCGTTTTCGCCATATCCTGATCGATGAATTTCAGGACACCAACCGTTTGCAATACGCCTGGATCAAGCAGCTCTCAGGCGCGCACAGCGCCGTGTTTGCGGTGGGCGACGATGACCAAAGCATTTATGCCTTCCGTGGCGCACGCGTGGGCAACATGGCCGATTTTGTGCGCGAGTATGCGGTGCGCCACCAGATCAAGCTGGAACAAAATTACCGCAGCTGCGGCGCCATTCTGGACACCGCCAACGAGCTGATTCGCCACAACAAAACCCGGCTGGGCAAAAACCTGCGCACCGACCAAGGCCTGGGCGAGTTGGTCCGGGTCATGGAGTCTCCTGGCGATTTCGCCGAGGCGCAATGGCTGGTCGAAGAAGTCAAGCAACTGCTGCGCGATGGCCAAAACGGCGATGGCCGACAAGGCGTGGCCCAACGCAGCGACATCGCGGTGCTGTACCGCAGCAACGCCCAAAGCCGGGTGATTGAAACCGCGCTGTTCAATGCCGGCTTGCCCTACCGTGTGTACGGGGGCTTGCGCTTTTTCGAGCGCGCAGAAATCAAGCATGCGCTGGCGTATTTGCGATTGCTGGAGAACCCCAGCGACGACACCAGCTTTTTGCGGGTGGTGAACTTCCCGCCACGTGGCATTGGCGCGCGCAGCATCGAGCAATTGCAAGACGCCGCCCGTGCGGCCAATGTGCCTTTGCACGATGCCGTGCCGCAAGTGGGCGGCAAAGCGGGCACGCACCTGAGCGCCTTTGTGGCCAAGATCGACGTACTGCGTGAGCAAACCCAGGGCTTGTCGCTGCGCGAAATCATTGAGTTGCTGCTGGACCACAGCGGCTTGCTGACCCACTACAAGGCCGAGCGCGAAGGCGCTGACCGCGTGGAGAACCTGGAAGAACTGGTCAATGCGGCCGAAAGCTTTGTGGTGCAAGAGGGCTTTGGCCGTGACGTCGTGGCTTTGCCGCAAACGGGCGAGGCGGATGCCGCGGCCCTCATGACCGACGCCGACACCGGTGAAACCTTGTCTCCCTTGGCGGCATTTTTGACGCATGCCGCCCTCGAAGCTGGCGACAACCAGGCACAGGCCGGCCAAGACGCCATCCAGCTGATGACGGTGCATGCCGCCAAAGGCCTGGAGTTCGAGTGCGTGTTCATCACCGGACTGGAAGAGGGCTTGTTCCCGCACGAAAACTCGATGAGCGATTACGAAGGCCTCGAAGAAGAGCGCCGCCTGATGTACGTGGCGGTCACACGCGCCCGCCGGCGTTTGTACCTGAGCCACGCGCAGACGCGCATGTTGCACGGCCAAACCCGCTACAACATCAAGAGCCGCTTTTACGACGAGATGCCCGAGCACACCCTGAAGTGGCTCAGCCCGAAAGCCGGCGCCGCCGCCGCATCCCCCTGGAACGACAACTTTTTTGGCAAATCCACGCCGCGCGCCGATCGGGGCTGGGACGCGGGGGCTGCCATCAGCACCGCGCCGCACGAGGCGCCGGTGGTCGTGGCCTCACGTCAAAGCGCGGCCAGTGGCCCCAATGCCTGGGTGCGCTCGGGGCTGCAGGTGTTTCACACCAAGTTTGGCGAAGGCACGGTCATGGCCATGGAAGGCTCGGGCGACGATGCGCGCGCGCAAGTGAACTTTCCACGGCATGGCACCAAATGGCTGGCCTTGTCGGTGGCCAAGCTGACCCCGGTCTGAGCCTCAGGCCAGGATGGGGTCGGTCACGAAGCTGTCGTGAAAGCTGAAATAGCTGGAGGTGAAAAACATGGCCGCCATCAGCAGCATCAGGGGCAGCAACATCACCGAGGCCAACTCGGCGCTGTCGGTGAGGGCAGCGGCCACCGTCACCCCCAGCGCCACGGCTGCAAACACGCCCAGCCAGGTGAAGATGTAAACCAGAAAGGCGCGCCAGTTGCCCAGGCAGGCCATGGCGCTGAAAAACAGGCTTTTGACCGGCGACACACCGTGCCAATGGATCAGGGCTGGCGCATGCCAGAACAGGGCGGACAACGGCAGGTAAAGCACCGTGGAGAGCCACATGGCGGCTTGAAAATCATCGCGCATCAAGGTTTCGCGCGAGAAAGTGCCACCCATCAGGTACAGGCGTGCAAAATCGCCACCATCCAGCAAGGCTGACAGGGCCATCACCACCAGAAAGCTGATGGCGTAAAGCACACCCAGCACCAACATGTCTTTCTTGCGTTGCTGGCCGGCACGGAAGGCGCTGACCAAGACCGTGGGCATGGGGAATTTGCCCAGGAAGGCCTCGCGCGCGGCGGCCATCAGCCCAAGGGTGGCTGCTGGCAGCAGCATCAGGGCCAAGAAGCCGCCCACATACGGCAGCAAGGAGGCGATGGACATCAGCGCCATGAACATGAAGAACAGGCCAGTCATGGCGATCGGTTGGCGCCAAAAGGTGCGAATGCCCAAGCGAACCCAGAGAATGCCGGTGCGTGCCGGAACGATGTTGAGTTTCATGGTGTCACAGCGTCAAGGGGTGGAGGACGCGCTGACGCAAGACGCGTTCGAAGTGCGTGGGGTCGTGGGGTTGCAAGAGGTTGGCTTCGCGCGGCAGGTAAAAGTCCCACAAGCGGGAAATCCAAAAGCGCAGCGCGCCGGCCCGCAGCATGGGGTTGAGCAAGCTGCGCTCGGCGGCTTGCAACGGCCGGACACTTTGGTAGGCCTGCAAAAAGGCTTGGCCATGGGCTGGCAAGTAGCGCGCGGTGCTGTGTTCGATGCACCAGTCGTTCAGGCACACCGCAATGTCAAACAACCAGCGGTCCACGCCGGCAAAGTAGAAGTCAAAAAAACCTGTGAGCGTCTCGCCTTCAAACATCACGTTGTCGCGAAACAAATCGGCGTGAATCGCTCCACAGGGCAAGGCCGCGTAAGCCGACGAGGCTGCCACATGCTGTTGAAAAGCCAACTCATGTTGCAGCAAGCGCGACTGCTCGTCATTCAGATGCGGCAGTACCAGTGGCACCGTTTCAGTCCACCAGGGCAGGCCGCGCAAGTTGGGTTGTTCACGGCTGAAGTCCTGGCCCGCCAGGTGCATGCGAGCCAGCATGGCGCCCACGGTGGCGCAATGCATGGGTGAGGGTTGTAGCTGGCTGCGGCCGCGCAGACGGTTCACCACCGCCGCGGGCTTGCCGCACACGGTCAGCAAAATATCGCCCTGGCGGTCTGCTTGCGGGTCGGGAACGGGAATGCCCCGGCTTGCCAGGTGCTTCATCAGGTAAAGGTAGAAGGGCAGTTGGGTGTGCGTCAGGCGCTCGAACAGCGTCAGCACATACTCTCCCTGGGTGCTGGTCAAAAAATAATTGGTGTTCTCAATGCCCCCCTGGATGCCTTCCAGGCTTTGGAGGTCTCCCAGTTGCAACTGTTCAA